>Ga0315291_10002359_pt1 | contig 24819 bp, 20 predicted proteins | sample YL17G12_20_MG_FD_203070 | JGI IMG/M metagenome (GOLD analysis project Ga0315291, IMG submission 203070) | Sediment microbial communities from Yellowstone Lake, YNP, Wyoming, USA - YL17G12_20 | ecosystem: Environmental > Aquatic > Freshwater > Lake > Sediment | place: USA: Wyoming | collected...
ACCTGGTCTTCTCCTTCAAGCAGGACCCCGGCAAAAAAGCGAACGCTCTCTTCGCCAATGTCCGCGGCTCCATCCGCATCCCCGACCCCAAAACCATCCACCTGCGCCTGGCCCCCGCCTACTTCGAGCCACAGACGCTGATTGGCCTCCTGCGAAAAATCCTTATGGAGGGTAAGAAATGAATGAGACATCGGTCAAGCAGCCGCGCCATAAGCACGAGTTCTCCCCACTGAGAGTACTCGCGGGAGTCCTTGTCGGCGTCACGGTTCTGGCGTATCTTATCGGCCCGCGGCCTATTCCGAGAGAGCGGGCCAACCGCGTTATATGCATGGCGAATCTCCACGCCCTGTACGTGGCCCTGAACCTTTACGCAGGAGAATATGGCAATGCATATCCGCCACCTGAGAAGTGGTGCGACCTGCTGGTGAATCGGTTCGCGCGTGAAGAGTCCTTTCAGTGTCGAGAAGCAATGGGCCAGAGGTGTGCCTATGCAATGAATCCGCGCGCAGATAGGTTGAGTGCGCCCGATGTTGTTCTGCTGTTGGAGAGTATTGGCGGATGGAATCAGTTTGGCGGGTCGGAGCTGTTGACAACAGAACGACATAAAGGCGGCTGTAACGTCTTGTTTGTGGGCGGAGAGGTCAAGTTCGTCAAGGCCGAGGAGATTCCGGCTCTCCGGTGGGAGAGTCGAGACAATGGGAGGGACGAAGAAAAGTAGGGTGGGCTACACCCACCGATCAACGATGGTGTGCATGGCGAATCGGGAATGGTTTGCGTCGCGCAGTGAAACGAACCGGAAGGGCCGTCGCACAGACCAATTGCAGGTCAGCGTGATGTTGCAGGAGCGTAGGGCTCGATCGATTCCAATTCCTTTTCATCGTGCTCATAGGCGTGATACAAGTCCCACCGCAGTTGCAGGTCCATCCAAAAGCTGGAGGACATCCCGAGGAACTTCTCGAGGCGCAGGGCGGTGCTCGGCGTCATTCCGCGCCGGCCGCGAATGATCTCATTGATCCTCTGGTACGGGACATGAATGGCCTGGGCCAACTGCCGTTGCGTCAGTCCCATCGGCTTGAGAAACTCCTCCAGAAGCATCTCTCCCGGATGCGTCGGAGCACGATGTGTGGGTATGCGAATCATCTGGACTCACCTCTGAATGTTCATCCTCGTTCAATGATAGTCTACGATCTCAACCTCGTCCGGTTCACCCTCCACCCAAGTGAAGCAGACGCGGTACTGGTCGTTGACACGAATGCTATACTGACCCTTTCTCTGGCCCGTGAGAGCCTCCAACTGGTTGCCGGGCGGTATTCGCAAGTCGTCCAACGAGCCCACGGAATCGAGTTGATCGAGCTTTCGTCCCGCCACACGCCACAAATGCTGTGGACAGGTGCGTCGAGCTTGCGATGTGTTCCTGCCGTTGAACACGTCTTCAGTCCCGGCACTCTTGAACGAGCGTATCATAATAACATGATAGCACGGAATTCATGCTAATGCAAGTTCATCTGCCAATAATTTGCAGACTATAGGCTCGCGAGGCGTATAATGGTGCATTATCCTGTTGGAAGTGATAGTTCATGGTATCGGCTCAGTGGCAGGAGAGAACAGATGTGCAAATCAGTCCTGGGACTCATCGGCGTGGTCACGGTCGGGCTATTTGTCGCCTGCGCTGTTGGGGCGGCGGCGGAGGTTAAGACGCTGGAGATTGGGGCAAAGGCACCGGCTTTCAGTCTGCCGGGCGTGGATGGCAAGATGCACCGGCTTTCCGAGTTCAACAAGGCGAAGGTCCTCGTGATCGTGTTCACCTGCAATCACTGCCCGACCGCGCAGGCCTATGAGGAGCGGATCAAGAAGCTGGCGGCGGATTACAGGGATAAGGGCGTTGCCCTGGTGGCGATTTCGCCGAACGATCCGAAGGCGGTCCGGCTGGATGAGCTGGGCTACACGGATTTGAGCGACTCGCTCCCGGAGATGAAGATTCGGGCCAAGGACAAGGGCTTCAAGTTCCCTTACCTGTATGATGGCGATAAGCAGGAGGTCTCAAAGGCCTACGGCCCGGTCTCGACGCCGCACGTCTTTGTCTTCGACAGCGAGCGCAAGCTGCGTTACGTCGGCCGGGTGGACGACAACGAGAAGCGTCCCGATGAAGTCAAGTCGCAGGATGCCCGTAATGCCATCGAGGCGCTGCTGGCGGGTAAATCGGTCCCCGTGGAGAAGACCAAAACCTTCGGCTGCTCCATCAAGTGGTCCGACAAGCGGGACTCGGTGAAACAGGCCTTCGAGAAGTGGGCTCAGGAGCCTATGAAGCTGGACACGATCAGCCTCGACGGCGTCAAGATGCTGCTCAAGAACGACGGCAAGAACCTGCGCGTGGTCAACATCTGGTCAACCACGTGCGGCCCCTGCGTGGTGGAATTCCCCGAGCTGGTCGAGATCAACCGCATGTATCGCGGGCGGGAGTTCGAGATGGTCGGCATCAATCTCGACGGTCCGGCCGCCAAGGACAAGGTGCAGGCCTTCCTGGAGAAGAACCAGGCCTCCTTCGTGAATCATATCTACGAGGGGAAAGACGTTTACGCCCTCATCGAGACGGTGGACCCGAAGTGGCCCGGCGCCATCCCATACACGCTCCTGATCAAGCCCGGCGGCGAGGTCATCTATCGCCACTTAGGCTCGCTCGACCCGCTCGAAGTGAAGAAAGCGATCGTCGAGTACCTCGGCCGCACCTACAAATGAGCCGAATCGCCCGACCATCGGCCTGACTCATACCGAAATCGCGGTTGCAATCCGCGGGCTTCGGAGGTACAGTACCGCGCATTGTTGATTATGATTCGGATCAATATCCGCATGGGTGGCTGAGCCGCCCATCCTACAAGTGTGCAGGGTTTGACAGATGGCGGAAAAGAGGCCGACGCGGGAAGAGGCTTTGACGCTGCTGAAGCAGTACAACCAGAATGAGGCGTTGCTCCGGCATGCCTTGGCCGTCGAGGCGGTGATGCGCTACTGCGCCCGCAAGCGGGGCCAGGACCAGGAGCAGTGGGGCGTGATCGGGCTGGTGCATGACCTGGATTACGAGCAGTTCCCCGACCGGCACTGCCACAAGAGCGGGGAGATTCTGCGCGAGCAGAACTGGCCGGCGGACTACATCCGGGCGGTGCTGTCCCATGGCTGGGGCATCTGCACCGAGGTCGAGCCGCAGACCGACTTGGAGAAGACGCTCTATGCGATGGACGAGCTCACGGGGCTTATCGCCGCGACGGCGCTGGTCCGGCCGAGCAAGAGCGTCCTCGACATGGAGCCCAAGTCCGTAAGGAAAAAGTGGAAGGAGAAGTCGTTCGCGGCCGGCGTCAATCGCGAAGTCATCGAGAAGGGGGCCCGGATGCTCGGCACCGAGGTCAACGACCTGATTCAGGATGCCATCCTGGGGATGCGGGAAGTGGCCGGTGAGATCGGTTTGAAGGGATAAATGATCAAAATGCAGACGACATACCGAACCAGGGAAGGCGCAAGACGATCATTCTGTAGTTTTTCCTTTTGCTTTTTGCTGCTTGACGTCCTTTGTACCGTTCTGTGCCTGGCGGCGTTGCTCGTTTTGAGCGCCGGCTGTGACGGTCACAAGAAGGCGGCGTTGACAGAGGAAGAAGTCAAGCGTCTGACGCTCGCGCAGAAGCCGGACCGGCCTGATCAGCTTATCGTCAGCGGCGAGATCATCCGTTGCGAGGATGCCATGGACTCGTCCGCCGAGGACAGTGCCAACGCCGTGCCCCTCAAGGAGAGGCTCGCGTCCGTCGCCCGGCAGACTACGTGGGAGCAGTTCCGGGAGGTCGCCCGGCCGCCCATCCAGCAGCGACTCGCCAACCGAATCATGAGTGTCGTGCTCTCCAAGCGGGCCCGCAAGGACCTTGGTGAGAAGATCGACGAGAATCTGGACAAAATGGCCGAAAGGGAGCTGCGCCGGTTCATCGTCGATGAGTACGGCGGCAACGGGGCGCAGGCGGATGAGGTGCTGCAGCGGCGCGGCATGAGCCGGTCCAGCTACAAGGAATGGAAGAAAAAGCAGATTCTGGCCCAGTATATCTTCGATTCGAAGTATCCGCGGAAGCAGCCGGTCACGTACGGCGAGATGCTGGCGCGGTACGACGCGATGAAGGACGAGAATTTCCGGCAACCGGGCGTCGTCCAGTTTCGTCTGATCGATATTCCGGCTGCCGGGATCGAGGCCGGCGATCCGAACGAGGATCCGGCCCGCCGGGCGCGAGCGCTGGGCGAGGAGCTGCGCCAGAAGGTCGATGCCGGCGCGGACTTCGGCGAGCTGGCCGGGCAGTACTCGCAGGGCCAGTGGAAGGAGCAGGGCGGCTTGTGGCGGCCGCGCGACCCCGACTCTCTGGCCGCTCCCTACGATGTGCTCGCCAGGGAGGCACAGAACATGAAGCCGGGCGAGGTGGCCGGTCCCATCGAGGCCCCCGGACGCGTCTTTCTCATGAAACTCGAGCAGAAACAGGAGCCCGGATACCGGCCTTTGAGTGAGGTTCAGGAGGAGGTCAGGGAAAACATCCTGGCCGAGCGGCGCCGCAAGGTGGTGGACGAGATTGATGAGGAGATCACGCGGCAGGTCGCCCTGGCGGACACGGACCGCTTCATCGACTATTGTCTGGAACGGCTGTATCGTCAGGTGCATGAGTCGCCGTCGGCTCCGGTCGCCCCTGTGCCTTATGGGCCGGTTCCGCCCCCCTCGCAGACGCCGGGGTCGGATGTCTCTCCGCGAGGCGAATGATGGAGATCATTACACATGGCATCGACCTGGTGGACTTCCCGCGCATCGAGCAGATGATCGAGCGGCACGGGGACCGGTTCGTCGACCGCGTGTTCACCGCCGCCGAGCAGGCGTACGCCCGCGCCAACCGCAACACGATCGAGAAGTATGCCGGTCGCTTCGCCGCCAAGGAGGCGGTCCTCAAGCTGATCGGCACCGGCTGGCGGGGCCGCATCGCCTGGACCGATATCGAAGTGACGAACAACAGTGCCGGCCGGCCGCAGGTGACCTTGTCGGGCGAGGTGAAAGAGATTGCCGAGCGGCTGCGGATCCAGCAGATAAGCATCAGTATCACGCACACCGCCAATTTCGCGATTGCGTCGGCCGTCGCCTTGGCTCAATCCGATGAAGGTAAATGACTTTGATTGCATCGTGGTAGGGGCCGGCCATGCAGGCATCGAAGCCGCTCACGCTGCCGCCCTCATGGGCGCCCGGACCTGCCTCCTGACGCTGAGCAAGGCCACGATTGCCAAGATGAGCTGCAATCCGGCCATCGGCGGTCTGGCCAAGGGGCAGATCGCACGCGAGGTCGATGCGCTCGGCGGACTGATGGGGCTGGCGACCGACGCCACCGGCATTCAGTTTCGCCTGCTCAACCGCTCGAAAGGGCCGGCCGTGCAGTCGCCCCGCGCCCAGGCCGACAAGTACAAGTATCAGGACTTCATGCGTCAGCAGCTTGAAGAGACGCCAAACCTGACCATCATCGAGGCGATGGCCTCCGAGATACTGACACAGAGCCAGCAGGTCTGTGGCGCCCGGTGCAGCAGCGGTGCGGCGCTTTCCGCTCCGACCGTCGTTCTTACCACGGGGACTTTCCTTCGCGGCCTGATGCACATCGGCGCCGAGCAGTTCCCCGGCGGCCGTTTGGGCGAGCCGGCGGCGAACGAGCTGTCTGCGAGCCTCAAACGCATCGGTCTGGAGCTGGGACGATTGAAGACCGGCACACCGGTGCGACTGGACGCGGCCACCGTCGCTCTGGACAGGCTCGAGGTTCAGCACGGCGACCCCGACCCGGCGCCGTTCTCCTTCCTGACCGATCGGATCGACCGCCCGCAGACCCCGTGCTGGATCACGTACACCAACGAGCAGATGCATCAACTCATCCGCGCCAATCTCAGCCGTGCGCCGCTCTACACCGGCCAGATCAAGTCCGTCGGCCCGCGGTATTGCCCCAGTATCGAGACCAAAATTGTCCGGTTTGCCGACAAAAACCGGCATCAGGTCTTTCTGGAGCCCGAGGACGAGGCCCGGACCACCATCTACTGCAACGGCATCAGCACGTCGCTGCCGCGCGACGTGCAGGAGCAGATGCTCCAGCTCATGCCGGGCACGGAGAACGCCCGCATCGTCCACTACGCCTACGCGATCGAGTACGACTATTGTCCGCCGGTGCAACTGCAGCCGAGCCTCGAAACGAAGAAGATCGCCGGCCTGTTCCTCGCCGGACAGATCAACGGCACCAGCGGGTACGAGGAAGCCGCCGGGCAGGGGATTCTCGCGGGTATCAACGCCGCCCGCAAGCTCCAGGGCAGAGAGCCGCTGGTCCTGGGCCGGGACCAAGCCTATATCGGCGTGCTGGTTGATGACCTGCTCACCAAGGGGATCGATGAGCCGTACCGCATGTTCACCTCGCGTGCCGAGTACCGGCTGGCCCTGCGCTCGGACAACGCTGATCGCAGGCTCACCCCGCTGGGCTGGTCCGTCGGCCTCGTGGACCGGAAGCGCTATGACAGATTCCAGAGCAAGCTGGACGCCATCGAAGGTCTCAAGAAGCACCTGCAAAGCACGCGCGTGGAAGGCATCAGTCTGTGGGACCTGCTGCGCCGGCCCGACAGCGATGTGCCCGAGAGATTGCCCCGGTTGCCCGAGGTCCAGTCGGCGGGCTACGGGCGGGAGATCCTGGAGGCCGTGGTCGTGGACGCAAAATACGAGGGCTATCTGGCCAAGCAGGAGCGAATCGTCGCCGCCCAGCGCAGCCTCGACAACAAGAGAATTCCGCCGGGCCTCGATTACGCCTCGATCGACCACCTGCGGGCCGAGGCCAAGGAGAAACTGACCGCCTTCCAGCCCACCACGCTCGGCCACGCCTCCCGCATCAGCGGCATCACCCCGGCCGACATCACGGTGATTCAGGTCTATCTGAAGAGACACTTTGGTATGGACCGGCCTACTGCCAGCGAGAGCAAAGCATAATAGTACCATGGTCGATTTGTCTGAGAATATCTACAATCGTGCTCTGGCCCGCGATGAGCCGAAGTTCAGACTTTGGCGGTCGGCGGGTTTGCTCCTGACATACAAATGTAATGCGGCGTGTGAATTCTGTTACTACCATTGCACACCCCGGAAGGGCGGTTTGATGCCGGTGGAGACCTGTCTCGCTGCGTGGCGGTCGCTCAGGGTGCTGGCCGGCGATGAGGCCAAAGTTCATCTGACGGGCGGCGAGCCGTTTCTCTTCTGGGACCATCTCGTGTCGATCCTTCAAGAAGCCAAAAAGCAGAACCTCGGTCCCGTCGATGTGGTGGAGACGAATGGCTTTTGGGCTACGGATCATGGTCTGGTCGCGGAGAGACTCCAGGTGCTCATCGCTCTTGGCGTGCAGCGGCTGAAAATCAGCGTGGACCCGTTCCATCAGGAGTACGTGGATATCGGAGCCGCACGCCGCCTGGCTCATATTGCGAAAGAGATGTTCAGGCCGGATCGGGTTCTCGTTCGCTGGGAAAAGTATCTTACCGATTGCGGATTGCGGATTGCGGATTGCGGATCACAAGAGGCGCGTGACAGAGTATATGTCCGGGCGTATCACGACTATCCGTTTCGTTTCACCGGCCGGGCAGCGGGGCATGTGGCCGATTTGCTCGCCTCGAAACCGGCCCGAGCCTTTGCCGATGGCAATTGCCTGGCCGGCTTCCTCGGTGCCAAGGGTGTGCACATCGACCCCTACGGCAACGTCTTCAGCGGCACGTGCAGCGGCATCATTGTCGGCAACATCAATCAGACGCCTCTCGATGAGATTTGGAAGGCATTCCACCCGAAGCGAAACGAGCTCATCGGGACTCTCTGTGAGAAAGGTCCTTGCGGCTTGCTCGAAAAAGCGGAATCCCTCGGCTACCAAGAGCGGCCCGCCTACGCCGGCAAGTGCCACCTCTGCACCCACGTCCGCCAGTTCCTCTTCGAGAAAGGCGCGCAACCATCCATCATTGGCCCCGCCGACTGTTACGCGTGAACCACGGCCTCAGGTCCCGTCGTCCCTTTCTGCGCCTTGGATCGGAACATGTCAGTGCTGGTTTGTGGTAGCGCCGGTGGGCGACCACGAAGAAGGGGCCTTCGGCGTGGCGCCGGTCACGGGGATCGGGCGGCGCGCCGGTCCCGGCGTTCGCAACAGGCGGGCCAGCGGCTCGCCCCGGATGGGCATCGGATTCTTCGCCAGCTCCGGCAACTGGTACAGCCTCATGTAGGAATCGTCGAACGTGGGGTCTTGCTGGGGCAGCACGAAGGGCTTGTACGAGCGGCCGTCGCTATCGACGTAACTGAAGTAGACGCGATTGAACAACACGGCGCCACGTTTACTGCTGAAGGCGATCCACCGCCCATTGCTCGACCAGCCGTGCCACGACTCAGGCTGCGGGCTGCTGCAATCCAGTTTGTTGTATTGGCCCGTCTGCAAGTCCATCAGGTACAAGTCGCTGTTGTCCTGGAAGGTGGGGAAGCAGCTATAGTCGGACATGCAGAACAGCAGGAATCGTCCCTCCGGCGCGATGCGCGGCTGGGTGATGCTCAGGCCGGTCTTCTGGGCCGAGAGCACGACCTCCGATTCACCCCACGTGTCGGTTGCGATGTCGTAAGGGATCCGCAGCAGGTCGTATCGGATTTCGTTGAAGCGCGGCGGCAGCGTGTTTTGATCTTTCCACCAGATCGGTGCCGTGCAGAAGTAGAGATATTTGCCGTCGGGCGACCAGGTGGGAAACGTTTCGAGGCGGTCCTTCTGGGAGATCGCGGGGGTGGTTTTCATCTCGCCGGAGTCCACAAGGTAATAGCCGAGTGCGGCTTCGAGGTCCATGCCCTCGCGGACCTCGATCTTGGCCGTGTGGAAGAATTGGTGCACCTTATAGACGGTGAAGACGATGAGCTTGCCGCTGGGATGCCAGGCGGAATGGCCGATGGGAGCCCCGCCGAACTGGGTGCGGGAATCGACGCTGCCGGCGTGACCGTTCCGGATCAGGACCATGGCCGGGGTCATGGTCGAACCGCGGGCGATGCGGCTGTGCAGGAGCATGTTGTTCGCATCGTTGTGGAGGAGCGTGTGGCAGTTCACGCAGCCATGACCGAAGGAGCGGTTGTGCACGATCGTGGTCGTATCGAAGCTCTGGATGAGCCGCTGCTCGATGCTCATGTCGCTCCAGCGGTTATGCAGGGGCCGGAGCTTGCGATAGATCAGGTACGGGTCGATGTCCTCCTTCGCAATGTGGTTCGTGACCCTTTGGAACTGCTGCCATGGTCCCCCCGAGGCGCGCACGTACACATCGAAGTAGAGCGGTGCTCCCCGATTCGCCGTCAGCAGGGCACGCCAGGGGCTCCGCGGGATGCGGATTTTCGACGACCGGCTGCTTACTTCAATCGGCGTGCCGCTGGTGGCATGGATCTTCACGTAGTAGTGGGTCCCGCTCTCCTGCACCTGGAAATTGAGCGGTGCGATGTTGGCGGGTATCGTGACGTCTGTATAATCGGGATGAATCCGGGGCGGCCGGTCTACCGCCGTGCTCTGGTCGGGTGTGGCCCTCGTGCCGCACGAGGTACAGACCATCGCTGCCGTCACCAGCACCCGACAGCCATATTCGAGGATCTTTCTCATTTACCGGTTCCGGGAACTCGATTCGGATAAAGGTGGTAGAAAAAGTAACTGTCGCCGTAGAGGCGGGCCAGCTCTCCGAACGCGGCCTTCGGATTGTTGCGGTGGCGCCTGACGACGGCGTTGAAATTCTCGAACCGCCGGCTCAGATCGGGACTGTTCTGCCGGCCGCGGAGGTCAAAAGGCTTCTTCGTCTGAACGACGTGGAGCAGCAGGGCCTCCTGGTAGAGCCGGGGAAGCTCCGTGTATTCCATCTGATCGACCAGGGGATAGTGCTCCGCCATCCTGTCGAGCTTGAGCGAGAGCATATACAGGGCCATCAGGTACTCGAATGCCATTTGGTTGTTCGGGTTGGCGCGGAGCGGGTCCAGCAGGAGATTCTCCGGGCTGATCGCAGCCACGTGATCCGCCCGAACCATGATGCTGCGCAAATGCTGAATGTCGGCATCCGTCTTGAACTCGGGGTCTTCGGCCAAGCGGCGCAGGTAGGACCGGGCCCAGTCGCGCTCGGGCAGGGTCTTGGACAGCGCCCGCAGGTAGACTTCGGCGGACTCTATGCGGCCCTTAACCATGTTGATGATGGCCAGTCGCCTGAGTATGTACGGCTGCTCCCCATAGAACTCCGTGCATTCGCATAGGGCGTTTTCCGCCAGGTTCATGTGCCCGAGCTCGAGGTACATGTCGATCTTTCGCCAGAAATCGGAGACGTGCTTCTGGCCGGTCAACAGGAGGGCGTCGGGCGATTGCGGGTAGGCAAACATGTCGTAGCCGAGCCGACCGGTGTGGTAGAGCGCTCGGTCAATCGCATGGGCCACGGGCAGTCCCGCCGAATAGCTGCGACCCGCTTGCAGGACGCGCGACCACATGTTGTGACTGGCGTAGAAATCGACCTCGAACAGGGCCCGGCGGTAGTCGTCCCGCACAACGAACGCCGTCCCGCCGGCCAGCGCTACGAGGACAACGATCTCGAAGATCCAGCGCAGTGCGGGCAGGAGGCTTGACGGCGGGCGCGTTGGCCTCTCGGCTTTTGGCTTATGGCCCGTTTTTACGGCACGGGCTTTGATGGGCAGGATTGCCCGCATCCGCCAGAGGACTGCCAGCCAGGCGAGTGCTGGAACGAAGGCATAACAGGCATAGATGAGCGTGATCCCCTTATCGGCCCCTTGCAGTGCAAACGTCTCCCACACGAACGGCAGCAGGTTCCCGTACGCATTAGCCGGCGATGCGCTGAAGCCCCAGACTCCCACCACGTAGGGCAGTACCGAGCCTGCGAGCAGGCAGGTCAGGCCGTATGCCACGCGCCGGCGGAGAATCTCATATGCCGTACACAGGACGACGAAAACGAGCCAGGCTCCTCCCGCGATCGGGTATAGAACAAGGGATAGAGCTGCAAAGGCTAGCGCCCGCCGCACTGCCTTTTTTTGTGGCTTGGCCGGAGGCGGCTCGGTCGTATCGGTTTGCCGGACGGCATCGGTGATGACCAGATACAGGCAAGTGAACAGCAGGGCGACTGTCAGGGCCGCGGCGGTGATGAAGTGGTAAGTCAGTTGCGCATAGGCGGCCAGCAGGAGCAGCGCCGGCACGAAACGCAGCCAGCGTGCCGCCGGCAGGCCGAAGCGCCTCAGAATGTAGCCCGTGCACGCACAGGTGATCCAGGCATGGGTCGTGGCGACCCCGGCGCCGGCCCAACCCACGTAGAAAAGCTGCGACAGGAAAGCGGCCGCATAGTGTACGATTCCTCCGGGGTAGGCGGTAAACTCGCGGAAGTACGCCCCGTCGGCGAAAAACGCCGGGAAATTCGTGATCAGTCCGGCGCCATGCGCGATCAGGCACAAATCCACGTAGAGCCACAGGTAGAGGTAGAAGAGCGCAAAGAACACGAGGCTTTGGAGAGCATCTGCAATTCTACTGCACTGCTCACCGCTGCCGGCCAGCGAGCGGACCCATTCACCTGTCGATTTTCGACTCAATGATCCCATCCAGCAGCTCACGCACACATGACACGTCCCCTATATCGGCAAAAGGCTTGTTGCTCTCGCGTTTGCACTTGGGTTCGGTTGTGGGACTTATAGGACCTGCGGGGCCTATGGGACCTGCGCTGCTATTCTCGCGTTTGGACATAGGGCTCCTCGGGTTGTGTTTTGGGGGTCGCCATGGTGATGGGCATCTGGGCGGATATGGCGTCCCCGGTTCTGACCGCCCGCGCCAGTTTCTCTCCCGTTATCGGTACCGGCTCGACGACCAGCTCGGGGACGCTGTACGTGTTCAGGCACGAGTCGTAGAAGGTGGGGTCCTTCTGCGGCAGCAGCAGGGGCCGGGAGACGACCCCGTTGGGATCCACATGGCTGATGTAGATGCGCGTGAATACACCGTTGTCCCTCTTGCTGCTGAAGGCGACCCACCGGCTGTTGCTCGACCAACTGTGCCAGCTTTCGCTGTGCTCGCTGTTGATGTCCAGCCGCCGATATGGACGCGCGTCTTCGGTCGGGGCGGCGTTCAGGTCCATCAGGTAGAGGTCGCTGCTCTCCTGGTAAATGGGGAAGCAGCCGTAATCACACATGCAGAACAGCAGCCAGCGCCCGTCGGGGCTGATCCGTGGCAGCAGAATACTCCGGCCGGTCTCCTGGGCCGAGAGCACCGTCTCGAGCTCGCCCCATTGGTTACGCTCGATGTCGTAGGCAACGCGAACCAAGTCATATTTGACGTCCCGGTAGTTCTCCGGGATCGCCCGGCGGTTTTCCCACAGCAGCGGCGCGCTGCAGAAGTACAGGTAGCGGCCGTCGGGGGACCACGTCGGGTAGGTCTCCAGCCGGTCTTTGCGGGCGAGGGGCGGGGCGGTCTCGATGATCTTCTGGTCCACGCGATAGCAGGCCAGGAACGAATCGAGGTCGATGACGTCGCGAATCTCGGCGGCGGCGGCGTGCAGGAACAGTGCGACGGTGGTGTTGGCAAACGTCACGATTTTGCCGCTGGGATGCCAGGCCGTATAGCCGAACTTCGTGCCCACCTTCTGGACCCGGCCGTCGTCGATGATTATGGCGGCACTATTGTATTTTCCGCTGCGTGTGCTGATGAGCATGGTGCGGGTACGGTTGCCGCAGAAGGTATGGCAATTGAGGCAGCCCTTCTCGAAGGAGTCGTTGGTCAGGACGGGCGACTCGTCGAAGCCGGTGAGATCCCGTTGGTAAATGCCGATGTCGCGCCAGGCCGAGTGCGCGGGGTGGATCTTGCGGTAAACCAGGAATCTGTCGATATCTTCCTGAGCAATGCCGTTTTGGAGGGGGGCAAACCGTTTCCAGCGCGGACCGCCGCCGGTGGCAGGAGTGCTTTCGACGAAGACTTCGAGAGAGAGCCTTCCGCCGCGGTTGCGAGTCAGCAGGTCTCGCCACCGTCTGACCGGAATGCGGACGACGGGCGAGCGGCTGGAAATCTCTATGGGCCGGCCCTGCGCGGCGCGGATCTTCACAAAATAGCGACTGCCGGCCTCGGCAACGACGAAATCAAGCGGTGCGATGTTGGGTGGGATCACGCAATCGCGGTACGCGGGTTTGATCGCCGGCGGGCGATTCACGTCGTCATACGACCCGAGGGCGGGAGCGGTGGCGGGCGATGCCGCCACCCGCCAGAACGCGGCGGCCAGCAGCAGAATCGCCGGCAGCATCAACAGACATAGATGGCGTTTCCTGATCATTCCGGGGATGTCAGTCCATAGATGTGGTAGAGAAAATAGCTGCCGCCATACTTTGCGGCCAACTCCGGAAAGGCCGCACGCTTGTCCCGTTTGTAGTGGTTGAAGGTCTGACTGAATTGTTCGATCCGCTGCTGCACCTGCGGGCTGATCGTGCGGCCGGGCAGTTGGAGCGGCTTGCGCTGGCCGTAGGCGTAGACGCAGATCGCCTCCTGGTACAGGGGAGGGATCTCCGTGTAGCCCAGCTCGTTCATGTAGCGGATGCCTTCCGCCACTTTCCCGACCTGTTTCGTGACCAGGTACCAGGCCATGAGATACTCGAATGCCATGCGGTTGCGGCCGTTGTCGTTCAGAAGAGCTGCGAGCATCTTCTCCTTGTCGAAAAAGGACGCGGTACTATCCGTCCGCAGACAGACCGTGCGCATTTGCTGGATCTGCGCATCGGTCGAGAGGGCCGGATCGGATTGGAGCAGCGTCAGGTAGTGTCGGGCCCACGCGGAGTAAAACAGGGTCCGGTCCAGAGCGCCGAGAAACACCCGCGCTGTATCGGTCCTGCCTCTGACCATATTGATCAAGGCCAACCGCTGCAGGATCATGGGGTGTTCGCCGAAGGTCTCCATGCACTCGGTCAGATTCTTCTCCGCCAGGTTCATCAGGCCAAGATCGATGAGCGTGTCGAACTTGTACCAGCAGACGAGGACCCGGTCATCGCCGGTCGGCAGCAGCGCGTCGGGGCACTGCGGATAGGTGAACATGTCGGCATCGAGCCGGCCCGTGTGGTAGAGCGCCCGGTTGACGGCGCTCATGACGAGGGGACTGGCCGGTTGTTTCGTGGCCGCTTGGAGCACCTCCGGCCACATCCGGTGGCAGGCGTAATAATGGACGGCCAGCAGTGTCTTCTGTTGGCTGTCGTGCGAAACCGCGGCGACCGCGGCTCCGAGACCAAGGATGACCAGCGCTTGAGCCGCCCACTTCACGGGCGGACTGAAGAGACGGTGCGCCGGCGGATTGCGGATAGCGGATTGTGGGTTGGGCGCCCGGGTCCTTTCCGGCTTCGCCTCGATCCGGGCCGCTCGGAAGCGCCGGAACAGTCTGCCGCTCCATCCCCAGACGAGCATGGCGGCCGGAGGCAGAAGATACAACGCATATATGGTCTCGATCATGTGCGTCTGGCTGCGCGAGCTCAGAATCTTCCAGGAGACGGGCAGGAGCTCGGTGTAGGCATCGACCACTCTGTAGTCAAATACCCAGGCGGCAGCATAGGGAAAGACCGGGACCAGTGCGATGGTCAGCAATCCGGCCCGAACGGACCGAAAAAACAGCTCGTGGATGGCACAAAGAACGCCAAAGAGCAGGTACGCTCCTGCGGTGGCAGGATAGGCGATGACGGAAAGTCCGAGGAACAGGGCCATCGCCCACCCGTCGCATGATTCGAGCTTCTTCTCCTGATGGCGGGCGCTGGCCGCGTGCCGCGAAACGAGGGCGATGTAGAGACACGCGAAAAGCAGGGCCGTCAGCAATGCCATGGTGGTGGGAAAATGGTAGCTGTACCGATTGTAGGCGACGAGCACCAGCAGTGGCGGAGCGAACCGCAGCCATCGTGAGCCCGGCACACCGACGCTTCTCAGGAGATAGCCCGTGCACGCCGCCAGCAACCACGCTTGCAGCGTGACGATCAGGGCGCCGGCCCACGAATAGTGGAAGAACTGGCTCAGCAGGGCCGACAAGTACGTAACGGCTCCGCCCAGGTGGAGAATCTGTTCCCGGAAGAAGGCCCACCCTTTGAAAAAGACCGGGAAAGTCGTAGTCGCGCCTATGCTGTAGATCAATCGCAGATCGACGACCTGCCAAAGATAGAGGAACAACAGCGCGAAAAACATGAGACTCAGGACGGCTTGCCCCATTGAGTCTTGCCTTTCGCGTCTGGCGTCTCGAGTCTGTCCCTCCGTCAGGCAGGGGCGAGCCGGGTTCGGGTCCCCACACGCGGTATTTTGCGTGTGGGATCCCCACCCTGTGCCTACCCAGGGCAACCACGGGGGGTTGCCTCTCCATTTGCCTGTCGATATCCGAGCAAGCCATCCCATGTCGTATTCCATGCATGCGAACCGGTCGGACGGGCCTTCAACAGCTACACTGCCTTGGCGCTATGCTATTCTACCGCATTCGGGCGCAAAACGCATGGGGTTTTTCGCTGAGGTGTGACTGGTCACCAAGGACAGGCCTGGTATACTATGATCCAAACCGGGAGATGTCTGGTTGGGGGATCCGGCGTGGATCTCTGCCAATCCTCCTGCGCCGGAGGGCTCATCGGAAAGTCATTACGTGTCACAAGAACGTCGCAGACAAAAAGGTCGAGCAAGAGCTGAGGACAAGGGGGTCGGCGCCGGGTCTGGAGGCCGTGGATCGAAGCGAGTCGACCCCTCCAAGGTGCCGGATAGTGCAGGGGCCGGCAAAAAGGTTGGCCGCCAGTTACCGGTGAGTCGGCGGGTCTGGTTGTTCCGCGTCGCAGCGATTGTTCTCGGGCCGGTTCTGTTTCTGGGTCTGATGGAGCTTGGGCTGCGGGTGGCTGGCTTTGGTTTTGATCCACATGCGACCATCGCGTGCCAAGTTCGCGGCCAGTCCTGCCGCGGCGACAACGTGAAGTTCGCGTGGCGCTTCTTCTCTCCTATCCTGGCGCGGGAGTTTGAGCCGTTTGCGTTCCCGGTCCACAAGCCCCCCGATACCTGCCGCATCTTCGTGCTCGGGGAATCCGCCGCCCAGGGCATACCCAATCATGCATTCTGCTTTGGACGTTTCCTCCAGGTGATGCTCGAGGAGCGATTTCCGGACGTCCATTTTGAAGTCATCACCGCCGCCATGGCAGCGATCAACTCGCACGTTGTTCTGGAGATTGCCAAAGACTGCGCCCGATACGAGCCGGATCTGTTCGTCGTCTATCTGGGCAATAATGAGGTCGTGGGTCCCTACGGGCCCGGCACGGTGCTGACGCCGGCTCTTTCGAATCTGCGGTTGATTCGCCTCGGGATCGCCCTGCGCGCTACGAAGACCGGCCAGCTCTTGTCAGGCCTGTTCGAGGGGCGTGGATTGCGCAAGAGCGAACCTCAATACTGGCAGGGGATGGAGATGTTTCTGGGCCAACAGGTACGGGCCGACGACCCGAGGCTCGAAAGGACCTACGACCATTTCCGCAGAAACCTGGAGGATATCTGCCGGATGGCTGCCCAGGCTGGGGCCGAGACCGTCGTGTGTACCGTCGCCAGCAATCTGAAGGACTGCCCGCCGTTTGCCTCGCTATACCGGCCCGGCCTGTCCACGGAGCAGCAGGCGAGGTGGACCGGGGCGTACCAGCAGGGCATGGATTGGGAAGCGCAGGGCAAGCACGCAGAGGCTGTCGCCGCCTACCTCCAGGCTACCGAAATCGACGACTCGTATGCGGAAGTGCAGTTCCGGCTCGGGCGGTGCTATTGGCTCGCGGGCGAGTTCGAGAAGGCGCAGGCCCGCTACGTCCGCGCGCGGGACCTCGACAGCCTGCGCTTCCGGGCCGACACGCGCATCAACGAGATCATCCGGGCCGTGGGAACTCGGATGCCGTCGCAAGGGGTCCACCTGGCGGATGTCGTGGCAGCCATGGACGCCAACTGCCCTCACAACGTGACGGGAGAGGAGTATTTCTATGAGCATGTGCACATGACGTTTGCCGGCAACTATGTCGCGGCCCGCATGATTCTCAAACAAGCGGAGCCGCTGATCGCCCGGCGTTTTCCCGACAAGGCGCGGCCTGCGGGGGCACCCGCGACGGAGGAACAGTGTGCCGGGCGGCTGGCCTATAACGACTGGAGCCGGCAGGAGACACTGTCCGCGATTGTGCATCTGTTTCTGGCGAAGCCGCCGTTCACCAACCAAGCCTATCATGATGAGCAGGTCCGACGCCTGACGCAACAACTGCGGGCCCTGGAGACCGCTCTGACCCCGAAGGCTTTGCAGGATATCGCGTCGCAGTACCGCGCGGCTATCGCGGCTGCCCCGGACGACTGGCGCCTGCGCTGGGACTATGGCAAACTGCTGGCGGAGGACTTGAAGCAGTATGATGCTTCCGTCGCACAGTATCAGGCGGTACAACAGTTCGTGCCACACGCGTACATCGCCCATGACGCCCTCGCCGCGGTGCTCCGGGTCAAAGGCGCTCTCGATGCCGCTGTCGCCGAGTACCACAAGGTTCTGGCCATCAAGCCGACGTCAGGGTCTGCGTGCTACCACCTGGGCTGGTGCTATAACAAGCAGGGTAAGACGGAGGCGGCTGCCGCGCAGTTTCGCAAGGCCATCCGGTTTGAGCCGACCTGCGTCCCGGCCTATTTGGACTTAGGTGAGTTGCTCTTCAAGGGGGGGCAGCTTGCCGAGGCCGTCGAAGTGTGCCGGCGCGGGCTTACGATGGTCCCGAATCATGCTCTGCTTCACAGCAACCTTGGCCTGCTCCTGATCAAGACCGGCAAGCATCAGGAAGGTGCAGAAGAGATTCGCAGGGCCCTTCAACTCGACCCCAATTCGCCGCGGATCCGGAAGGTGGCCGAGACTCTGCTCGGTCCCGGCGCAATTCGATAACGACTCCCCACTGTCGCGCGGGACATGTTGCTTAACGCTCAGGTTTCCAAGGCAGTCATGCCAAATCGGCGGGTGGTGGCCTCAAGGCCGAAGGCCTCGATAAATCATCCATCCCGAGCGGCTTCGAGGGCCTCTTTCAAGTCCAGCGTTCCTTCGTACAGGCTGCGTCCGACGATGACGCCGGCGACGCCGACGGGCTTGAGCCTGCGGATGTCATCCACTTGCTTGACCCCGCCGGAGGCGATGATGGGCGTTTTGACGGCCTCAGCTGTAGCCCGTGGCTCGTCACGGGCGGCCATGACTCGAATGCGTCAGTCTGAGGCCGCGCCGCGCCGGAATCACGGCGGCCATTCTCAAGTCTCGGTTCGATTGATTCAGGGCAGGCATTTCGCCAAGGAAGTTGTCCTACTCACGCCCCCAAATCCTCGATTTCCCTTCAAAAATGCGGATTCTGCCGTGGACGGCAAAATTCTTTCGATTTTTCCGTTGACTGGGTGACTACATCTGTAATATGCTTGCGATGACTACCAATGTAATCATAGGAGAACCACGATGAGAAAGATGCCCAGGATTGCGGAATCTGAGTGGAGAGTCATGCAGGTGCTGTGGGAGCACGGACCCCAGACCGCCAATGAGGTGGTCAACGCGCTGTGTGGCGAGGTGACATGGAAATCGAGAACGATCAAAACGCTGATTAGCAGACTCGTGAGAAAGGGCGCGGTCAGATTCCGAGAGGAAGGAAACAAGTACAGGTACTTTCCTGCGGTCAAGGAGTCTGAGTGCATCCGTTCGGAGACGCAATCCTTCGTCCGTCGCGTGTATCAGGGGGCGATGAAGCCGGCGCTCGCGGCCTTCCTGGAAGACGCGGACCTGTCCCCCCGGGAGATCGATGAGTTGCAGAAGATCCTGGACCAAAAGAGAAAGGGATAACGATGGAATGGTTGGTGACGCTCGTTTGGCCGTTTCTTCAGTGGCTCTGGCAAACCACTTTGATCGCAAGTCTCGTGATCTGTCTGATTCTGGCGGCACAGAGATCGCTCGGCCACAAACTCGGCCCGCGCTGGTCCCATGCTCTCTGGCTGGTGCTACTGATCCGCATGGTCGTGCCCTGGGCGCCTCAGAGCCGAATCAGTCTGCTCAATCTCCTGCCGTCGTCGGTCCGGCAGGCTCAGGTGCCGCGGATGTCCGATTTCGCGGAGCAAGGCGCGGATTTCCACTCCGCCGCCGTCTCTGAGGCGGCCAAGGCGACAGCAGAGCAGCAGGCAACGCCCAGTCAACCTAGTCGCGAGGCGATGTCTCCAAAACCAGAGACGTTCGCAAAAGCGGAGCAGCCCCCGGGGCCGGCGTTCCCGACGCTCCGTTGGCTTCTGCCGATGCTGTGGTTGGCCGGGGCGGCACTCGTCGGCGTCCATCTCTTCGTGAGCAACTTTGCCCTCTGGCGGATTGTCAAGCGGGAACGTCCATTGGTCGATCAATCGACGCTGGAGCTCTTCGAGGAGTGCAAAGCACAGATGGACGTCCAAACCCTCGTTGCGGCCGTGCCGAGCAGTCAGATCGGGAGCCCCGCTCTTTTTGGATTCGTCCGCCCGCGCCTGCTCCTGCCCCGGCAGATGCTCGACACCGCCAGCCGGGACGAGATGCGATACGTCTTTCTTCACGAGCTGGCCCATCTGAAGCGGCATGACATCTACCTCGGCTGGGTGACCAGCCTGCTGCAAGTCTTACACTGGTTCAATCCGCTGGTTTGGTTTGCTTTCCATCGCATGCGGATCGATCGGGAAATGGCCTGTGATGCCCTGGTGCTCGCATACACCGGAGAGCAGGAATCACAGGAATATGGAAGGGCAATAGTAGCTCTCCTGCAGCGACTGTCCCGGTCACGGCCCCTGCCCGCCATGGCCGGAATCCTCGAAACCAAATCACAACTGGAAAGGAGAATTGCCATGATTGCACAATTCAGGAACAACTCTTACCGTTGGTCGCCGTTGGCGGCCGCTCTGATTGTCGCGCTGTGTTGTGTCTCTCTGCCCGGTGCCAGATCAGGAAAGGCCGCCCAGCCCTCCGCAGGAAATCCAACGGGCGTGTCCGCGTCCCAGCCGGAGGAAAAGACGGGCTTAGCGCCGGACGGGAATGCGCCTGTCGCGCCGCAGGTGACCGGTGTGTCTGCAACCGAAACGGCCTCTCTCGGCGGGGGACTCGTCGCACGCCGGGTTCTCACAGACGCCTCCGGCCTCGACGGGGTCTTGACCCCGGATGGCAAGTACATCAGCAGCATGGACAAGGGCACGGGTGACCTGGTCCAGTTCGAAATTGCCAGCGGACAGACGAGCCGAATCACAAACAGGGGGCCCGCTCCCGCGAAAGGGGATGCCTACTCGTTACCAGTGTACTCACGCGACGGAAAACAAATCGCGTACGCCTCGTATACGAAGGAGAATGACGGGCGCTGTGAATTGCAGATTAGAAACCTGGATGGTTCGGGTCTTCGCACACTTTACAGTGAGAAGGGCGTGCCTAACATTATGCCAGTGGACTGGTCGCCTGACGCGGGGTCCATCCTCGCACAATGCAGTCGTGACAAGACTGCCGCGGTCCGCGCGATTGAACTAACGCTGATCTCGACAGCGGACGGCTCGGTGCGCGTCCTGAAGAGTATTCAATCGCCCATGTTCTGGTCTCAAAGGGCCAGTTTCTCGCCCGATGGGCAATATGTCGCGTTCAGTTTTGTGCGTGAGGGCAGCCCGCCCCATGGCGAAGTTTTCTTGATGACCGCCGATGGCCGCAATGAGGTCGTTGTTGCCGGGCACCCCGCGGAGGATAAACTGCTTGCATGGACACCGGACGGGAGAAGCCTTGTCTTCCTCAGCGACCGCTCGGGGACATGGGACCTCTGGACCGTCGCCATCACCGGGGGGAAGCAGCAAGGAGAACCAGAACTGCTGAAAAAGGACTTCGGCGATAAGAACTTCGTCCTTAATGCAGAGGTTCTTGGCTTTGCACCCGACGGCTCCTTTTATTACAAGACTAAAACCTCTTCAGGTCGCCTCTACAACGGTGCGGTCGACATTGAAACCGGTAAGGTACTCGTGCCACCCGCGCCGGTCGCGACGCGTTATACCGGCCTACCGTCACAGCCAACATGGTCACCCGACGGCAGTAACCTGCTCTACATTTCAGGTTGGGGAAACAGCGGTCCCGGCATCCTCACAATCCGGTCCGCCGCAACCGGGGAAGAGCGCTTTCTGTCGCGTCGTCTTCGTTTCGTTAACCAGATCTCCTGGGCGCCGGACGGCCGTTCCATCATCGCGCTCGGGTGGACGGAGAAGGAAACTGGAATCTTCCGAATTGACGCTGAAACAGGCGAGAGCACCAGGTTGGCAGATGTACACCTGTTGCCCAAGCTCTGTCCGAATGGGAAGACCCTAGTATTCGCGACGACGGATGGGGGGCCAAGCATCAGGAAACGCAACCTCGACACCGGTGAGGAGTCGGAAGTTGCCAAGGTAGGGAGAACATCCTATGACCTCTCGCCGGATGGCCGGGAAGTGGTGTTCCAGGTGGACGGCGCTGTCAAGATCGTGTCCCTCAACGGAGGGGAGCCGCGGGAGCTGTTTCGCGGTTTGGCGAAGAATTACGGCGGGCTGAGTTGGACGAGGGACGGCCGTTACATCATTGCCCGGGCACGCGGTGAAATCTGGCGGGTTCCGGCGCAGGGCGGGACGCCGCTGAAGCTGGACCTCTCCATTCCCCAAATGTTGTCCTTCGCCGCGCTTGCGCTTCACCCGGACAACCGCCGCTTTGCGTTCAGCGTCAATGAGGGGTCCAAGAGCGAGCTCTGGGTGCTGGAAAACTTCCTGCCGGCGGGCATGGGTGTGAAGGACTCGAAATAGTCGATGTGCCGGCGAACTCGAAGCGGGCGGCATCCAACTCTCCGAGGGTGCTGGGTGCAGGCAGCGCTGCCGCCCGCTCTGCAGCGGCGAGGGCGTATTGTAGGAAATGGACGTGGAGGAAGCCTTGGCCAAGCTGGCGAATTAGAGGAAACGAGCATCGCTATTTGGCGGCGGCGAGGGCGTCTTTGAGGGTGAGGGTGCCTTCGTAGAGGCTTCGGCCGACGATCACACCGGCGACGCCGATTGGCCTGAGTCGTCTGATGTCGTCAGCCTCCTTGACGCCGCCGGAGGCAATAACGGGCGTCCGCACCGTCCGGACCAGCGCCTTCGTCCGCTCGATATTGGGGCCGGACAGCATGCCGTCCTTGCTCACATCGGTATAGATCATCGCCGCCAGAGGCAGCTTGTCGGCGCGCGCCGCAAACTCCAGCATCGTCTGGGCGCTGTTTTCGGTCCAGCCGTGTGTGACCACCGTTGATCCGCGGGCGTCGAGGCCGAGGACGAGCCGGCCCTTGAACTCCCGTGCCATCTCACGGAACCACTCGAAGTCGCTGACCGCCTTGGTCCCGATGATCACGCGCGTCACGCCGGCGTCGAGCAGTTCCCGGATCGACGCCTGGCTGTGGATGCCGCCGCCGACCTCGATCTGGAGCAGGCCCAGGGCGACGATCGCATTAATGGTCTCGGTATTGACGGGCCGGCCCTCTTTGGCGCCGTCGAGGTCCACGATGTGCAGCCAGGAAGCCCCGTCGGCGTGGAATTGCCGGGCCTGCTCGACCGGGTCATCGTTGTACGTGATCTGGCGGCCATAGTCACCCTGGAGGAGCCGGACGACCTTGCCGTCCCTTAAGTCGATAGCCGGAATGACATCCATACGTTAATCGTTGGTCCTTAACAAGATAGGCAAGAAGTATATCATGGGGAGCGTAAAGTGTGAAGCGTGCTCATCACGCCTTGGAGGTCGAAAATAGGCTTGTTTTCGCGGGGACCGGCGGATATATAGTCGTTAGTCATTGGGGAATTGTGGTTCGTGGCTGACGACCACGGCTATCGACGAATGAAGGGAGGCCGATTATGGTTCGACCGTTTCTCTGTGCCGCCGGCACGTTCCTGCCGGTCTTTCTGGCAATTGTTTTCGATGGCGGCTTATCGTACGCCGCGAATCCGCCGTCGGATAAACCCGCCGTCGGGAGGCCGGTTATCCTGGACACGGACCTTTGCGACGACATCGACGACACCTGGGCGATCTCGCTGCTGCTGCAGTCGCCCGAGCTTGACTGTAAGCTGATCACGGCCGCCGTAGGGAACACCGAGGCCAAGGCCGAGGTCGTGGCGAAGTTCCTCGACCGGGTCGGGCGGACGGACATCGCCGTCGGTATCGGCATCAAGCAGCGTGACGGCTCCCATCAACAGACCGGCTGGGCCGAGGACTACGACCTGGCATCCTACCCCGGCAAGGTTCACAAGGACGGGGTGCAGGCGCTCATCGACACCATCATGAATTCGCCCACCCGGATCACCCTGATCGCGATCGGGCCGCTGCCCAACGTCGCCGAGGCCCTCAAGCGGGAGCCCCGGATCGCCGAGAAGGCGGACTTCGTCGGCATGCACGGCAGCGTCTACCTCGGCTACGGCGGCCGGGACAAGCCGGATGCCGAATACAACGTGAAGCAGGACGTGGAGGCTGCCAAAAGAGTCTTCGCGGCTCCCTGGCCCATGACGATTACGCCGCTGGACACCTGCGGCCTGGTGGACCTCGAAGGCGAGAACTATCAGAAGGTGCTCAGGAGAAACAGCGCCATCACCAGCAACCTGCTCCAGAACTACCGCGCCTGGTACAAAGAAGGGCTGCGGCCCCGGAAGGAGCTGGACGAACCGAACCTCAATCGCCTGGTCAACGATAAGCTCAGCCACAGCAGCACGACGCTCTTCGATACGGTCGCGATCTACTTAGCTGTCAGCAAAGACCTCGTCGTGATGGAGCGCGTGCCCCTTCGCATTACCGATGATGGCTTTACGCGGGTCGAGAACGGCGCAAAGACCGTGGATTGTGCCGTCAAGTGGAAGAACCTGGATGGCTACGAGAGCTGGCTGGCGGACAGATTGGCGAAATAGCGGCCCGGAGGCATACCATCGCTCGTGACAATGTGAAAATCGTAGTCGTCGGCAGCTCCAATATGGACCTGGTCGTCCGGTCGCCCCGGATTCCGGTCCCGGGTGAGACGATCCTGGGCGGGGATTTTCTCATGGTCCCGGGCGGCAAAGGAGCGAACCAGGCGGTCGCGGCGGCCAAGCTCGGCGCGCAGGTGTGCTTCGTGGCCCGGCTCGGCGATGACCTGTTCGGCCGCAAGTCCCTGGAGAACTTCCGAAAAGAGGGCGTGGATACGAAGTGTGTGACGCTGACGGCGGAAGCGCCCTCCGGTGTGGCGCTGATCACGGTGGACGAGGCCGGAAACAATGCCATTGTGGTCGCTCCGGGCGCCAACGCCAAGCTCGCGCCGGAAGACGTCTACCGGGCCGAGCCGGAGATTCGCACCGCCGGGGCCGTGGTCGTCCAGCTTGAAGTGCCGATGACAACGGTGCAGTGTGCCGCTGAGCTGGCGCGCGAGGCGGGTGTGCCTTTTATTCTCAATCCGGCCCCGGCCCAGAAGCTTTGTCCGGCGTTGCTCGCGATGGCAGCGGTGCTGACACCCAACGAGACCGAGGCGCAAATCCTGACCGGGATCGAAGTCGTCGACGACAACTCGGCGCGTAAAGCCGCTGAGAGGCTGCTGAGCGTCGGGGTCGAAGCGGTGATCCTGACCATGGGCTGCAAAGGGTTCCTGCTGGCGGACGACGGCACGATGGAGCTGGTCCCGGCATTGAAAGTCAGGGCGGTCGATACGACCGCTGCCGGCGATGCCTTCACGGGTGGCCTGGCCGTCGCCGTGGCGCAGGGCCAAAGCCTGCGGGACGCCGCTCTGTTCGCGAACCGGGTGGCGGC
>Ga0315291_10002360_pt1 | contig 24810 bp, 21 predicted proteins | sample YL17G12_20_MG_FD_203070 | JGI IMG/M metagenome (GOLD analysis project Ga0315291, IMG submission 203070) | Sediment microbial communities from Yellowstone Lake, YNP, Wyoming, USA - YL17G12_20 | ecosystem: Environmental > Aquatic > Freshwater > Lake > Sediment | place: USA: Wyoming | collected...
CGCCCGGAAAGCCGAGCATGAGGAAAGCCTGGGGAATCATGCCTTCTTCGTAAGTCCAGGCAATGGCCTCCCGCACCTTGTCCAGGTTCAGGTTCTTTTTGATCAGCTTTTGCAGGCGGGGAGAGGCGGTCTCCACCGCATAGGTTATGGTGTAACAGCCGGCCTGTTTGAGCTTGCGGATCAACTCGCGGTCCATGTGGTCGCCGCGCAGCCCGTTGGGGAAAGCGATCTTCACCTTCAGACCTCGGGCCACGATCTCGTCGCAGATTCGCTTGGCCCGCTCGAGGTCGAGGTTGAAGATGTCGTCCACGATGTGCAGCTCGCGCACGCCGTAAGTCTCGGTCAAGAGCTCGATCTCCGCCATCACGTTCTCGACGCTGCGGTAGCGGACCTTTTTTCCGAAGACGTTGTGACAGTAGGTGCACTGATAAGGACAGGCCCGGCTGGTGAAAAGAATGGCCCAGGGCGGAGAATGACTGAAGGCGTTCATGGAATACTGAACCGCGTAGCGATTGAAATTGATCAAGTCCCAGGCCGGGAGCGGAATCGAATCGAGCTCCGGCACCTGCTCCCGGGGCGGGGTTTGCACCAACCGGCCCTCGCGCATAAAAGCGATCCCCGCCACTTCGTCCAGGGGCCGGTCCTCCCGCAAGGCGCGGAGCAGCTCGGGAAAGGTGATCTCTCCCTCGTTGAGCACGGCGATATCGAGGTTGGTGTCTTGCAGCGAGTAATCGAAGAACACGCTGGCATGAGGTCCGCCGAGGACGGTGACGCAGTCCAGGTTCACCTCCTTGACCACCTTGGCCACCCGCTGCATCTCGTCCGCTTCCACGCTCAGGCAGGAGAAGCCGATCAGGTCCGGGTCGAAGCGCTGGATGCGCGCCCGCATCTGGTCCAGGTTGAGATCCTCCAGGGCCTGCTCCACCAGCTCGATCTCAAACTCGCCGGGGAAGTCGCGGCGGAGGATGGAGATGAGGTAAAGCAGGCCGAGGGGCTGGGCAAAGCCCATGCGGGGGAACCGCACCCCTGGCCGGATCAGCATGAGGCGGCGGATCTTCATCTTTTTCTTATACCACCGCATGGGGAAATGGTGTCCACTTCGCCTCTTCGCCCGGCAGGGCCTTCTGCCCGCGCCTGACCATGGACTGACTCAATCCCAGAAGAGCCGGAGGCGGCGAGAGATAAATTTTCGCAGGGGGCGGAAAAAGGGTTCCGTTTTTTGGATGGAGATGAAGGTGTTCCGCATTCCCCAATAGAAGCTGCGGAGGAACAACATGTTCTTGGGGAAACGCCACAGGAACACGGCCATGGTTTGGGGTCGAAAAAAAAAGCGGCGGTAGGCGTTGCGCTGGATCTTGAACAGGTCAATGCCGGTGGCCTTGGTATAAAACGGGGTTTCCGACGAATAGCGCAAGTCGAACATATTCCAGCGGGAGAAATCAAAGTGGGGGTATTCTTGCCGGGCCAATTCATAGAGGCCGGTCCGGGGATAGATCACCACGGTGAAGAAGATCCCGCGCAGCAGCTTGGATTTGACGGTATAGTCCACGGTCATTTTCATTTCTTCCAGGGTCTCGCCCGGAAAGCCGAGCATGAGGAAAGCCTGGGGAATCATGCCTTCTTCGTAAGTCCAGGCAATGGCCTCCCGCACCTTGTCCAGGTTCAGGTTCTTTTTGATCAGCTTTTGCAGGCGGGGAGAGGCCGTCTCCACCGCGTAGGTGATGGCGTAACAGCCGGCCTGTTTGAGCTTGCGGATCAACTCGCGGTCCATGCGGTCGCCGCGCAGCCCGTTGGGAAAGGCGAGCTTGACCTTGATCCCCCGGGCCACGATCTCATCGCAGATGCGCTTGGCCCGGTCCAAATCGTAGTTGAAGATGTCGTCCACAATGTGCAGCTCGCGCACGCCGTAAGTCTTGGTCAAGAGCTCGATCTCGGCCATCACGTTCTCGACGCTGCGGTAGCGGACCTTTTTCCCGAAGATGTTGTGACAGTAGGTGCACTGATAAGGACAGGCGCGGCTGGTGAAAAGAGCGGCCCAGGGCCGCGAATGAGAGTAGGCGTTCATGGAAATCTGAACCGCGTAGCGCTGGAAGTCGATCAAGTCCCAGGCCGGGAGCGGGATCGAATCGAGCTCCGGCACGTAGTCCCGGGGCGGGGTTTGCACCAACCGGCCCTCGCGCTTGAACACGATCCCGGCCACTTCGTCCAGGGACCGGTCCTCGCGCAAGGCGCGGAGCAGCTCGGGAAAGGTGATCTCCCCCTCGTTGAGCACGGCCAGATCCAGGTTGGGATCGTTCAAGGCGTAGTCGAAAAACACGGTGGCATGGGGCCCGCCCAGGACGGTAATGCACTCCGGCTTGAGCGCTTTGGCCACTGATGCCACCCGCTGCATCTCGTCCGCTTCCACGCTCAGGCAGGAGAAGCCGATCAGGTCCGGGTCGAAGCGCTGGATGCGCGCCCGCATCTGGTCCAGGTTGAGGTCATCCAGGGCCTGCTCCACCAGCTCGATCTCAAACTCGCCGGGAAAGTCGCGGCGCAGAATCGAAACCAGGTAAAGGAGCCCGAGGGGCTGGCAAAAGTCCATCCGGGTAAAACGCGCGCCCGGTCGAATCAACATGATCCGTTGGATCTTCATCTGAATTATTTTATCATGAACCGGCTGCCACGCCACTACCTTTGCTCGGGGGCCGGCTTGGGAGACCAGCCGGACCAGGCAGGAGCCAGCCTTTTCAGAGCAGGTTCCGCTTGACCAGTTCCTCCGCGATCTGGACCGCGTTGGTGGCGGCGCCTTTGCGGATGTTGTCCGAGACACAGAAGAGGTCGAGGGCGTTCTTGGCCGAGAGGTCTTCCCGGATCCGGCCGACGAAGACCTCGTCCCGGCCGTCGGCCATTTGCGGGTAAGGCCAGCGGCTGCGCCGGGGGTCCAGGAACTTGAGCTTTTTCTGGTCCAGGTCGGGCTGGTCCACCAGGACCACCCCGGGCGCCTTGGCCAGGAGCCGGCGCGCCTGGGCCACGGAGAGCTTCTTCGCGGTCTGGACGTTGATGGCCTCGGAGTGGCCGTTCAGCACCGGCACCCGCACGCAGGTGGCGCTGACCTGGAGGCGCGGATCGCCCAGGATCTTGCGGGTCTCCTTGACCATCTTGATCTCTTCCTCGTAATAGCCCGGAAATTCATCCTTGAGCCCGGCAATCTGGGGCAGGAGGTTAAAGGCGATCGGCGCCACATACTGCTCCCAGGCGGGCTTCTGGCCCGCGGCCCAGTCGCGGACCTGCTGCTCGAGCTCGACCCGGGCCTTGCTGCCGGTCCCGGACACGGCCTGGTAAGTGGAGACCACGATCCGCTTGATCCGGGCCGCCCGGTGGATGGGCGCCAGGGCCACCACCATCTGGGTGGTGGAGCAGTTGGGGTTGGCGATGAAGCCCTGGTGCCGCTTCAGCGCTTCCGGGTTCACCTCCGGCACCACCAGAGGCACCCGCGGGTCCATGCGGAAGTCCTTGCCGTTGTCAATCACCACCACCCCGCGGCGGACCGCCTCCCAGCCGTAGAGCTTGGAGGCGCCGGAGGCGCCCTCGGTGCCGGCGAAAAAGGCCAGGTCAAAGCCGTCAAACTCCTGGGCGTGGGCCACCTTGACCTGGTACTTGCGGCCGGCGATTTCTTCTATGCGCTCGCGGGTGGCGAGGATCTTGATCTCCTTGGCCGGGAACTTCCGCTCCCGGAGCACCCGCACCATCATGCTCCCGACCATGCCGACCCCGACCACGATCACCCGATAGTCTTTTTTCCGCTGGGCCATCCCTTGCTCCTTTCTAGTAAAAAAAACCACCTTCCAGTTCTTGGTGGGAAGGTGGCCTTTTTGCTTGATCCGGGTCTATGCGCAGGGAAGCCCCTTTCCCGTATGGGTCCTGGTCTTTCGCGGCGTTCGTCCGAGCTGGAAAAGAGGCTTCATGAGTTTCATTGTATTCTGACCCCGGAATTTGTCAACTTTCCGACGGTTAGATCTGCTTGTAAAGGTCGGTATAGCTCACCGCTTTTTCCTTAAGGGCGTCCAAATAGTTCTTCAACGCCTCCTCCCGCTTTTCGGCCAGCAGTTTCCGGGTGAAGGGCTCGGGGTCCTCCTCAAAAGCCTTCAAGTCCGCGGGCTTCCGGCCTTCGAAGTGCACCAGCACGATCTTGCCGTTCACCTGGTAAACCCCGGGCGGCCAGGGGTTGGCTTCCGAGAGCTGGAAGGCTTGGGCCTTCAAGTCTTCGGAATAACCCAGGTCCGGGATGGTCGCCGCGGAGCGGGGAAACCAGGGGGTGCTTTTCCAGGCGAGCTTGGCTTCCCTGGCGATCTTCTTTTCGGATTGGCCCGCCTTCAGCCGTTCCAGATATTTCCGGGCCATCTCCTGGGTGCGTTTGACTTTAATCTCCGGGGTAATCATCCGGATGATCCGGTCCCGCGATTCGGCCAGGCTGGCTTGGTGCGCCGGCTGGACCTCATCCACCCGGATCACGTAGAGGTCATCCAGGCCGGAGATGACCTCACTGGTCCGGCCCGGCTTGAGGAAAAAGGCCTGCTCGGTCACCTGCATGGAGTCCGGGAGCCCGGGCACATCATGCTCGCCCTTCTCAAAAAATTCGCTTTTAAAAACCTTTTTGCCCAGGGCCGCCGCCGCCTCTTCCAGGGTCTTTCCTCCCTGGACCTCTTGGGCCACTTCCTCGGCCTCCTGCTCGGCCAAGGCGTGGGCTTTGTTGCGAATGACTTCCTCCTCGATCGCTTTCTTGACTTTTTCAAACGGCTCATATTCCACGGATTTGATGTCGGTTACCTTGAGGATATGGTAGCCGAAAGAAGTCTCGAGCACTTCGGAAACCGCTCCCTTCGGCAAGCTGAAGGCCACGTCTTCAAATTCCTTGATCATTCGGCCGCGGGGGAAAAACCCGAGATCCCCGCCCCCCTCTCGGCTGCCCGCGTCCTCCGAGTATTGGCGGGCCAACCCGGCAAAGTCCGCGCCCGGCTGGAGCGCGTCCTCACGGATGCCTTCTATTTTCTTCCGGATCTCGGCCCGCTCGCTCTCGGAGGCATCCGGCTTGACCGCCAGCAGGATGTGGCCGGCCCGAACCTCCTCCTGCGAACCCGGGACCTGGTAACGATCCTTGCTCTTCTCGTAATACTCCTTGAGCTCCCCGGCGGTCGCGCTCATTTTTTTCTCATAGTCCTGAATCCGCCAGCGCACCACCCCGATCCGCCGCGTTTCCGAGAGGTCAAACACCTCGGGCTGGGAATCGTAATATTCCCGGACCTCTTCCTCGCTGGGAACCGCATTCCGGGCATACTCCTCCGGATCCCAGGAAAGATAACCGAGCTGGATCTTCTCGTTTTCAAAGATGTAACGCTCGCGGGCCTCGCCCTGGGCCAGCGTCACCCCCTGGCCCACCAGGCTGATCAGCTTGTTAATGGCAATACTCTTGCGGATTTCATTTTCAAACGATTCCTCAGAGTAGCCCATCCGGTTCAAGGTCAAGGCATACCGCCGGCGGTCAAATTTTCCGGTGCTGTCGAGAAAATCCGGGACCCGCGCGATTTGCTCCTGAATTTCCTTGACGCTGATCTGGATCCCCAGCTCCTGGGCCTTTTGATCCAAGAGCATCTGCTCCACCAACTGGTCCATGATCTTGGACTTCAAGTCCAGGCTCTCGAACAGCGACTCCGGAATATCACCCTGGTATTGCTCGCGCAACTGGGTCAGGGTCCGGGAACGAAGGTTGTAGAATTGGGCCCGGGTGATCGGCTCGCCGTTCACCAAGGCCAGTGTCTCGCCGCCGGCGGACCGGCCTCGGCTGCTGCTCTTTCCCCGCATGCGATAGCTGAGGAGCCCGAAACCTCCGAAAAAGGTGACCGCCAGGAAATAGAAAAGGGCTTTGGTCCACCACGATCGGGTGTGTCTGCGAATTCGGCTCAACATGGGTTCAATTCCCTCGTGAAAAAATTAAGTCTATCATAATGGCAGAACGCCAAAAAATCAAGAAGCAGCTTGGTCTTGGGCTGGGAGCCTTCTTGGTCACCCGCAATGGCCGTGGCCGAAGAAAATCTTCCGGTTCAAGTTCAGGTTCAAGGGCCTCTTCAGTCTCACGCCTCATGCCTCATGCCTCAAGCCTTTTTCCTGACTACCGACTACTGCCTACTGAACTTTCGTTCACGTTCACGTTCACGTTCACGTTTACGGGGTAAGAGCTTGGGTTGCGGCTCGGCCGCGCTGGGATTCGAGTTGCTTCCTTATTCAATTTTTGTTAAGATATAAAAGTTGGGAGAGGTCACGGGGATCCCTGGGGGAGAGGTATGGTCTTTGGTCCCATCTTCCGAATGTTTTCGAACGACCTGGCGATTGACCTGGGCACGGCCAACACCTTGGTCTTTGTCCGGGGCAAGGGAATTGTGATCAACGAGCCTTCGGTGGTGGCGGTGCACAAGAACCCGCGCAGCGGCCGGGACGAGGTCCTGGCGGTGGGGGAAGAAGCCAAGCAGATGCTGGGTCGGACGCCGGGCAGCATCCGGGCGATCCGGCCGATGAAGGACGGCGTGATCGCCGATTTCGAGATCACCCAGGAGATGCTCCGTTACTTCATTTTCAAGGCCCACAACCGCAAGACCCTGGTCAAGCCGAAAATTGTCATCTGCGTTCCCTTTGGGATTACCGAGGTGGAGAAACGGGCGGTGCGGGAGTCGGCCGTGAGCGCAGGGGCCCGCGACGTGCACCTGGTGGAAGAACCCATGGCCGCGGCGATCGGAGCCGGTCTCCCCATTGCCGAGCCTTCGGGCAACCTGATTGTGGACATCGGCGGCGGCACCACCGAGGTGGCGGTGATTAGCCTGGCCGGGATCGTTTTCAGCCAGTCGGTGCGCATTGCCGGGGACAAAATGGATGAAGCGATTATCCAATATACCAAGCGCAAGTATAACCTGTTGATCGGGGAGCGCACCGCCGAGCAGATCAAGATTGCGATTGGCACCGCCCATCCCAGCGGCGAGGTCAAGCGCATGGAGGTGAAGGGGCGGGACCTGGTGGCTGGAATCCCCAAGACCCTGGAGATGACCTCCGAGGAAATCCTGGAAGCCATGAACGAGCCGATCAACGCGATCGTGGAGGCGATCCGGATCGCGCTCGAGCGCACGCCCCCGGAGCTGGCCTCGGATATCGTGGACAAAGGCATTGTCCTGGCCGGAGGCGGCGCGCTCTTGCGCAACATGGACGTCCTGATCCGGGAAGAAACGGGTTTGCCGGTGATGCTGGCCGATGACCCGCTCTCCTGCGTGGCGCTCGGCGCCGGCAAAGTCCTGGATGACCCGGACCTGCTCCGTGAGATCGAAATCACTTAAGCCGCGGGAGACATGTCCGACTTTATCCGCACCCGACAGAACCTGATTGTCCCTTGGGGACTCCTCCTGCTCAGCCTGTTCATCCTGTCGCGCCAATCCTATCGGGAAACCCAGTCCCGGCCCAGCCTGTTCGCCCGGGCCCTGGTCACCACGGTCAGCGTGCCCCAGCGCGCGATCAGTTATTCGCTCCAGGGCCTGCGCGGTGTCTGGCGCAACTACTTTTACCTGGTGGGTCTCCGGCGGCAGAACCTGGAGCTGCAAAAGGAGGTGGCCCTGCTCCAGGAAGAGAGAGTCCGGGCCGAAGAATACCGCCTGGAGAACGAGCGGCTCCGCCAATTGGTGGGGTTCAAGGAACAGGTCCCCTTCCGCCTGGTGCCGGCCCGGATCATCGGGGAGGACCTGTTGGCGGAAAGCAAGACCATCACCGTCAACAAGGGCAGCCTGGACGGAATCAAGCCGGGCACGGTGGCCGTGGCGGTGGCAGGGGTCGTGGGCCAGATCCTGGACGAGCCCGGCTCGTTGATCGGACTGAACGCGTCCCAGGTCCTGTTGATCATTGACCGCAACAGCCGGGTGGATGCCCTGGTCCAGCGCAGCCGCGCCCGGGGAGTGATCCGCGGCACCGGGGCGCTGGACCGGCTGGAATTGCAATACGTGGAGCGGACTGCGGACGTGGTCGCGGGAGACATGGTCATCTGTTCCGGGCTGGGCGGCATTTTTCCCAAGGGACTGATGATCGGCACGGTCGCCAGCGTGGCCAGCGACCCCAACGAGTTGAGCCTGCACCTCGAGGTCGCTCCCAGCGTGAATTTTTCCCACCTGGAAGAAGTCCTGATCGTTTTCCCCGAGAGCGCCCCATGATCCGACCCTATGCCTGGATCCTGATCGCCAGCCTGGTGGCCGTCGTCCTGCAAACGACCCTGAACCACTACCTTTTCCAGGGCCGGCTCAACACCGACCTGATCTTGGTCATGGTGGTGCTGCTGGGGCTGTTCCGCGACCCGGTCCATGGCGCCCTGATGGCCTTCCTGCTGGGCGGCATCCAGGATTACTTCAGCGGGCAAGCCCTTTTCGGGCTGTTTCTCTTTTCTCTGACCCTGATCTTCATTCTCGCCAACCTCTTCCGCCGGCGCTTCTCCGCCCTCTCGCCCGGCTCACAGTTCGTCTTTATGCTGGGGTTCGGAGTGGCGGACAAGGTTCTCCTTTACCTGCTCCTGCTTTTGTTTGCCGCGCCGGGCGTGGCATCCGCCGCGGACTGGCCGTTCGGGATCCTGGAATTATTCATCAATGCGGCCCTCGCTCCCTTGCTTTACCAATTGATGTCCCGGGTCCCCGACCTCCTCCCGGCCGGGGCCACCCGTCCCTAGCCATGGCCGTCTATCTCAGCGAACGCGAAAGCCAAGCGCTGGACCGCAAGTTCAATTGGGTCCTGGTGATCGCCCTGGCTTCCCTCAGCCTGCTCCTGCTCCGCTTCTGGCAGTTGCAAATCCTGGAGGGCCGGGAATGGAAAAAAATCGCGGAAGACAACCAGATCCGGTATTTTCCGGTGCTGGCCGAGCGGGGACTGCTGCGCGACCGGGAAGGCCGGATTCTGGTGCAGAACCGCCATTCTTTCAACATCTCCGTGATCCCGGCCGACTTAAACGAAGAGACGATTCTAAAACTGGCCGCTTTCCTCGATACCACCCCCGAGGAACTTCATCAGACCCTGGCCCAAAACCCGCGCTGGTCTCCCTTTGTGCCGGTGCTGGTCCGCCAAGATATCACCCGCGACCAACTGGCCCGGGTGGAGGAACACATGCGGTTTCTTTCCGGCGTGCACATCGAGGTGAACCCCTTGCGCGACTATCCCCAGGGCAACATCGCCGTCCACGTGGTGGGGTATTTGAGCGAGATTGACGACCAGGAGCTCGGCCAACCCGGATTCCAGGGCTACCAGATGGGCGACATGCTCGGCCGCGAGGGCCTGGAGCGGCAGAAGGAAAAACTGCTGCGCGGCCGGGATGGGCTGGATTGCAAGACCGTCAACGCCCAAGGCAAGAAAGAAGACGACGATTGCGGGCAGTTCGATATCGCGGACCGCCCGCCGGTGCGGGGGCAGACCGTGGAGCTGACCCTGGACGCGAACCTAGAGCGCCTGGCCGCCGACTTTTTCCAGGGCAAGAGCGGGGCCGCGGTGGTGCTCCAGATCCATACCGGGGAAGTGCTGGCGCTCTTCAGCGCGCCGACCTATGACCTGAATGCTTTCGTCGGTAAGACTCCGCCGGCGGTGTGGTCCGCACTCAAGTCCGATCCCCGGAAGTCCCTGCTCAATCGCGCCATCGCCGGGCAATACCCGCCCGGTTCGGTCTTCAAGCTCATCCTGGCCGCGGCCGCGCTGGAAGAGGGCGTGATCACTCCTTCCACCCGGTTGGCTTGCTCGGGCAATTATCCTTTCGGTAACCATGTTTTTCACTGCTGGAAAAAACACGGTCACGGCCGGCTCACCGTGGAACAAGCGATCGTCCAATCCTGCGATATCTTTTTCTACCAGGTGGGCCAGCGCCTGGGCATTGACCGCATCGCCAAGTATGCCAACCGCTTCGGATTGGGCTTGCCCACCGAGATCGAGCTGTTCGGAGAAAAAAGCGGCCTGATCCCGACTACCCAATGGAAGAAAAAGGCTTTGGGGGTGGAGTGGTTCCCGGGCGAAACCTTGTCTTGCGCGATCGGCCAGGGCTATGTGCTGGTCACGCCCCTGCAGGCCGCCCTGATCCCCGCCTTCCTAGGCAACGGCGGCAACGTCTTCCGTCCGCAACTCGGCCACCGGGTGCTCAACGTGGACGGCAAGGTGGTGAAAGAATTCGAGCCCGAACGGCTATCCTCCTCCCCCCTCTCCCCGGCCACCCGCGAACTCCTGCTCAAGGCCATCACCGGCGCGGTCAACGATCCGCACGGCACCGCCTATTGGTCCGCCCGCAGCGATAAGGTGCTGATCGCCGGCAAGACCGGGACCGCGCAGGTTACCCGCCTCGACCGTTTCCAGGACCTCCCTAGTGACCAGGTCCCCCCGGAGTTCCGCGATCATGCCTGGTTCGTGGCACTGGCCCCGGCCGATGCCCCGGAGATCGCGGTCGCGGTCCTGGTCGAGCACGGCGGCCATGGCTCCTCGGCCGCGGCGCCGCTGGCTAAAATATTGATTGAAAGTTACTTCGCCCATCGCGAAAAAACCGCCGGAGCGGCTCCGGCTGGAAAAAGCTGAGCTGGGACGGAATCCCCCCTTTTTTCCGTCCCGGCCAGGAACCGGCAGACTTTCAACTTTTACTTTGACTTTACTTCCAGATGATGTATAGTAATCACCAGCATACAGGTTTATGAATCGCTCTTTGGGTCGAACCCCCAGTCCGCCTTTTCATCCGTCCCAAGAACCCTTCCTGAATCTGTAGAAAAAAGAGCTTTTCTTTGGGGCGAAAATTTTGATTGACCTGCCCGATCTAGGTTTTCGGTCCTGATGCACGGATCGGGACAGGGGAGAAGTATCTATGAGCCATGCAGACAACATCCGGGTGGACGGCACTGTGACCAAAGTCCACTCCGGTGGAATTTTTCAGATCGAGTGTGAAGGCGATATCAAGATCTTGGCCCGTCTCAGCGGCCGGATGCGGCGGTTTCGCATTCGGGTTTTGCTGGGCGACAAGGTCACGGTGGCGGTCTCGCCCTACGAGCCGGCGCGAGGGCTGATCGTGCGCCGCCTCGGCTAGAAGCCCGGGACCGAGGTCCGGGTCTGCTGGCCGGCGCGTGGCGGAGGGGAAGGAAAGAGCTTGACGGAATCCGGCGTTCCGTCGCCAACGAAAAAGAGGGAGAAAGGATAGCGAAATGAACATTTACGTAGGGAACCTGTCTCGGGACGTCACGGACGATGAGTTGCGGGAAGCTTTCAAAGGCTTTGGGGAAGTCACTTCCGCCACGGTCATCAAGGATAAATTCAGCGGCCAGTCCCGGGGCTTTGGCTTTGTGGAGATGCCCGCCAAGGCTGAAGCCGAGGCCGCCATCCAGGGCATGAACGGCAAGGATCTCAAGGGTCGAACCCTGAGTGTCAATGTGGCTCGTCCCCGCACCGAAGGCGGACCCCGTCGCGATGGCGGCGGCGGCGGCTTTGGCGGCGGCAGCCGTGGCGGTGGTGGCGGTGGCCGGCGCTACTAAATCTGCCGGCCGCTTGTCGCCTTAAATCTTTTCCGGGCATTTTATCCGCCCTCCCCGATCCGGAAGGCGGCAAAGGGAGGGAGACCGCCTTGCCGCAAGGCTGCTTCCTCTTCGTTGAAGAGGCGGAGGCCTGTTCCACGCTCGGATCTTCGCCTCTTCCAAGCAGACCCCCTGCCCTTCATCGCTCTCGGCAAGGGATGAATGCGAATGGGGTTTTCTAGAGATGGCGCCGCGCCGCTCACGAATCCAATCGTGAGCTACGCTTTCGACTCGTGGGGCGGGATGGGATTCCGGTCCTGCGAATTTAACCGGGAATCAGGGGGCATTTGACAGTCCTGCAAACTATCTCTAGGATAAACTTAAACCCTGGATTGGCGCCAGGCGTGGGAGAAGGGTAGTCATGGAGAGCAAGGGGAACGAGGGCCCCGTCTTGGCCGCCATCACCACGGCGATTGAGTCCTACCTCAGCCTGGAGCAAGAAGCGCATCCGCCCGCCGTCCTGCCGGCGCCGCCGGTCAGTCTCTGGTCTCAGTTCGGCCGGCAGGAATTGATGAACCAGAGGATCTGGTGTCAATTGCGGATGCTCCGGCATTGAAACCTTTTTTGCCTTGAGTAATTTTTAAAGCAGTATTCGGTTTGGTCAGCGGCGTCCAACAGAATTGAGAACGCATCCGGGCGGGAACGCCTCTAACCCAAGGAGTAACGGAAATGACCAAAGCGAAAAAAACCGTGAAACCCGGCCCGCCGAAAAAGAGAAATCCCGTCAAGATTATGGATACCACGCTGCGGGACGGCCACCAGTCGCTCTGGGCCACCCGCATGCGCACCGAGGACATGCTCCCCATCCTGGAAGAGATGGACCAGGTGGGCTTTCACGCCCTGGAAGTCTGGGGCGGCGCCACCTTCGATGTCACCCACCGTTACCTGAACGAGGACCCCTGGCAACGCCTGGCCGCTCTGAAAAAAGGCTTGAAGAAAACCCCGCTGCAAATGCTGCTCCGGGGCCAGAACCTGGTCGGCTACCGCAACTATGCCGACGACGTGGTCCGCGCCTTTGTCCTCAAAGCCGCACAGACCGGCATTGATATCTTCCGGGTCTTCGATGCCCTCAACGACGAGCGCAACTTTGAGACTTCCTTTGCCGCGATCCGGGAAGCCGGCAAGCAGATCCAGGGAGCCATCTGCTATTCCCTGACCGAGCGCCGGATGGGCGGGCCGGTCTATAACCTCGACTATTACCTGAACAAGGCCAAGGTCATCGAGGAGATGGGCGCACACAGCCTGTGCATCAAGGACATGGCCGGCCTGCTCGCACCCTCGGATGCCTACGAGCTGATCCAAGCCCTGAAAGCGACGGTCCACATCCCGATCCAACTCCACACTCACTACACCAGCGGCATGGCTTCCATGACCTATCTGAAAGCCATCGAAGCCGGGGTGGACATTGTGGATACCGCGCTGGCGCCCTTCGCGCTCCGCTCCTCCCAGCCGGCCATCGAACCCATCCTGGTCGCCCTCGAAGGCAGCGAACGCGACCCGGGCCTGGACCTCGCCCGGCTGTTCAAACTCGGCAACCACCTCGAATCCATTGCCCCCAAATACCGCGAATTCATAAACCTCACCCAGATGTCGGTCATTGACATTGCCGTGCTCCTCCACCAGGTGCCGGGCGGCATGCTCTCCAACCTGGTCTCCCAGCTCAAAGAGGCCGGCGCCCTCGACCGCATCCAGGAGGTTTACGCCGAGCTGCCCCGCACCCGCAAGGATCTGGGCTATCCGCCCCTGGTCACGCCCACCAGCCAGATCGTGGGCATCCAGGCCGTGCAGAACGTGCTCTTCGGCCGCTACCAGATGATCTCAGCCCAGGTCAAAGACTATGCCTACGGCCTCTACGGCCGGCCGCCGGTGCCCATGGACCAGGAAGTGCAAAAACTTTGTCTCAAAGGCTACGAGCGCGGTGAGAAGCCTTTCACCGGCCGGCCCGGGGATATCCTGGAGCCGGAGCTCGCCAAAGCCAAGGCCGCGGTGAAAGACATCACCGCCGATCTGGGCGACGTGCTCATTTACGCGCTTTACCCCACCACCGGCCTGAAATTCCTGCGCTGGAAATACGGACTGGAAGCGCCGCCTCCCTCGGTCAAGCCCAAGACCTTGGAAGAGGTGAAGCGCGAAGACGAGATGCTGAAACTCCTCAAAGACGGCAAGCTGGTGCCCAAGGAGGAAAAACCCGCGCCGCCGAAAGGGCCGGGCCTGCGGGCTTTCCATGTATTTGTGGATAACACCTATTACAACGTGGAAGTGGAAGAAGTCGGCGGCAAGCCCCGGATCGCTGCCATCTCCCCCAACCCTAGCGTCCCGCATTCGGCTCCTCCACCCGCCGCCGCGCCGACGGCGCCGGCATCCTCGGCGCCTCCACCCGCCCCCGCGGCGAGTCTATCCGGTAACGAAACCCCCCTGTTCGCGCCGATGGCGGGACTGATCATCGAGTATAAGGTGAAAGTGGGAGACCAGGTGAAAAAAGGCGATGTGGTCCTGGTCCTGGAATCCATGAAAATGCAGAACGACCTGGAAGCTCCGGCCGACGGCACCGTCGCTAAAATTCCCTTTGCCAAGGGCGCTTCGGTCTGCAAAGGCGAGGTGCTGCTGGTGATCGCGGCTTAGACTTAACATGGGGTCAGACCCCGAATGTTAACAAGAGGTCCGGCTCCTGCCCAGGTAACTTCCATGTCCGTCCTTACCCCCTCGAGCAAGACCGCCCCTTCCATGCTGGCCGGAATTGTCGGCCTCCTCTTGACCGTGGCCGTGGCCCTGGCCTATTGGTTCGGACTTCTCGACTCCCTTGAACTTCGAAGCTACGACCTCCGCTTTCGACAGCGCGGCCCCCTGCCCGCGCGGCCCGACCTTTTGCTCATCACCATTGATGAGACCACGGCCCAAGCCCTGGGCGGAAAAATCAGCGCCATCTCCCGGGCCGACCACGCCCAGGTGATCGAGAACCTCACCCGCCGCGGGGCCAAGCTGATCGTTTACGACCTCGACTTCTCCCGGCTTTCCCCTCCGGGTGAGGAGGACAGCGACTACCTTTTGCAGCAAGCCCTGGTCCGCTCCGGCCGGGTGATCTTGCCCCGTTTCATTTCCCAGGGCGATTGGGTGCGGCCGGAGGAGATGTTCCGCCAGGCCCCGGTCATGGTGAACGGCGCCGTGGCCCGGTGGACCGAGCAGGGTATTCCGGACGAGGAAGGCAACATGGTCATTTTCTGGAGCCCCTCGGGAACCGAAGCGGAGAGTTGGTGGGTGTTTGCCTCCCATCAGCCTTTCTCCGACCCTGAGGCGGAAGGGGTGGTCCCCCTGGCCGCGGTGCCTGCCGGCAGGCACTTTCTACAAGTGTCCAACCTGGAGCCGAGAGTGAAGTATTATTTCCTGGTCGTCGGCCGCCGGAAGGTCAACCCCCTTGTCGGCGAGGTCTCGACCCAGGAGTTGCCCGATGCCGACGGCCGCATCCGCCGCCTGCCCCTCCTGGTCCAGGTTCCCCTGGACCCGGAAAAAGTGCCGACCCTGGCCCTGGCCGCGGCGCTGGCCCTGCTCTGGCCTGACCAACCGCCCCAGGAATGCTCCTTCGACCCGGACCAGTTCTGTCTAAAGGGCCAGGGCCGCGAGCTTCGCATTCCCCTCCAGCAGGGAAATTTTTTAATCAACTTCATCGGGCCGGCGGGCGCGTTCCCGCGCTTGAGCTTCAGCCAGGTCTTGAGCCAAGAAGTGGAGCCGGGCGCCAAGCCGGACCTGGAAGGAAAAATTGTCCTGGTCGGCTTCACCCATCCCGCCTCCCAGGATAATTACCTCACCCCCTTCAGCCGGACCGATTCCGGCGCCGCCGAGAGCGCTCTGGACTCGACTCGGCCCGCTGACACCTCGGGCCTGGAGATCCACGCCCACGCGCTCCAGACCCTGCTCGACCAGGCTTTTCTCCACACCCAGATCCCGCGCCGGGTCGCAGGGCTGATCCTGGTCCTGGGCACCCTCCTGACCGTCCTCTTCGTTGTTCTCCGCCCTTCCTCCCGCGGGGGCGTGCTCGTGCTGCTCAGCTCCCTGGCCGGGCTTGCCCTGTTCGCCTATTATCTCTTTGCGTATAACCATTATTGGCTAGTGGTCACCCCGCTCCTGCTCGCCGTGGGGCTGACTTTCCTCGGAGTCCTGCTCATCCAGGCGCTCGGCGAATACCGGGAAAAAGAAACGCTCAAGGCCGCCCTCAGCCCCTACCTGGCGCCAACCGTGATGGACAAGCTCGCCCGCCAACCCGAGCCCATCTCCCTGGACGGTGAGATCCGCCAACTCTCCGTCCTCTGCTCCGACCTCCAGGGTCTCTCCCTGCTTCCCGAAAAGCTCGCCCCGCAGCAGTTGATCCTTCAGCTTAACGAGTATCTCTCCGCCATGGGCGAGGTGATCTTCGAGTTCGAAGGCGCCATTGCAAAGTTGGAAGGTGACGCGATCAAGGCTTGCTTCGGCGCGCCGCTCGATCAACCCGACCATGCCCGCCGCGCCTGCCTGGCCGCGCTGGCCATGCAAAAGAGAAACGCGGAACTGACGGCCCAATGGGAAGCCGAAGGCAAGCCCGCCCTGGCCGCCCGCATCGGCCTGAATACCGGCCCCCTGCTGGTGGGGAACATCGGTCCGGCCCCCAGCCTGCACTGGACCGTCCTGGGCGCTAACGCTGACCTCGCCTCCCGCCTGCTGGAAGCCGGCCGGCGATGGGGCGTCTCACTCCTGCTCACCGAGTTCACCTATCAGCCGGCGGAAGACGCGATCGAGGTCCGCGAGCTGGGCCGGATCACGGCCGCCGGCCGGGACCGGCCGGTCCGGGTTTACGAGCTCCTGGCCCGGAAAGGCGAACTGGACGAGAAGACCCGCGAGGCCCTGGCCGCCTTCGCCCAAGGATTGGCGCTTTACCGCGAGCGGAAATGGGATCAGGCCCTGGCCCAATTTCAAGCGGCGATCCGGCTCCGGGGCGAGGACTTGCCTTCGCAAGTTTATCTAAAGCGCTGCCGACAATTCCTGGCCAACCCTCCGGTCGCCGAGGGGCCGGAAGAGTTTCCGCTCGATCAATATTGAAAGCATCATCGAGCCGTGCATTGAATCATCGAACAAAAGCTGTTATGTTGAAAAACCAATGCAGGTGAAAATGCCCTGGGGCCGCGACGGCGAGCTGGCCGTCGAACTGCCCCCACATTGGCAAGTCCTGGCCCAGGCCCGCCCTGCGGGAATGCCCGCGCTCGCCGACCTGACCCGCGCGATTCATCAAGCCCTGGATCAACCCCAAGGCCTTCCTGCGCTCGAGTCCCTGGTTCCCGCTGCCGGCGCCGTCGCCCTGGTGGTGGACGACATCTCCCGGCCGACCCCGGCTCATCTCCTGGCGCCGCCGCTGGTCCAGCGCTTGCTGGCCGCAGGGGTTGATCCCGAGCGCATCCGCCTGGTCTTTGCACTGGGCACTCACCGGGCCATGACCAAATCTGAAATGCGAAGCCGCGTCACCCCGCAAGTCTTTGACCGGATCCAGTGCCTCAACCACGACTGCCGCGACGCCGCCGGCCTGGTCCGCCTGGGCAAGACCCGCTTCGGCACCGAGGTCGGGTTCAACCGCGTGGCGGCCGAGGCTAAGCTCCGCATCCTGATCGGCACCATCGAGCCGCACCCGCAGGCCGGGTTCGGCGGCGGGCTGAAGAACCTCCTGCCCGGCGTGGCCGGCGCCGGGACCATCGGCCACAATCATCTGCTCATGCCCTCCCCTGCCCAATACCACATGATCGGCACCGACCCGGATGCCAACCCCATGCGCCAGGACATAGAAGAAGCGGCGCGGATGCTTCCCGGTCAAACTTTCATCCTCAACAGCGTGCTTAATCCGCAGGGCGAGGCGGCCCGGGTGGTGGCCGGCGACCCGATCTCGGCCCACCGGCAAGGCCTTGCCGCGGCGCGCCAAATCTATTGCGTGCCCATTCCCCGGCCGGCCGACGTGATCCTCTCCAATTCCCATCCCATGGACCTGGACCTTCGCCAGGGCGTGAAGGCCGTGGCCAACATGCCGGCGGCCGTGAAAAAAGGAGGCGTCATCCTCGGCTTCTTCCGCTGCGAGCTGGGCCTCGAGCAGGTGAAACTCCCCGCAACTTTTCCGCCGATGAGTTGGCTCCGGCTGCTCTTGCGGGGCCTGGGCTCGCGCGGGATCTACTGGCTGGCCAACCATCTGCCGGCCTCGGTGCCGGTGGAGGAACGCTTCATTATCAATTACAGTTTGCAGATGCTCAAGGATTATCACCTCCTGATCTATTCTCCCAACCTGGTCCGCGACACCGGGGGCAAATACCGGCAGATGCTCTACGATGACCTCCCTGCCCTGCTCGCCCGGGCCGACCAACTCCTGGGCCGGCGCCGGGCCGAGGTCCTCGTGTTCCCGCAAGGGGCGGTCACCGTCCCGGCCTTAACTTAAGTCAAGGAATTTTCTCCATGGACTTTCCCAAGCTCCGCGAGATCGCCGCCATCCCCACTGAACACCAGGGTCGGGAAATGCTGCTGTTGCAAGACCCGGAGCAGATCACCGAAGCGGTGGTGATGATCCCGCTCGAGCTGTTTCCCCTCATCCGCTTTTTCGACGGCCAGCATTCGTTCCGCGACATCCAGGCCGAGATCATGCGCTCGACCGGCGAGCTGATAGACAGCGAGCTGATCAGCAAGGTGGCGGAAGAACTGGACCAGCACCTGCTCCTGGACTCCGAGCGCTTCCAGCAACACCTCCTCGAAATCTATGAACACTGGAACGCTAATCCGGTCCGGCCCGCGTTTCACGCCGGCACGGCCTATCCGGCTGATCCGGAAGAACTGCGCCGCATCCTGGACGGCTATTACACGCATCCCGACGGCCCCGGACCGATTGACCCGGCCCTCCAGGGCTCCGGACTCAAGGGCATCCTGGCTCCCCACATTGACGTCAAAAGCAACGGCCCTTGCTATGCCCATGCCTACAAGGCCCTGGCCGAAGGCACCGACGCCGACCTCTTCCTCATCTTCGGCACCGGCCACGCCGTGGCACAGCCGCCGCTCGTCCTCTCCGAAAAAGATTACGACACCCCGCTCGGCCTCGCCCAGACCGACCGCGACCTGGTCCAGCAGGTGTTGAAAAGCGCGCGCAACCGCTCGCTCTGTGACGACCTCCCCCACCGCAAGGAACACTCCATCGAGTTCCAGGTCATCTTCCTGCAGCACGCCCTCGCCGGCCGCCGCGATTTCCGGATCGTGCCCATCCTGACCGGCTCGTTCAGTCTCTTTGCCCAGACCAACGAAAGCCCGGCCGATGATCCCAGCTTCCGCGATGGGATCGAGGCCTTACGCTCCGCACTCGCCGGCCGCAAGGCCGCCTTCATCGTGGGAGGCGATTTGGCCCACCTCGGCCCGCGCTACGGCGACCAGGAACAATACACCCAAATCCGGGAGCCGGAGATCTTGCAAGATGACCGGGAAATGTTAGAGCCGCTCGAGGCGGGCAAAGGAGAGGGATTCTTCCAGAGGATTGCGAGCATTCAGGACCGCCGCCGGATCTGCGGCCTGCCCGCGATTTATACGGCCCTGGCCTTGTTCCAGCCGGGCAAAGGCGAGCTGCTCAAATGGTCCTGCTGGTATGACCCTTCCACCGGCTCCGCGGTCTCTTTTGCGGCCATGGCGTTTCGATAAAAACCAAGTAAGGGCACGGCATGCCGTGCCCCTACCCAGGAGTTGCGCAGGCGCTAGTGTCATGTCCCGGATATACCTTGCACTATCAATTGAGCGTAGGGGCGCGATTAATCGCGCCCCTACAACGCACCTATCGTCTCGCCAAATTTAACATTATTTCTGGGACGCAACACTAAATTATTGATCGCAAATTTGCGTGAATAACCTCAGTAAAAGCCAAACTACTTTCATTCTAAATTCCTCGCCCGTTTTACAAGCGGCTGGCTGTCCTCAGAAATAGACCAAGCGCCCTTGCCATTTTCACGAAGATCATTATCTTCAATTGTCCCTCCACTTTTTTTAATGATGGAAACAGCAACCATGCCATTATTTTTGATCCGATTACTACGTAAAATAAGATTGCCGCCTTCGCTGATTTTAACCCCTGAAAGAGCATTCCCGAAAATCTCGTTGTCCTCCAAAGTTCCTTGACCGTTCTCATAAACAAAAACACCGCCTTCTTTCCCATCATGAATCCGGTTGCGACGCAAGGTCGGATTGCCGCCAGTCGTGATTGCAACCCCTGCCAGGGCATTTCCGAAAATCTCATTGTCCTCCAAAGTCCCTTGACCGTTGTCAATAACATAAACACCGCTTGATTTCCCATCATGAATCCGGTTGCGGCGCAAAGTCGGATTGCCGCCAGCCTTGATTATAACCCCTGAACGGGCATTCCCGAAAATCTCGTTGTCCTCCAAAGTTCCTTGACCGTTATCATAAACAAAAACAGCGCCTTGTTTCCCATCATGAATCCGGTTGCGGCGCAGGCGTGGGTCTGCGCCTCCATGAATGGCAACTCCGGCAAGGCTTTGGCTCGTAATGTCACAGCCTTCCAATTCCAATCGTCCTTGAGTAATATCTATGCCAAAGTAATTACCTCCCCCTATTTGCTTCAAGGTCAGGTTCGAAACCCGCCCCATCGTAGTTTTGAATAAAATTACCTCTTTTCCTATGGCCTGAATCACTATCTCGCTGCATTCCCCTTCTCCGATGATCTCCAGGGGTTTATCCATAATCAAGCCTTCTTCATACAGACCAGGACGGACAATGATCCGGTCGCCAGGTTGGGCGGTTTGGATTGCTTGCGAGATAGAGACAAAGTCTCCCCGATGCCAGGGGTCCACCACGTGTGTGGGCGGCTCGGTTTTTGCCGAGGGTCTCGGGGAAGCCGCTTCCAAACTGATTCCTGGATCAAAAGCTGAATCCTGACCAGATTTCAATTCCGCTTCGCTGGTTTTTTCTTGCCTGGGTCGGGCTGGGCGCGCCGCCTTCTCCGGACCTTTTTCCGCCTCAAGCTTCTTTTTGGCTCGTTCGCCTGCTTGACGTTCAATGGCTTTCCGGATTTGAATGGCAAGCTGGGCCAGGGTCTTGCCGACCTGGGGAGAGGTAAACGGCTCGAATCTCAATTCCCGCCAATCCGCATATTGGCGGGAGGCAATAACCTTGGCCAGTTCATCTTTATTGCGCTTTTCTTCCTCATTCAACAGCGGACAACCCACGTAATAGACGGAAAGGATAAGATCATTGCGTTCTAGCTTTTTTTCATACCGGATAAATTTTTCCAATTCTCCCCGGCAGGCCGGACTTTTAAAGAAGCCGGGGGTAATGATCGGGATCAAGAAAGTCACCTCTTTCAAAGCGCCCTCGATCCTCTCCTTCCAATTCTGACCCCACTCGATGTTTCGATCCTGGAAAATTGGAAAGTCTTCTCCGGTCTGCATCCGCACTTCTTCGCTTAACCGCTCGCGGAATTCGCTCAGTCTTCCTTCATCGTGTTGATCGTCAAAGCGGAAGTAGCTCATGAAGGCGACGGGATTTTTCTCTTTCATCTCAATCAGTTAACCTCGGCCGATTTTACCTGCCGGCTTCACTCCCTCAGAACGCAGACGCCGTTCTGAAGAATATACTCCGCGAAACCGCCGCGCTCCGGATGTTCCAAAGCCGAAACCGGGAAGAGGTGGGCCTCCACATCATAACCCGCTTCCTTCATGACCAGAGCCATCGCCTCGGCCCGGCGCTGGATATCCCAGGTCTCAACTCCCTCCATGAAGGCGGCCAGGTCAATGTCGCTCCACTCGTGGGCCCGGCCCTCCGCCCATGAGCCAAAAACATAGGCCGCGCGAACCTTGCCCAACCGCGAGAGTATCCGGGTCGCGGCTAAGGCCTTGTTGGTTATTTCATCATCGAGAGCAGCCATGTCGCCATGTCCTCCGCTTTCCGCAAGGTTTGCTCAGTTTCACTATGAGCTTTTTCTGAGCCTCTGGTGCCAGGTCCGCGGATCACGCCTGCCATGGAAAATAGCGAGCACTACGATCTCATCCCCCGGCGTCAAATAAAATATTGAGTAAGGAAAACGGCGCAAGACCATTCGTCTCACTTCTTTATGCACCACTGGAAATTGATTGGGATTCTCCAACAGGGCTTCCAGGGCCGCTTCCACGCAAAGCAGAAAATCATCACCCAAGCCCCTTCGTTGGCCCTCATACCAGCGGTAAACCTCCTTCAGGTCCGCTTCCGCCTCCGGCCTCAGCCGCAAGGTGGATTTCATGATCCCCGCACCCGCTCCTTGATTTCCTCCCAGGGAGAACCCTCGTCCGGGTTACGATGATACGCCTCCAACCTCCGGTCCAGCTCTTCGCGTTGGGCCTCGGTCAAGGGAATCGCCTCCGGGATAGCGGCAATGCTGTCCCAGATGTCCTCCACCAGGAGAATCCGCTCCGCCACCGGTAACTTGAGGATATCCGCCAGGTTGATCCTGCTCATCGCGTTAATTCCTCCCCTTCATAAATTTCCTTGTTTACCATTATACAACTAAAGCCGCACGTTTGGCACCAGGGATCAGGATAAATAACGCAACGCGCCGAAATGCGCGAATTTTTCCAGCCGGGTAAGTAGTTCCTCGCGCAGGGGACGGATAATTGAGAAGAAACCACTCTCCCGCTCGTTTTTCGGAAAATAAGGCGTTTCAATCAGCCACTCCACTTGACCATGCTGCCGGATTGCCGCGGCGTTGGTCGCGGCAGAGGCATCCGGCTCGGGGGAGAGCTGGTTCAAGACCACGCCCAGGACCGGCACCTTGCGCCTCTGGAGCGCCTCCAGGGAGAGCAAGGTATGGTTGATCACGCCCAGGCGGTTGGGCGCGACCAGGAGCACGGGCAGCACGAAGTTGGGGAGCAGGTCGGCGAAGAGGAAGTTGTCGTTGATCGGGACCAGAAGCCCGCCGGCGCTTTCCACCACGATCAGGTCGTAGCGGCCGGCAAAGAAATCGAAAGTCTGGAAAATGCGGTCAATGGTGATGATCACGCCCTCCTGCTTCGCGGCCTCGGCCGGAGCCAGCGCCGGCCGCAGGCGATAAGGCACGATCCGCTCCAGCGGCTCGTCCACCCCGGCCGCCTGTCTCAGGCGAAGAGCGTCCTCCGCGACCAGCTCGCCGGCCTCTTCCCGGCACCCGGTCTCCACCGGCTTCAGCCCGATCACCTTGCGGCCGGCTTCGCGGAAGAGCCGGATCAGGGCGCAAGCCACCTCGGTCTTGCCCACGCCGGTGTCGGTGCCGGAGACAACGAGCCCCTGGTAAATCATAGGTCCAGGCGGGCGAGCAGGAAATAGAGCAGGCGCGCGCAGAGGAAGTCCGGGGCGTGGAGCCGGGGGATGGGGGCCAGCTCGACCAGGTCCAGGCCGACCACTTTTTTGCGGGAAGCGGCAAGCGCCCGGAAGAGCGCGAGCAGGTCGTGGAAGGAAAGGCCGGCCGGCTCGGGCGTGCCGGTGGAAGGCATCTCCGAGGGATCGAGCACGTCAATGTCTATGGTCAGATAAACCTCCGGGCCCAGCCGGCGGATTACTTCGCGGACCCAGCCGGCCTTGCCCCTGATCTCTTGCGCCCAGAAAACTTTTTGCCGATGCCGCTTGATCCATAGGGACTCTTCGAGCGAGAGACTGCGGATGCCGACCGGCACGATGGTCAAGCCCATCTCTGCCGCCCGCCGCATCACGCAGGCGTGGGAGAGGGGCGTGCCTTCCCACTGGTCGCGGAGGTCGGCATGGGCGTCGAGCTGAAGCACGGTGAGCCGGGGAAAAAGGCGTTGGGCCGGCCGGAGCGCGCCCAGGGAGAGCGAGTGTTCGCCGCCGAGCAAGAGCGGCCGCTGGCCCTCTCGTAGAATCTTGGTTACCGCCTTCTCCACGCCGGCAATAGCTTTTTCCGGTGATTTCGGGAGAATAAGCGGAGGCCGCGAAGCCAGTCGAAGTTTAGGTTCGCAATCGAGTTCCTGGTCAAAAAGCTCGACCTGCCAGGAGGCTTCCAGGATGGCGCGGGGCGCCGCCGCGGCGCCGCGGCCGTAGGAGACGGTGCCCTCGTAGGGCGCGGGAATAATGACGGTCCGGGCGAAGGCGAGGCGGGCTGAGCCCGGGTCGAGGTCAAAGAAAGGCCGGGTGGACCAGGGAGAACGAGCGCGCGAAGGTCGCGGCGTGATTAGACCCCCTCCTCGGCTTCGTCCGCGATGAAGACCGCGGCGGCCAGCACCGTGGTCCACTTGCCGCCCTTGTGGCCGCGGGCGGTCTGGGTGATGCTGCGGGAAGCGACCAGCCGCTTGCTCATCCGGTAGAGCTGTTTGCGCTCGTCCCAGGCCACGTCCGGGTCAAAGGGGATGCCCAGAGTGGTCGCGAGCATGGTGGCGGCCAGGTCTTCGGAGTAATCGCTGGCTTTCTTGTTGTTCTCGCCGAAGGAAGTATGCTCGGAGATGTAGCCGTAGGAGGACCGGTCGGCGGGCACGGCCAGCCCGATGGAAGAGGCGACAAAGCGGTTAGGCTCGTTGGTCGAGTTGCGGGCGATCACCGCATAGGTGATCTGGCCGGCCTTGAGCTTGGTGATTCCCCGGTCTCGGCTGATAATTTTGCAGCCCGGAGGGAGGATGCTCGAAACATTAACGAGGTTGCATTTGGCAATACCGGCCTGGCGGAGCGCCATCTCGAAGCTTTGCAGCTTTTCCCGCTGAATGCCCATCCCCTTGGTGAAAAAGACCTCTTTGGGAATCAATTCCGGCCCCTCCTTTCTGGAAAATCTCTCCCGCCTTTTCGGCCCGGCGAAACTATAGCAGGAACCTGGGCATTGTCAAGAAATTTTCCCGCGCCATTGAAAAAATTTTCGCCGGGCCTGGTGCGAGCCGCCGGCGCTTGCAACCCGAAAGTTTTTCCAGCAAGATAGAGGCGGAGAAAATACGATTATTAAACCCGGCACTCTGGTCAAGATCCTGGCCGGCGCCGGCGCTTACGCGCTCGGCCTCTACCTGTTCAATTTTTTCCCGCCCCTGCCTTCCAATTTCCGGCCGGCCACGGCGCTGGTGCCGGGGCTCGGGCTTTTCTGGGGGGGAGCCGGCGCAATCGCCGCGGCGCTGGGCAATTTCCTGTTCGACCTCCGCGATGAAATAGACTTGGGCACGCCGCTCGGGATCCTGGGCAACTTGGTCTTTGCCTATCTCCCTTTTCGGGTCGCCCAGCGCCTCCCCGGGTTCTCGGCCCGGCC
>Ga0315291_10002361_pt1 | contig 24797 bp, 9 predicted proteins | sample YL17G12_20_MG_FD_203070 | JGI IMG/M metagenome (GOLD analysis project Ga0315291, IMG submission 203070) | Sediment microbial communities from Yellowstone Lake, YNP, Wyoming, USA - YL17G12_20 | ecosystem: Environmental > Aquatic > Freshwater > Lake > Sediment | place: USA: Wyoming | collected...
CGTGGTCCAGGACCCGGTCCTTCTTAAGTCGCGTATAAAGCGGCACGAACAGCAGCATCATCTTGTATTTCCCGGTCTCGGTCCCGGCCGCCAGGGCTATTCCGAAGAGGACCGTTGAGATGATAACAACGGCTGCCACCGGCCCTGCGCCTCCCGCTATGGACAGTCCCGCATCTGGCGAAGCCGGATCGGGCTCGACCGTGAAATTGAATGTCCGGACGAGCCGCTGATGGCCATCGCCTATCAGCAGGACGAGCGTGTGTTTCCCGGGCGCAAAGCGTTTGATGAATGTCCGCTCATTGCTCAGTGTGACGCCTTTCTCCTGCCATTCGTAGATCAGTATGTCTCCGTTGGGATCCTTCGCGTCGACCGATATTTGTATCTTTCCGCCTCCGACACTGCCATTAAAAGAAGGCTCGGAGGTCACGACCGGAGGTCTTTCCGGCACGGAAATGCTGAACCTCTGCTCGGCGGAAGCCTGCATGTCCTGCACGACAACGCCAACTTCGTACACGCCTTCCGGCCCCGGAATCCAATCGATCTTCCCGGTGGCGGAATCTATGGTCATTCCGGCCGGAGACAGGGCCAGCCTGTAATGGAGCATGTCATGGTCGCCGTCCACTGCCACGACCTGGTAGGAATAGGGGACTCCGGGCTCCGCTTCCAGCGCTGGCTCGCTTGTGATCACTGGCGGGTCGTTGACGTTCTTGATCACGATAGTGAAGAGGATCGAGATTATCTTCTGTCCCCGGCTGTCGGCACATCCAACGGCTACTTCCACCGAACCGGTCCAGTTGTCGTTTGCGTCGCCCGTCTCGGCGTCGGCCGCAAGATATCTTCCACCGGAGATCCAGAGACGGACAAGGCTGGAATTGGTGGCGGAGACCACCGAGAATTCCAATGCCTCGTCCGGGTCGATGTCATCCTCGAACCAGGGGAAAAGGTCCACTAGGTCGCTGTTGGCGGTGTCCTCGTCCATTTCCGCCGCGGGTATAGGCGCGGTAAGAACAGGGGGTAGGTCGCGCCCAAGATTCAGCCCCGAGAGTCGGATCCTGCCAGCGTTTTGGGCCCGAATCTCGATTGGAACTTTGATATTCCCGTCGCCGTCCTTCTCTTCCTTGTGGTCCGCCAGGTATTTATTGAGGGAACCGGCAAAATCCCGCGTCGTGGCCTCGTATTCGTACTCGATGCTCAAATTCGAAAGAATGATGTCGCCTCCGCTTTCGGCCGTCAGGTTCAATGGCACGTCGACATAGGAATTTCCGAAAGCGTCCGTTCCCGATACGGCCGCCGTGCGCAGATATTCATTCAGCTCCTGCGAGAAATCCACTTCCGTGCTAGCGGACGGGAACAGCTCGGCCCCTTTCAGGAGGTCATTTGGACCAAGAGCAACATCGACACCGGAAACCGGTCTTATCAGCGTGTACAAATACACTCGCCCGGTGTTCGGGCCCACCGTGGAACCCCAGGCGCCGATGACGACATCCTGATACCCATCGTTGTCGACATCTCCAGCCTCCGAAACGGAATATCCGAAGGCCGCTCCGGCGTAAGCGCCGGCCAGCGTCACGTCGGGGAGATTGTCCATTGCCTTTCCGCCGAAGAATATGTAGGCATGGCCCAAGCCTCCGAATGTGCCAACGATGACATCGTCATAGCCGTCCTTGTCCAGATCCCCGGCACCAGAGACCGAATAGCCGAACCGGTCCCCGGGTATCCCGCCAAGCAAGGTCACGTCGGCCACGCTATCCATGTTCTCGCCGCCATAATAAATATAGGCGGCCCCGGCCCGGTCCCCGGCAAAATCGTTCAGGGGCGCACCTACAATGACATCGCCGTAGCCGTCGCCGTTGACGTCGCCGGCGTCCGACACAACTCCAAAGAAATCGCCCGGAGCACTTCCCGTGAATTCCACGTCCGTTTTGTTATCCATGCCCGGGCCGCCAAAATAGAGGTAGGCCCGGCCAGAATCGTTGCCAGCGGAATCGTTGGCATCGGCGCCGACAATGATGTCGTCATAACCGTCCTTGTTAACATCCCCCGCGGTCGAAACGAAGTCTCCGAACCAGTCCATTGATCCACCTTCCATGAACGCCAGGTTCGGCGTGGAGCTCATGGCCGGCCCTCCGTAGTGCAAATAGGCGTGGCCGCTTCCCGGACTGGCTATGTACTCCTCCGATGTCCCCCAGAGGACATCGTCGTAGCCGTCGCCGTTGACATCCCCCGCTGACGATACCGAAGTTGGATAATCGTAATCGTAGATGGGACTGTAGAGCTTCACGTCGGGGTCGTTGTCGAAGGCCTGCCCGCCGTACAAGATATACGCCCGGCCGGTCCAGTCTCCCGTGGGACGGATGAACAGATGGCCGGCGATGATATCTTCAAAACCGTCGCCGTTGACGTCGCCGGCCCCGCACGCCGGCGTGCCCAGATAGGCGTGGTAGGCGTCGATGGACATGTCCTGAACCCCGTCCATCGGGCGGCCGCCAAGATAAAGGAACGCCCTGTCCACGGTCTGGCCGGCTATCACGTCGTCGAAGCCGTCGCCGTTGAAGTCGCCGGCGCCTGAGACAGAGAATCCCAGAAAGCTCATGCCGGCGCTGGTGTTCCCGGTGAAATTGAAAAGTTCCCTAATTCCGGTCGGTCCCGTACCTTCCACTATCATTGATGCATTCTGGACGGCCGCATTCTTCGGCAACCGTATATAGGCGTTCCCGGAGCCTCCGGTCTCTCCGAATCCGAGCTCCAGCTTCGCTCCCCCATCTGAAAACGAGCTCTGGCGCCCAAGAGCACCGTATCCGGTCCCGCTGAAAGCCCATATCACATCATCGCCTAACCGTAGAGAAACATTCTCCGGGAAGGCAGAGGCGTTATCGTCCAGGGCCATGCCGGTGACATTCATGGCCGCGTCCGTGAAATAGTGGTCGGCCGGGACAATCAGGCTCACACTAGTTTTAAAATCAGGCGCAGCGAGGATGGCGATGAACTCGTCTTTCCCGTCCTCGAACGAGGGGGCTCCGACCCCGAACAAGGCGAACGGGGAGAGCATTAGCGTTATTAACAGGACTGGGATTTTTCTCATCCTATCCTCCCTTCTTTGAAAACGGTATTCCTCGCCGTCGAATCAGCAATCCAATCGCCGCGACAAGGGCCAATGCCGACGCCCCGTCTAACATCGGGATGAAACCCTTTCCACCGCCGGCCGGGTTATCGACCTTGAACTCCGCTTTCACGACATCCGAGTATTCCTTTCCATCGTAGGCCCTGAACTCAAAGGAATGCTTTCCGTTCTTGAACGATTTCGTGTTCAGGGTGTAAGTCCAGCTTTCGATACCGACAACGTCTTTCCATTCACCGCCATCCATGCGTAGTTGAGCCATCAGAACATCCCTAGTTCCCTTGGTCACCCCACCGGTGAATATAACCGTTCCTTTCAAAATCTTCCCCGTTGGAGGAGAATACAAAACTACGACCGGCCTCACAGCCTCCGAGACCTTGAGCAGGAACTCCTGCTTCTCATCCCCGCCCCGCCCGTCCGAGACTTTCAAGACTACAGTGAAGTTCCCGGCCGTTTTCGGCGTCCAGGCCACCTTTCCCTTGGCAGCGTCGACGGTCATGCCGTCAGGACCGGATTCTATCGAATAGCTCAGAGCGTCCTTGTCCAGATCGCTTGCCGTCGCATTGTATTGATATGGGATATCGACAGTGGCGGTGGTCATAGGCTTGCTCTTGAACTCCGGCGCACGGTTTCCCTGGATTACTTGGATAGTGAAGTTCTGGCATGTCCTTTCTTTCCCGTCCCACGCCCTGATCGAAACATCGAAACTGCCCGGGACTTCCGGCGTCCAGGCAATTGTCTGTAATTGGCTATCGACCACCATTCCGGTTGGAGCCTCTAATAGCGATATCTGCACATCATCCAGATTTGAATCCTCAACCGTCAGGTTGTAGACATACGGAACGCTAGTTGTCGCACTCAGTGGTGGAGAGCTGGTAAAAGTCGGAGGCCTGTTTGGGACTTTTACGTAAAATTCCTGTGCATCCGTGGCATTCCCATCATCCACAATCACATTGACCTCGAATGTCCCGCGCGCCCGGGGCAACCATTCGATATTGCCTCTAGCCGGGTCAATAGTCATGTTCGCCGGCGCGTTTGTCAGCTTGTATATAATCGGGTCCTTATCAACATCCAGGACCGTGACATTGTAATAGAAAGGCACGCCCGGTTCTGCCTCAGTAGGTGCAGTGCTGATGATCTCGGGCGGATCATTCACATTCCTCACTATTATATTGAACTTATTGGATTCGGTCTTCGAGCCCCAATGGTCGTAGCAGGCGACCACGGCTTCAACGGTCCCGGTCCAGTCATTATTGGCATCGCCCGTTTCGGCGTCCGCAGAAAGATATCTTCTTTTGTTGATTGACAGGTTGACCATCGCTGAATTGGTGGACGAAACGACCGAGAAGTTTAGGGAGATATCCGGGTCGACATCGTCCTTGAAATAGCGGTAGAGGTCTATCAATGTCGCATAGATACTGTCCTCGTCCAGAACGGCGGTCTTGATATCTTCGACCTGCGCCGGAGAAAGGTCCCGTGTAAGGTTCAGGCCGGACAATTTGACCTTACCGGAGCTCCGGGCCCGAATCTTGAATGGCACGTTGAGGTTCCCATTGGAATCTTTTTCTCCCTTGTGGGCGGTTAAGTATCCGTTAAGGAAGGAGGCGAAGTTAGGGATGCTCGCTTCGTATTGATATTGTATGCTTAAATTTAACAGATTCAGGGTTCCATTGCTTCCGGCGGAAACGACGAGTGGGATATCGACATATTGATTGCCGAAGCTATCATTGCCAGAGGATTTCGCAGAACTTAGATAATCGTTAAGAACCTGCGTGAAATCGTTTGTGATCGTGGTACCGTTGAAGATGCCTGTTACGTTCCATACGGTTTTTGAATTAATAGAAATTTTTGGATCGAGAATGTCGCCTCCGGTCTGGTTATTTAAGGTATATACATATGCCTTGCCAAGCCGCCCACTGCCGCCCAAATTGTAATTCTTTGCGCCGACAATCATTTCGTCTAATCCGTCATTATTCACGTCGCCCGCACCCGAAACGGAATAGCCAAAATAATTAGTATTAGATTCCCCAGTGAACGTTTCGTCAACAATATTGTCCATGGCCGCTCCGCCGAAATAAACATACGCCCTTCCACTTTTGAGACCGGCGGCGCCATTTTCAGGGGCGCCAACAATTACATCGTCATATCCGTCAGCATTGACATCTCCGGTACCCGAAACCGACCAACCAAACGCATTATCCGCAGCTTCGCCGGTAAGGATTACATCCGCGGTACTATCAATTGATGCCCCACCATAATAAATATAAGCTGTATCGGCATGATCTGCACCAACAATCACGTCGTCATATCCATCATTGTTGACATCACCTGCGCCTGAAACAGAAATACCAAGCCAATTTTCCGCAGCTGCTCCCGTGAATATGACATCGGCTTTACTATCCATGGATTGACCACCGAAATAAATATATGCCCTTCCAGCAGAATCGCCGCCTGCGTCATTCCACAGTGCACCAACGATTACATCATTATGTCCGTCAGCATTGACATCACCCGCGCCTGAGACTGACCGTCCAAAACCATCCCCGCTGGCTTCTCCCATTAAAATTACATCAGCAGTATTGTCCATAGCCGCCTCGCCGTAATAGATATATGCCCGGCCCGCATCGGCTCCGCCCGCGTCATTGTAAGGTGCGCCCACGACCACATCGTCGTATCCATCATTGTTCACATCACCGGCGCCAGAAACAGACCAGCCAAAACTATCGCCCGCGGCGGCCCCGGTGAGAATTACATCCGCGGTACTGTCCATGCTCGCTCCGCCTAAAAAGATATACGCCCGGCCTGCATCCGTGCCTCCAGCGTCGTTACACCGTGCCCCGACAATCACATCATCGTAGCCGTCATTGTTCACATCGCCCGCGCTCGAGACGGACCAGCCAAGTACATCCCCCGCAGCTTCCCCGGTGAAAATCATATCCGTTTTATTATCAATAGCCGCCCCGCCATAAAAAACATAAGCTCTTCCACATTGTGGTAGACCGCTTATGGAATAAATTGGTGCGCCAACAATCACATCCCCATACCCGTCATTGTTCACATCGCCCGCATCAGAGACGGAGGAACCAATCCAATTACCATCTTCAGTGAAATTCACCAGCTCCTGCGCTGCCAATGGCGCCATTGCACTCAATCCCATTTTGGCGCTTTGAACGACCGCACTTTTTGGCAATCTGATGAATGCTTCGCGCGGGCCCCCGCTTTGGTTAAATGTCAAAGCCGTCTGAGTCTTGCCATTTGAGAAGATATTCTGTAGTCCCAGCGGTCCGTATCCTGCATTGTTGAAAGCCCACGCTACCTTATTATTGAGCGTGAGATTGACATTCTCCGGGTAAGCGCTTGCATTCCCCTCAGCCGCCATCCCGGTGACCTGCAAAGTGGCGTTCGTCACATAGTAGTCCGCCGGCACGACGAGGTTGACGGTCGTCTCGTAATCGGGCGCCGCAAGGGAGACGATGACCTCGTCCTTATCATCCTCGAAGGAGGGTACCCCGACACTGAAGAAGGAGGCGGGCAACAACAGAAGCGCAATAACCAATACGGACACGATTCTCATTTATCTCCTCCTCCCGGATACCGGTCGTTCCATTTTCATGAACCATAACAGAGAAAGTACGATTACCAAAGAAAGGGCCGTTATTCCGTCCATCATCGGTATGAATCCCTTGCCCGCCGATGCCGCGTTGTCCACCTTGAACTCCGCCTTCACGACATCCGAATATTCCTTTCCGTCGTAGGCCCTGAACTCAAAGGCATGCTTTCCGTTTTTCAGCGATTTCGTATTCAGAGTATAGCCCCAGCTGTAATTGCCTAAAGCGTCCTTCCATTCAAGGTGGTCGATCCGTATCTGGACCTGCATGACTTCGCGCGGGCCTTTCGTCGCAGTCCCCGTGAAAATGACCGTGCCTTTCAGCGTCTTGCCGATCTCAGGCGATACGAGGATGAGCATGGGCCGTTCCGTCACTGCCTCGGATACCTTGATCACAAATTCCTGTCTCGCCTCGCCTCCCTTGCCGTCCGAGACTTTGACCATGACCGTGAAATTGCCAGGATCTGCCGGCATCCAGGTCAGCTTGCCGGTTTTTGCATCTATCGACATACCGACTGGACAGGCTTCCAGTGTATAAATCAAAACATCGAAATCCTCATCCGAGGCTGATGCTATATAGGTGTATAAATCACCGACAGTGGCTACCGTGATCGGCGCGCCCTTGAAAACAGGTGCCCGGTTCACCAACGTTAATTGTATCTCAATGGTGAAATTCTGATACGCCTTTTCTCTTCCGTCAGAGACTTTGACCGATAAATCGAAACTGCCGGCCGCATTCGGTATCCAGGTTATTTTCCCTGTCGTAGCGTCTATTAGCATTCCATCCGGTTTCTTAATAAGCGAATAATCCAACACATCCAAATTATCGTCATTCGTTTTGACATTGTATTCGTAAAGAACTCCAATCGTTCCTTTCAAAGGGGGCGAACTTGTTATCACAGGAGGCCTGTTAGGAACTGTAATATAGAACTTCTGGACACAAGAGGCATTCCCGTCCATAACTGCGATGGACACTTCATAGGTCCCGGCAATTCCGGGCAGCCATTCGACCTTTCCATTTTCCGGATCGATCGTCATGTTCGCCGGGGCTTTATCAAGTATGTAATTAAGAACATCATTATCGCCATCAATTGCCTTGACATTATATTGATACAAAACCCCGGGCTCCGCCGTTTCCGAAGGAGAACTGGTTATCAAAGGCGGGTCGTTAACGTTCCTCACAATAATAGTGAACTGGTTGGATTCGGTCCTTTGGCCCCAGCGGTCGGCACAGGCGACCTTTACCTCGACCGTTCCGGTCCAGTTGTCGTTCGCCTCTCCGGTCATGGCGTTTGCGGCCAGATACCTGTTCTCTCTTATGCCGACAGTAACCATGGTGGCATAGGTAGCTGAGACCAGAGAGAAGTTCAACTCGGTGTCCGGATCGACATCGTCCTGGAGATACACATAAAGGTCCACGAGCCTGAGATTGGCTGTGTTTTCGTCCAGTTCTGCGGTCTTCATCTCTTCAACCAACCGAGGCGCAAGATCGCGCGTCAGGTTCAGGCCGAAAAGCTTCAGCCGGCCGGCGCTTTGCGAGTCAACCTTCAAGGGAATCTTGATATTGCCATTGATATCTTTGTCAACCTCGTGGTCCATGATGTAGGTATTAAGAACTGATGAGAAATCCGGAAGGGTTGCATTGTATTCATATCGTATCTGTAAATTCAACAGATTGAGGCGGCCATTATTCTTGGCGTATGCCTTGACTAGAACATCAACGTAAGGATTAGAAAAACTATCATAGCCGGACGGAGCAGCTGCCTGCAAATATTCATTCAATGCCTGGGAAAAATCGTCCGAGGTTTCAATGCCATTATAAAAACCGGTTTTTGACCAGACCTTCTTTGTACCTATCGTGATGTTGACATCAAGAACGCCACCTGTAGAATCATTGCCGTTCAACGAATAAACATATACTCGGCCGGCATCGGTACCCCCAGCATCATTTTTATAGGCTCCGATTATGAGCTCTTTGTATCCATCGTTATTGATATCCCCGCCTGTAGAACCACTTCCAAAATTATCATCCTGGGCTTCACCTGTAAATGTTACATCGGCAATTAAGTCCATGTTCTTACCGCCGAAGTAGAGATAAGCCTGACCCTGTTGTAGAGGGCCGGCGGAGAGTGCCCCGATTATGATATCATCATATCCGTCATTGTTCATATCATCAGCGGGCCCAGCACCTCCAAATCCGTTGAGGACAAGATCCGCTTTATTGTCCATGTTCTTGCCGCCATAATATATGTTCACATATTTGCCAATCACCGCCCCAATGATAATATCGTCGTATCCATCACCATTCAAGTCCCCGGCTCTGGAAACATAACCGAACTTATCATTGGCATTCGCCCCTGTGAAAATAAGATCAGGAGTATTGTCCATATTCTGGCCGCCAAAATACAAATAGGCCCGACCAGACTCATCACCATTTTCGTCGTTGTTCCTGGCACCGATTAAAACATCATTATATCCGTCCCCATTTACATCAATATTGCCTGCAATGTAATTACCAAAATAATCCCCACCGGCCTCCCCTTCAAAAGTCACATCCGGGGTGGCATTGTCAATCGAACCTCCATAAAACAAATAGGCATGGCCAAGGCCCATGGTAGCTGATTCATCCGAGGCCCACATCACATCGTCGATACCGTCCCCATTGACATCGCCGAGACCGGAAACCGCGCTGCATGCATCACCATAACTGGAATTACATGTAAAATTGATGTCCGATATATTATCCATAGCCAGGCCCCCAAATAGGATATAAGCTTTGCCCAAATTTGAGGTGGGGGATTCATTAAATCTCTTGGCGACAATAATATCGTCATACCCATCGTTGTTGACATCGCCTGCTGAAGATACTTCTATTCCTGGGTGCGTATAATCGCTGGAGAAGACCAAATCGTATTTGGTATCCATATTTTGACCGGTCAAATATAGATAGATGTTGGAATGGCTCTTCCCAGCGAAGATATCATCATAGTTATCTCCGTTGACATCGCCCGCGCCACCCGCAATACTGCCAAGATTTGGCGTCTGAGTCATTGGATCTCCTGTGATATTTAACAGCTCATACCCTTTTACAGGCGCAATTCCTTGGATTGTCATGGCCGCGCTCCGAACGACAGCGCTCTTCGGCAATTTGATATACGCATCGCAGGATCCACCGTCCTGGCCAAATGTCAATTGCATTTGCTTCTGCCCGGCTGAGAACTGGTTTTGCATACCGAGAGGTCCGCTCCCCATCCTTTGGAAGCCCCATATCTTCGTGCCATTGATTTCGACCGAGACATTCTCAGGATAAGCGCTTGAATTGGCCTCCGCCTGCATACCAGTGACCTTCATCGTGGCGTTCCTAGCATAGTAGTCCGCCGGAACGACCAGGTTAATGGTCGCTTCGTAATTCGGAGCGGTGAGATCGACGATGAACTCATCCTTCCCATCCTCGAAAGAAGGCGCTCCGACACTGAAGAAGGATGCGGGTACCAACAAGAGTGCAATAACCACCACGGACACTATTTTCATTTATCTCCTCCTCCTGGATGTCGGTCGTTCCATTTTCAAGAACCATAACAGAGATAGCGCGATTACCAAAGAAAGGGCCGTTATCCCGTCCATCATCGGGATGAAGCCTTTTCCCCTGCCAACCGTGTTATCCACCTTGAACTCAGCTTTCACGACATCCGAGTATTCCTTTCCGTCGTAGGCCCTGAACTCAAAGGCATGCTTTCCGTTCTTCAGCGACTTTGTATTCAGGGTATAGCCCCAGCTGTAGGCGCCGACGGCGTCTTTCCATTCCCCGCCGTCAACTCGCATCTGGACCTGGATTACTTCGCGAGTCCCCTTCGTCACGATTCCGGAAAATACTACAATTCCTCTCAGGCCTTCACCTGCGGACGGAGTAGTGAGAACAACTTGAGGCCGAACGGCATCCGCCACATTGATAACGAATTCCTGTTTTGCTTCGCCGCCCCTTCCGTCCGAGACATTCAAAATGACGTTGAAGTTGCCGGCAGAAGCCGGTGTCCAGACAACTTTCCCTTTGGCGGCATCAATAGTCATTCCGTCGGGACCAGAATCAATCGAATAGCTCAACACATCATTGTCCATGTCCTTCGCCACAGCGCTGTAGCTGTAATGCAAATCAACCGTGCCTATGATTATCGGTTTGCTCTTGAACTCCGGCGCCCGGTTGCCCTGAACCACGTTTATAGAAAATTCCTGATAGACCATCTCTTTCGTATCTGAAACCCTGAGGGCCACATCGAAATCGCCCGCGGAAACCGGCGTCCAGGAAACCACGCCGCTTTCGGAATCGACTCTCATGCCGTTCGGGCCGGCTCCCACTTCGAAATGCAAGGCATCACAGTTGGCGTCTTCGGCGGTCATACTGTAAATGTAAGGTACGCCAACGAATGCGTTTAATGGCGGGTTGCTAGTTATTTCTGGCGGTCTGTTGGGGACTGTTATGGTGAACTCCTGTTCTACGGAGCAGTTCCCGTCGTCTACAATGACATTGACCTCGTAAACACCCTTGGACTGTGGCAACCATACAATTCGTCCCTTAATGGAATCGATTGTCATGTTCCGCGGCGCTTTTGCCAGGCTGAACTGTAAAACATCATTATCGACATCCGAGGCCACAACATTATATGCATATTGAACGCCTGGTTCTGCGTTTGTTATAGGAATGCTTGTTATCTCCGGCGGATCGTTGATATTCGTTACAACGATCGTGAACATGTTGGATTCTGTTTTTTGGCCCCAGCGATCAGAACAGGCAACAGCAGCTTCGACGGTCCCTGTCCAATTATCGTTTGCATCACCTGTCAATGTATCGGCACCAAGGTATCTTTGCTGAACAATGCCGACAGTTACAAAGCTCCTGTTTGTGCTGAAGACTATTGAAAATCTCAAATTGGAATCTTTATCCGTATCGTCCCGGAAAAAAGGATACAGGTCGAGAAGTCTGAGATTGACGGTGTCTTCGCACATCATAATATCTTGTATCGTCTCGACCAAAGAAGGGGGGAGGTCGCGATTCAGGTCCAACTCTGAAAGCATTACGCTCCCAGGACTTGTGGATCTTACTATGAACGGCACATGAATGTCACCGTAGGAATCTTTCTTGTCCTGGGTAAAATCAAGATAGTCATCAAGCACACAACCAAAATCAGGAATAACTGCATCGTACTGATATAGAATTTCTATATTCGATATCTTAAGAATCCCCGGGCCTTTGGTATTCACTCTAAACGGGACAGTAACGAAAGCATTGTCGAACTCATCCATATTTGAAACAACACTGGAGCGCAGGTAATTATTCAATGTCTGGGCAAAATCCCCTGAAGTGGACGTCCCGTTGAAAGGACCTGAAATATTCCAGATGTTTGTCGAACGGATGGATATGCTTGTATCGGGAAGACCATTGGTCATGTTCGGGCAGAATGAATATACATAAGCGCGGCCTGTCTGATAACCTCCGTAGCTTTGAAACGGCCCTCCAACAATGATCTCTTTGAACCCGTCGCCATTCACATCGCCAAGCTTATAGAGCCCCATTCCAAGCCTGTCATTTGGATTGTTCCCCGTAACAGTGGCGTCGGTGATATTGTCCATATTTGAGCCACCGAAATACATGTATACGCGGCCGGCGTCGCTGCCGCCGACATCATTCCTGTATGCGCTGACCATGACATCGTCATATCCATCGCCATTGAGATCGCCTGCTCCCCTGACACACCCTCCAAAAGAATCATTTTCTGCAGCACCTACAAGGACCATGTCTGCAATATTATCCATAAACTTGCCGCCATAATATATATGCCCCGAGCCCGCATTGGTAACGCTCAGATCATTGTAGATTGCTCCGACGATCACATCGCTAAATCCGTCATTGTTAACATCGCCCGCGTCGGAAACGGAGCAGCCGAAATAATCACCGGGCGCGTTCCCTGTCAAAATAAAATCGGCAACGTTGTCCATAGCTTTGCCCCCAAAGAAAATGTATGCCCGTCCCGCATTATTGCCCCCGCCATCATTTTGGTTCGCACCTATGATAACATCATAAAACCCATCGCCGTTCAAATCCCCCGCTCCGGATACACCACCAAAATAGTCGTATTCTCCCTCGCCTGAAAACTCAACATCAGAAATGTTGTCCATATCCTGTCCACCGAAGAATAATAAAGCATGCCCCACACAGTTATTCACATGGGTACCGCCAACTATCACATCGTCATAGCCATCGCCATTCACATCGCCTGCGCCCGAAACACTCATGCCAAGAGCCTCAGGGGAGCTGGTTCCGGTGACGGCAACATCTGAAATATTATCCATATTCCGTCCGCCATAATAAATGTAAACCTTGCCGCCAGTGCTGGCGCCCATATCGTTCCCGGTGGCTCCTATTACGATATCATCATAACCATCATTATTCACGTCACCTGCGCAAGAAACAGAACCACCGAAATAATCCTCGTTCTGCTCGCCGGTGAAAATAATATCAGAACTGTTGTCAAAATCCGGTCCTCCAAAAGATAGAACGGCATAGCCCGGAGCCAGTTTCTGCCCACCGTCGCAAGGAGCCCCCACGATAACATCGTTATAACCGTCATTGTTCACATCGCCTGCATTTGAAACGCATTTGCCAAATCTATCGTAAGCGGCAAATCCTGAAGAATTTATTAGTTCACGTACCCCTATCGGAGCAGAGCCTGTCAATTCCAATTCTGCGCTCTGGACAATCGCATCTTTCGGAAGGCTGACATATAAGTCGCGAAAACCTCCACCTGGGCCAAACGTAATTTGCATCTCCTTTTCGCCTGTTGAAAATGAGTGCTGCATCCCCAACGGCCCGTATCCGGCCTTGTTGAACCCCCACAAGACCGTATCATTTAGCCTCAGCGTCACATTCTCCGGATACGCTGAGGCGTTCCCATCCGCCGCCATCCCAGTGACCTTCATTATGGCGTTCTTGACATAGTAGTCCGCTGGAACGACCAGGTTGACGGTCGCATTGTAATTCGGTGCAGTGAGATTGACAACGAACTCATCCTTCCCGTCCTCGAATGAAGGAGCCCCGGCGCCCAAGGCGGCAACGGGCATCAGAAACAGAGCCACGATCCAAATAGGCGTCTTCTTCATCAACCCACACCCCAGAAGCTGGACGCTCCGGACGACCCCGGCGGGACGGGCCGGCTCTCAAGCATCCTGCCGGCAGGATTCTTTATAGAGGCGGTCCCGGGGGTCATCGGCAACGACCGCCTGTCCATTGGCCTATGGTCTATTAAAGTAGAGTGGCGTACTTTTGGGACAGTATTTAAAGGGGCCATTAGCGATCCGGGGCATTATTCGCAAAATCTGGCCAGTCGGCCGGCCGCCCGGAAGGACAAGGATCACCCGCTCTTTCGCCGGCCCAATGCTCTCTCGATGTCGTGAAGGTCGAACGCATGCACATTTTCGGATTCCGGCCGGATCCTGAAGCTCTTGGCGAAAACGGCCAGGCGCACCTTCCTCGAACCTTTGTGCCAGTCCACCAGTTCGGATTTGTTTTCCAGCCGCTCAAAGAGCTCCTGTCCGTCGACCTGGCCCTTCCACTTGCACTCCGCGAGCAGCAGCTCCTTCCGGTCCTCGTTGATCGCCGCGACGTCGATCTCGTTCCCCTTGTGCCACCATTTCCCGACCAGCGTGCCGGGTTCGTTCACCACCGGGAGGTCCAGCTCGCGCATCATCTTGCTGCAGAAGTCCTCGAAAATGCCCCCCATGTAAGCGGGATGGTCCCGCTCGAATATTTTCAACATCGTTGCGGGGTCCTCCTCTATTTCCTCTTTGTGCGGATACACGTATCTTATCCAGAACCTGAAGTAGTTGTCCTCTATGCCGTAGCGCATGTTCTTCAGCTTCGGAGGCTCTGTGATCGAGTGCCGTTTCGATACGAATCCCAGCGACATGAGCACCGAGAGGTACTTGTTTATGTTGGTCGTGTCCACCCTGGATTTCTGGGCGATCTCCGACATGCGCGTTGCACCGTCGGTGATTGCCTTCATTATGTTGAAATAGACATGGACCTCGCGCAGCGCCTCCCTGAGAAGGACCTCTGCCTCCTCGTAGAGGATGTTGGATTTGTTGAAGAATGTTTTCTCGATGTTTTCCTGAAACGACCGTCCGTCGGTGAATTCCTTGAGATAGAAAGGCACCCCGCCGGCCGCTCCGAACACCTTTATGAGGTCCTCCCAGGAATATCGGGGAAGGAACTCCTTGAGGTGTTTCGGCCTCATCGGTTCGATTCGGAGCTGTCCCGTTCTCCTGCCGTACAGCGGCGATCTGTAGGCCATCACCTCATGCTCCATCATCGACACCGAGGAGCCCAGAAGGATCAAAAAGAGGTTGCGCTCCCGCAGTAGCTCGTCCCAGAGGGACTGGATATCGGACAGGACCTTCCGCTGCTTCGAGACCCAGAAAGGGAACTCGTCGATGACGACGACGAATTTTTCATCGGGGTCGATGTTCTTCAGTATCTGCTCGAACAGCTTCTCCAGGTCGCCGGTCCTTTCGATGTGGACGTTGAACTTCTCGGAAAACTTTTCGCCCAGGCGCTCGACCTCCACCTCGATGGCCTGCTCCTTCGCAAGAAAATAGAAATGTCTCTTGTCGGAGGCGAAACGCTTCACGAGCTCCGTTTTTCCTATCCTTCTCCGCCCGTAGATCAGGAAGAACTCGGGCTTGGCGGAGGCATGTGCTTCGGCCAGCGAGGCAAGCTCGGTTTCCCGGTCCACGAATTTGAGTACCACACTACTCAGTAGCGTATTACTTATAATTATAGTTTTTGGAGCAATCTCGTGATTTCCGTTCCGGCAATCGCTTTTTTTGGCATTCGGGCTTCTATCCCCGGCGCCCGCCACCCGCGCGGGACCCGGCAGTCGGTACCCTTTGCTCTTAGAACGTGACCTTCTTTATCTTTATGGCCTTGTCCGGGCACACCATGCCGCATTCGTTGCAGTCCTCGCACAAAAACTCGGTGACGATTATCTTCTTGTCCCGAAGCTGCAGGGCGTAGTCCGGGCACTTGTCCACGCACGCCGGGGCCGAGTAGCAGCCGCATATCTTGCACTTCTTCTCGTCGATTTCCACGACCATCTCATTTCCCCCCGTGCTTCTTGGCGTCGCCCTTCGCCGCCGCGCCTTCGACTTGGCCCTTGCCGCCCTTCTTCTTGTGCTTGTCCGACATCGTCAGGCGCCGGGTGCAGGTCTTGTCGCCGCGCGGAATTGCGTGCGTCGTTTCGAGCTTGACATCCGTGCCGAATATCTCGTTGATGTCCTTTATTACGGTCTGGAACCACATGTCGCAGCCCAAAACATCCTCTTCCATTGTCGCCCCGTACTTACGAGCGAATTCAGGCCACGGGCACCGGTCCCACTCGACGAACACCTCGTTGGGCTTTTTGCTCTTGACCAGCCGGGCGGTCTCGCCCATCATGGTCGAGCTCTGCACGATAAGCTTGGCGATGTCTTCCAGGAACGACGGCTTCGAAAGGTCCAGCGCGTTGACATACGCCTTCGAGGTGTCGTGCCCGACCACTTCCCAGGCATGAAGGGCAAGGTCCATCGGCTTGAGCTGGGGCGCCAAATCGAGCGCCGCCTGCCTGAACTCGTACCAGGTCGCCCTCGTGATGTTTCCGAGCGCGTCGAACTTGACCAGCAGGGTCCTCAATTCCTTCTCCGGGTCCACAACATTATCAGCCATCCCTCACACCTCCATCCCATGCGATGTCCATGACCGTCCCAGTCCTGAATGCCCATCCTAAATGCGAATGCCCATCCTGTAGCCGTCGTGTATTGCGTTCGAAAGGCTCCGGGGCACCAGCGCGTCGCCGATGACCTGCACCTCGATGCCCTTCTCCTTGGCGACTGCCTCCAGGTCTCGCACCGGCTCGCGCTCGGCGTATACCACGGTGTCGCACTTGACCGGTATGCGCGTCTCGTAGAGCGCCTTCACAATGACGCCGTCGTCCGTGAACGCCTCGATGTCGGCCTCCTTGTAGGTTTTGACGCCTTTGGCGCCTAGCTTCTGGATGTAGCGCCAGATGTAGGACGGGTTGACGTCCTTGCCGACCTTGCGCTCCTTGAAGACCATCGTGACCTTTTTGCCCTTTTCCGAAAGGATGAGCGCCGCCGAAATTGCAGGCTTCTTCCCGCCCCAGATGACCACGCGGTCGCCGACCGTCGCCTTCCCTTCGACGACATCCAGCGCCGAGACCAGCGGGTGCTTCTCGATGCCCGGGACGTTCGGGTGGCCGAACTTGACGCCGGTGGCCAAAATGAGGGAGTCAGGCGATTCCTCGTCGAGCAGCTCGGGCGTGACCTTCTGGCCCAGGTGGAAATCGACGCCGTGGCGCTTGCACATGGCGTACTGGTAGGTTATCATGCCCATGAGCTCTTCATCGCCGTACAGGCCCTTGCTGGCGTGCCATATCTGGCCGCCAAGGTGGTCTTTCTCTTCAAAGACATGGACCTCGTGGCCCCGGCTGGCCGCGACATAAGCGAACTCGAGGCCCGCCGGCCCGCCGCCCGCGACGATTATCCGCTTCTTCGTCTCGGCCGGCGTGGCCTGCCAGGACTTGTCGCTCTCGTGGGCGCATATCGGGTTGACATAGCAGGTCATCGGGGCATCCCTGAACAGCCGCGCCAGACAGAGGTTGCAGGCCACGCAGGGCCTTATCTCGTCCAGCCTTCCCTCGAGCACCTTCTTGGGCATGTGGGGGTCGGCTATCATCGGCCGGCACATCTCCCAGATGTCCAGATTGCCTTCGCCTATCGCCTTGTCGGGAATTTTGGGGTCGAAGAGCCGGTACGCCATCGAGACCGGTACTTTGACCGCCTGCTTGGCCCGTTTTGCGTTATACAACCATTTGCCCTGGGGAATGTCACGGGTGATGACAGGCGTTCCGGATTCCTGCCAGCCCTGGGTGACGCTGATGCAGTCGATGCCCGCCTTCTCAGCTATCTTGTAGGAGGTCATGCTCTCTTCGGGCGTGTTCCCGCCCACTTCGTCCAAAAGCTCCTCGGCGCAGAGCCGCACCATGAGCGGCATTTCCTTGCCTATCGCGTCCCGGACGTTCTCGATGGTGTCGACCATGAACCGGCACCGGCCCTCGATATCGCCGCCGTATTCATCCGTGCGCCGGTTCGTGTACGAAGAAATGAAGTTGGACAAGAGGTAACCGACGATGCCGGATATCTCCATCATCTCGAACCCGGCCTGCACGCCGCGCTTTGCCGCTTCGGCGTGCTGCTTGATGGTCAGCCGGATGTCCTCCTTGGACATCTCTTTCACGGGCCGAAAGATCTTGAGCCGCTGGGGCACGAGCGACGGCCCGACGCAGTGGTCGAGCTCGACGCCGCCGACCCGGCCGCAGTGCATCAGCTGATAATCCGCAATAGCGCCCTCGCCCTTGATGGCATCTGCCATCTTGGTCAATCCGGGCAGGTACTTGTCGTCCCAGGCGGCAGCCTGGCCGACGTAGCCCTGGCCCTCGCGCTTTTGGTCCATGTAAACGCCCTGCATGCAGCAGATGCCGCCCACGACGCCCTTGGCCCGCTCGCGCATGTACTCGAGCCCCGCCGGCGTTATGAACCCGTTGTGGTCGTTGAGGTTGTCCTCCGTGGCCGCGTACTTGATGCGGTTGGGAATGGTCATGTTGCGTATCTTTATCGGCTTGAACAAGTGCGGGAACATCTTCGCGCCCGGCTGGTTCGAGTAGTCCCACTTCATCTTTTGCGCCATAATCGTATCCCCTTTCCGGCGAATGTGTCCGGGATATAAAATCCTTTCTTTTTATACTAGCTACATTGTAGCTACATAAAAGAATATAAGACCGGTTGATGCCTCGCATTTCAATGCGGGGAGAGTCACGCCAGAGATGAGTGAAAGCCCCGTCGTTCACGACGGGGTCGTGGCGGGTGCATCGCTCAGGTTGTGTCAATTCAATGAATCGAGTATCGCCTGGGGCATCGGAGCCGCCTTCATTCCACGCTTTATGTAGATATAGGTCAGCGTCCCGTGGGCGACCAGGCGCCCGTTCTGGTCGGTGATGTCACCCTTGAAGACCACGACTTTGGGGCGCTTCTCCTTGATGCCTATATTCACGGTCAGGATGTCGTCGAAATCGGAGGTCTGCTCGATGCGGCAGGTGTACTCGCCGACGACGAAGCCCTCGTCGAGCGCCTTCCCGTTCAGAGAGAGCCAGCCCTCCGGGCTGAAGACCAGGCCCCGTTCGCGCAGATACTCGGTGCAGGCGTCGTCTATCCACTTGATATATTTTCCCAAGTACACGCGTTTCGTGCAGTCGGTGTCGTCCCAGTGGATGCGGAGCTTGTAGCCCTCAGAGGTCGGCCAGTCGGGGATGCTCTTCGACGCCTTTTTCCCTGCCATAACCGGTGGATGGCGGGATTTCTATTTATCATCTTTCCTCAATCGCAAATCCGATGCGAAACTGTTATACCGCAAGGTACCGATGCAGCTCGCATGTCTTTGACCGGCCAGCGCAGGCTTTCGGCCGTGGTGATTGCGCTATTGTTCCTTGTGCCGGCAATCCCCACATTCCCCGCAAGCGGGGGCTCTTCCTGGTCCACATCCGGGCCGGATTTCCAAAACGGGACAGTGCAGAATGCCACCGCGGAACCGGCCGGAATCCACCTCCCGTACAACGAAACCTATCTGAACAACTGGACACGGATGGACCCGTGGCCCGTAAGCCGTACAAATGCGAACATGGTCTATGACCGAAGCGACGGCGTCATGATACTTTTCGGCGGAACCGTCTGGCCCAATCTTGGGACCAACGAGACATGGACCTATAACCTTTCCACGAATCGTTGGCGGAACATGAACCCCACGAAGACCTTGCCTTCTGATTCACCGGGTTATAACATGGTCTTCGACAGCATTGACAGTGTGGTCATCCTCTTCGAGACTGTTTACAGTAGTGCCCAAGGCAATACCTGGACCTACAACCTGAGCGCCAACACCTGGAAGCAGATGAACCCTTTCCCGTCCCCCAATGGCCGCACCGGTGCCTCCATGTGCTTCGACAGCAAGGACGGGGTAGTGGTGTTCTTTGGCGGTAGTTGGGGCGGAGGAATAAATGATACCTGGACCTACAATCTTACTGCGAACGCCTGGACCAAGAAGGCGCCGGCTGTCACACCAAGCCCCCGGACCAGGGCCGGGATGGCATATGATCCCGTGAGCGACAAGATCATTCTTTTCGGCGGCCAGGACGACACGGGATCGATATTGGGTGATACCTGGTCGTACGAGTTGAAGACCGATACGTGGACCAACAGGACGCCGGCCTCGTCGCCACCGGCAAGAACGATGGACAACAAGAACATGCAATATGATCCCATCCGAGGCGAGCCCATCATTTTCGGTGGCATAGGGCAGGATTGGACATTTCTTTGCGACACCTGGGGTTACGACCGTATATCCAACACCTGGACTCAGATAAATACCGCAAATACACCCTCCATCAGGCCGAATGCGGCTTGCGCCTACGACACGGGCCACGGCGGTCTGGTGCTCTTTGGAGGCTATGGCGATTACGCCTATTGGGACGAGACATGGTTCTGCAACTCCACCACCGCCGGTTGGACCAATGAGAACATCGCCCCCTCATATCGGGGCATGTCGAGCATGGTCTATGACGACATACATGAGCGCTTCATCCTCTTTGGCGGGGCCAATTGGGCCGGGCCCTTTCTCAATGACACATGGACCTACGACCCCGCAAGCAATGTCTGGACCGAAAAACACCCACCGAAGTCCCCTTCATACGTCACATCCTATGACGAATATCTTCTGGCCTTCGATAGCGCCAACGGCGTGGTCGTAGCGTACGGCTCCTATGATCGGTACACTGTCGCCTGCACCTGGATCTACAATCTGACCGCCGATGCCTGGACCTACATGAATCCGTCTATCTCGCCCTGCCAAAGGGGCGGCATGGCCATGGCATATGATTCCAAAAATAAGGTGACGGTCCTATTCGGAGGCGCCACCCCATCGACATTGCTGAACGACACCTGGATGTACGATTATCCGACAAATACCTGGACCGAGAGAAAACCGAATAATTCCCCCCCGCTCCGTTTTGGGAGCACGATGGTCTACGATAAGAATGACGGCGTCATGGTCCTCGTCGCCGGATATGACAAGACATCTGCTTATGTCAACGAGACCTGGACATACAACTTCACGACCAACACCTGGACCAACATGACCCCGGCCAGGAGCCCGGGCCAGGTCGAGCGCTTCAGCATGGTCTACGATGACCTGTCGGGAAAGGTGATCCTTTTCGGCGGGGTCGATACCAGCCGCGGCTATCTGTCTCTCAACGATACCTGGACATATAACTATTCGAGCAACACCTGGACTATGCTGACGCCAGTCTCTAGTCCATCGCCTACGAACTCGGCCGGCATGGCGTGCAACGGCAAGACCGGCACACTGGTCTTTTACGGCGGTTACGGGCCGTCGACCATCTGGGGAGACACCTGGGCGTTCAATCTCACGCGGTACATTTCGCCCGGTTGCTACACATCGCAGCCGTTCGACACCGGCGGCGAGGCCTATTTCGGGCTCCTGGAGTGGAATGGCACCGTCCCGGCCAACACCTCGTTGAAGTTCCAGCTCAGGACAGCCGATACCAAAATTGCCCTGAACCTGACCGGTTTCTGCGGGCCGGACGGTTCGAACGCCACATATTACGAACGGAGCGGCCAGGGCATTTTCAGCGGTCACAACGGCTCCCGCTGGTTCCAGTATCGGGCCTATTTGTGCACCACCGATTTGGCCCGCACGCCCGTACTGAACGGCGTGACCATCAACTACAATCTGCTCCACAACGCCACCCTTGCCGCGCCTGCCGGAGACGAGAACTGGACCGGCGTGCAGGACATATGCTGGACATTCTCCGACCAAGACGGCGACGGCATGTTCGTGGACATAGACCTTCTGGGGGCGGCCGGCGAACTCCAGCTGGCCTACGGTCTTGCCGCCGATGATTACCGGTGGCAATGGGACACCTCCTCCACGGAGAACGGCACCTATCGGATACGGATCACGGTCAGGGACGACAACGAGACCATCCCCCTGACGGTCAACATCACCTCGCCCGAGTTTGTCATATTCCATCCGCACATCAACGAGGCGCCCTCCGCCGCGCTCGAATATCCGGAGAACGGCGCGGTGCTCACGACGCCTGTCGTGAAACTGACCTGGACCGGCTCCGACCCGGAGAACGACACGCTCGATTACACGGTCTACGTGTCGGGCGCATTCTTCGACATCGACAACCTTCCGGCCGAAGGCAACATGACATATGATACATTCTATGAACTGACGGAATTGGCCGATCTTTCGACCTACTGGTGGACCGTGGTCCCGTGCGACGGCCAGCTGCCCGGTCCGGCCCCCGAAGTGCGAAACTTCACCCTGGACATTCCCCACGCGCCGGAAGTCGAACTTTTATACCCTGCGGACAATGCCCACCTGAACTCAACCACGGTCGAATTGAAGTGGCATGGCTACGACGCCGACAACGACACGCTCTTTTACCTTGTCCATCTGGATACGGTGCCGTTTGGCCCGTTCGACCTGCCCGAACCGGCTGCAAACACGACCGTGGGAACGTATATTGCCGCGGGCCTTTCAAACAGCACGACCTACTTTTGGACCGTTGTTCCCTGCGACAACACGACGAAGGGCGCCAGGGCGCAGGCGCGAAGCTTCACCATCGACGTTTCTATCGGGAACCGTCTGCCCCGCTTCACCTCGACCGCCCCGCTCAATGCAACGGTCGGAGAGCTGTACGAATACAATCTGACCGTCACCGATGACGACGGCGACCCGATGAGTTTCAGCCGGGTCACGGGACCGGCCAATCTTTCCGTGAACGAGACGGCGGGAAAGATTACCTGGAGGCCGGATATCACGGGGAATTTCACCGTCACCGTCCGGGTCACGGATTCAAAAGGCGGCTTCACCGACCAGACATTCACAATCGAGGTCAGGGCCAGGCCGCCGGTCATACAGAAGCCGCCCTCGTGCAGCGTGACAACGCAGATCAACAACACGAAGGTCAAGAAGACCATCACCATCGAAGGAAAGGCGGCCGTCGGGAGCCGGCCATTGACGCTGGTCCAGTTCAGCGTTGACGACGGACAGTGGCTGAACGCCGTGGGGACGGAGAACTGGAGTTTCTCGCTCGACACGACGACGCTCAATAATGGTTTGCACAAGATAAAGGTCCGGGCCTTTGACGGGACCACCTATTCCGGCGAAACTGTCTTGAACATCGACGTGAGCAACGCCGCGGCCGCGCCGGTCGAAGCCGGATTCCCGTGGTGGATACTGGCGCTCGTGGTCGTCGTCGCCGCGGCTGTTGGAGCGGGCGTCATGCTCGCCCGTAAGAAAAAGGCCGGCGCTCCTGGCGAGGAAGCAGAAGCCATGCCACCGGGAGAACCGGGTGGGACGAAGACCGGACCGGACGAAGACCTGACTGAGCCAGAAGCCGGACCCCTGCCGCCCGAGGCCGAGGAGATCGCCATCAAAGTCGAAGAGCAACCCGGGCCGGCCATATCCCCGGTGGCCCCTACGACCGCGCCGCCGGCCCATGGTCTGAAAACAGCCCCCGAGGGCTTTGCCGTCGAGGACATATTCCTGATGTACGCGGACGGCAGGCTCATCCAGCATACCACCCGGCGGATAAAGGCCGACATGGACGTCGACATAATGACCTCGATGCTCCGGGCGGTCCAGGACTTCGTCAAGGAGAGCATCGGCCAGGACACGGCCGCCGAACTGGGTTCCATGGAGTACGGCGGGAGCAAGATCCTGTTCGAGAAGGGAAAGCAGGCGGTCCTGGCGGTGGTCATAGAAGGCGGTGAGCCGGATGGCTTCCGGGACGAAATGAAATCGGTCATGCGGGATGTCGAGGTCGTGTTCGCCCCGGTCCTTAATAATTGGGACGGCGCGACCAAGACGCTGGCCGGCACCAAGCGGTTCCTCGCCCGGCTTGGAGAATATTCCCCGCCCGAGAAAAAAGCGCCCGCGGAACTGTCGAAAGGCGAGGTCTCCGTCAAGTCCGAAGTGGAGTTCTACCAGGGCTTCGTGAGGCTCAAGGTCGCCATCAAGAACAGCATGCCGACCATGATAGGCAAGACGACCTTCAAACTCATGTACAGCGACACCGCCCTACGGCTGGACCATATCGAGCCGCAACTTGAGATGAAGGGCGAGGAGGTCGTCCTGGGCATGGTGGAGCCCAAGGAGAAAAAGACCATCGCCTTCTACCTGGACCCTCAGATATGCACCGAGTCGTTCCTTGAGGGCGTGCTGACCTACAAGGACGCGATGGGCAACCTGGAAATGGTCAAGATGCCCAAGAAACTGACCGCGGTGGTCTGCCCCATACTCTTCACGGACCAGAACATAAACACGGCCATGCTAAAGAGGATGGCCACCGAGGAGCTGGATTCGAAGGACACGAAGGTGTTCTCGATTCCTCCCCGGGTCGAGCCAAAGAAGGCATTCGAGATAGCCAAGGCGGCCGTCCAGCACCACGATATCCGCCTGGTCCGGGAATATTTCCAGGACGCGCCCTATATCGCCGAAGCGTGGTACTTTGGCAAGGCCAAGGGCCGGGAAGACAAGTTGATAGTCCGGGCAAGGGTGCTGGGCGAGAGGAACGTGCTGGAGTTCTTCGTCGCCTCTAGCTCCACATTGATGCTGACCGGGATGCTTGCTGAGCTCAAGAACGATCTCAACGACGAGATGAACACGCAGAAAATGCCCTCCCGGATGTCACCGGTGACGAAGGCCGAAGAGGTCGACGCCGTGGCGGCCATCACCAGCCTGCTCGACAAGGAGGCCTCCGCCGAACAAAGCGCGGGGGACACGGAAACGAAGATATAGCGCCGTCCCGGCAGGCATCACTTATATATAATCACAAAAAGGTATACAGCGTCGGATGGCCTGCCGATGAAGAAGATGGTTCTCCCTGT
>Ga0315291_10002363_pt1 | contig 24786 bp, 29 predicted proteins | sample YL17G12_20_MG_FD_203070 | JGI IMG/M metagenome (GOLD analysis project Ga0315291, IMG submission 203070) | Sediment microbial communities from Yellowstone Lake, YNP, Wyoming, USA - YL17G12_20 | ecosystem: Environmental > Aquatic > Freshwater > Lake > Sediment | place: USA: Wyoming | collected...
AACGCCAAGACCGGATAAGCTCCTTGGGTGAGACAAACCAAGCTTCTGAAGGCCCCACGAACGCGTTTTCGCGTTCTTGGATCGGGAGATCGAAACATCGCATCTTTGGCGACCTTGGCTTCGTCGTGAGCTCAGCCGAACGGCGTCATGGCGGTTCAAGGTTTTTCTCGGATCAGGGTTAAGAGTCCCCCCGATCCGGAAACGGAGAATACCACAGAGGAACCACCCACGCAAGAATCAACCACTTGGCCTTGAGGGATTGTCCTCCTGGGTGCCCCTAGTGCGGCGCATTTGGTAGCGGAGTGGTAGCATGAAGTCAAGGAAAGTCAGACGTGTTGCCCCACAGAATAGGACTCAAAGCGCCTCTGCGAACGGGAAGGGGAGTCCAGGGGGTTCCCCATTCTGCCGATTGACTTCTTTCCAACATTTTGTTAACTTCCACCCATGCCTCGACCCCCACGCCAAGGCCCGCCTCCTCCACTCGCCGCGCCGCAGGCAGTCCGGGCCTTCCGGGGGGCGCTGCTCGAACCCACGGGCGAATTCATCGCGACCAAGCATTTCAACGAGCGCCTGGTCGAACGGCAGTTCGACCTGACCGATGTGATTCAGCTGAGAAGCCAAGGAGGGAATAGCATGCGGTGCGCAGAATGCGCCCGGACGCTCAGACGCGTCCGACGCGACTACCCATACAGGGAGAGCGGGCTCTCCAACGTCGTGTTGGTGCAAGCGCCGGTGTATGTGTGTTCCCGCCATGGCGTGCAGGCGGTGGCCCTGCGCAACGTCTTGGCGATTCACGCTGAGATCGCCCGGGCTCTCCTGAGCCGCAAGCGCCCGTTGCGGGGCGCCGAGATCCGGTTCCTCCGCAAGCATCGCGGGTGGAGCCAGAGGGAACTGGCCCGGCGGCTGGGCGTCAGCGAGGTGACCGTTTCGCGGTGGGAGACGGAGACGGCCCCCACCGGCCCCGCGAATCAGCAGCGGTTGCACCTCCTGTTCACGGACCCGGAGGCCTTCGCCGCCCTACAACTCACGAGGCCGCCGCGCCTCAAGGCCGTCGCTCCGCTCCGGATCAAGGTCCACCCGCAGCGGAGACCAGTGGCGACGAGCGCGGCGGCGTAGGGATGAATGCTTTCCCGGGCCTGCCGGTCGCGACGGGAAAAGGCCCTCCGTGAGCGCCTCGGTGAACTTCGCACGCGCTGCGAGCGGGATCCCGAGGGGATCATCCACCGCCTCGAAGCGGAGATCCCTCCCCTCCGTGTCCGTCGGACCCTGGCCAAGCGCCGCGCCCGGGCCACGGCCCTGCTCGCAACCCTGCTGGACCCTGAGCGCCGTCGTGTTGGCAGGCTGATGGCCGGGCCGCTCAACGATCAGTTGGCACCGTGGATGACAACTTACCCTGATCCGAAAAAACCATTGAACCGCCATGACGCCAAGGTCGCCAAGGATGGCATGTTCGGAACCTTCCAATCCAGAACACGAGAACCGGTTCTTGAGGCCTTCAGAAGTTCCGTTTGTCTTCCCCAATAAGGCCTTCTGGTCTTGGCGTTCCCGGGTACCCAGCGCCGGCGCTGGGTGTCCTTGGCGGTTGCTAATTTCGGATTGGGGTTAGCTCCTCCAGTTCCAGCTCTTCACGCATCGGGACCTCTGGGCGTGGCTGAATGATCCGTTCACGGGGCCCCCAGGTCCGGGAGGTGGAACCCCGACGTGCCCGCGTGAAGGACCTTCGGGAGGCCCAGCGCCGGCTGGAGAAGCTGGCGCAGGACCTTGACCAGGCCGAGAAGCGGGTCGCCAGCCTGCCGTCCTGGCCCACCAACGAAGAGATCCACGTCCTCCGCCAGGTGGTCAACGGCGCGCATGGCCCCTCGGGGAATGGCGGGCGACGCGCATCCGCACGGAACCCCGTCTCCCCGTGACCCCGCGTGCCCTCCACCCCCTGCGCCATCCCCGGAAAACTGCCGGCGCTTCCCGACCAACCCTTCCTCGGAGCAATGCGGGAATGCCGGGGAGGGTCCGCCGTGATGGCCGGACACAGCGGTTCAGACAGCGGGTGTCGCGGCCTGCCGGGCGAGGACGTCGTGACGGATCTCCGAGGCGAGCTGAAGGGTGGCGCCGATGCGGTTGATGCGGACGGTCAGGCGATTCCGCTCCTCGGCGCTCAGCGAGCGATCATTGAGCTGCCGCTGCAACTTGATCCGCTCATCGTGGCCACTCTTGCTCATGGAGGCCGCGTACTCGAGGACTCGGTCGAAATGTCCTAGCCGGTAGTTGAGTTCAATCATCAGCTTGAGCAGGACCAGCGTATCCCCCTCCCCCTGCGCATAGACCCGCTCGAAGGCGGCCACGGCGGCCTCGAGACAGCAGGCCTCGCTGGCGGGAATCCCGGGCCACTCCCCACGCAGCAGCGTGAGAAACGACAGCGGATTCCCCCCGTCTCCCCGGGCGAGGAGGTCCGCCCGGAGGTCGGCGTAGCCCTCGCCAAGCCCCTCCAGGTGCTTGGCGAAGGTCGCCACCCGCGGCGCCTCCGCCTTGCCGGCGTAGACCGTGACCAGACGCTCCACAGCCCCTTCCAGCTCGCGAAGGGAGGTGGCGCACTGGTCGAGGGCCGCCAGCCCCTCGCCGTCCTGCGGCGACGGGTGGGCGCCGTCCCCCTGCTCGCGATACAACCAGGCCGTGCGGAGGAACAGCCGCGCCAGCTTCAGGTGATCGCGCCGATCCTCCGGCAGGAGTTCCTGGAGGGCGATGGCCAGCAGGTGGAGGCGGATCGCGGTGGGGAAGTCGGGTGCCTCCAGCCGCAGGGACTGCCGCAGCGTCCCGATGGCGGATCCCCGGCGCGTGACCTCGGCCTGGAGCCGGGGGGCGATGAGGCGGGCGCGATTCTCGCGGGAGCGCGCCGGCTCGAGGAAGTCCTCCTTGAAGTCGGTGAAGGCGCAGTGCGGACAGTGAGCCAGGGCATAATACGGCGGATGGACTGGCGTCACCTCCGGGTGGGGCCAGCGGTACCGCGTGACGTGCTGGTCCGTCTCCCGCTCCTCCTCGACATACATGCCGGTCTTGAAGTCGGGCTGACTGGTCTTCGTCCCGCACGCGGGACAGGCGACGGTCCGAATGTACAGCGGGCTCCTGATCTCAGCCATAACTCACCGGGTTCGCCCCGTTTCTCGCACTCTCGCTGAACCTCGAACTGGCCGGCGATCCAGAGTTCGGCCGTCCCGGCGTTACAGCGCTCGAAGCGCGAGACGCATCCCGCCAGCACGGCGAGGCCCACGTCCAGCGCGGCCGCCATGACCCGGATTGCTGCCCGCTTCCCGGTGCCCATGATCCAACGTCCGAGAGGACTATCGCCAGGTCGGCCCGGGAAGATGAGCGGAATCTCGTCGCCTCAGCGGCGGGCTTTGCTCTGGAAGCGGACGATGATGCTGATGCGGCGGTTGGCGGCATCCAGGGGATCAGCTCGATTCGCCAGGTGGCGATCGGCATAGGCGACCACCTGGGCGATCTGCTCGGACCGGAGGCCGCTGGATGCCAGGATGCGGCGGGCGGCGTTGGCGCGGTCCGCCGAGAGTTCCCAGTTGCTGTAGTTGAGCGCGCCCACATAGGGCCGGGTATCGGTGTGCCCCTCCACCGCCACGTCGTTGGGGAGGCCTCCCACCTCCTGGGCGATGATGCCCAGGACCTCGCGAGCCGCGGGCTTGACCGCGGCGCTCCCCACATCAAAGAAGACGCCCTGGGCCGTCTCCAGGAGCTGGATGCGCAGCCCCTCGTCCACCAGCTCGATCTTGATCCGGTTTTCGAGGCTGGCGAGATGGGTCTCCCGGTGGATCTTCTCCCGGAGCGATGACGCCGTGGCCTCCAGCATCGTCCGCTCTGCCTGCTCCTTCGCTGCGGCTTCCGCCCCCGCCGCTCCCGCCGCTCCCGCCGCTCCCTGCGGGGAGAGCGACGTCAAAGCGCCTCCGGATCCCGCGCCGCCCTTCAGGACGCTGGGGGATCCTTTCTGGAATCCCGACGGATCCCGGAAATACGCCGCCACCGCGCCTCGAATCGCGTTGCTCTGCCCCACAATCCAGAGGACGATGAACAGGGCCATCATGGCCGTCACGAAATCGGCATAGGCGACCTTCCAGGCGCCGCCGTGGTGGCCGCCATGTCGGCCCTTTTTCCTGATCACTTTCCGGGGAGGCTCGGATGGTGGGTGCATGGACTGCTCAGCGAGCCACGACGCCCTTGCAGGCCGCCTCCATCTCGGCGTTGCTGGGGCGGTCGTAGCTGAAGATGACCCGACGCGCGAACTCCACGGCCACGATGGGGGGCGAACCGTTGGCGAAGGCCAGGGTTCCGGCCTTGATGCACTGGAGGAATTTGGCCTCGTCGTACCCCATGGCCTCCAGGTTCATGGACAGGGGTTGGACGAACCCGTAGCAGAGGAGGATCCCCACGAAGGTCCCCACGAGGGCCACGGCGACCTTCTGGCCGATCTCCTCCGGCGGTCCGTTGATGGCTTGCATGGTAATCACGACACCCAGGACCGCGGCCACGATTCCCAGCCCCGGGAGCGAGTCGCCCACCTTGGCGAGAATCTCGGGATGGCGCGCTCCCTCCTCGAGGTGGGTCTCCAGCTCGGCGTCGAGCATCTCTTCGAGCTGAGCCGGCGAGACGGAGCCGTCCACCAGGAGCTTGAGGGAATCGCACAGGAAGGTCAGGGGATGCTGATTCTTCAGGACGCCCGGGTACTTGGTGAAGATGGGGCTGGCGGGCGGATCGGACACGTCTTGCTCCAGGGCGATGTAGCCATTTTTCTTGGCAGTGAGGAACGTCTCGTACAGGAGGGTGAGCAGCTCCAGATAGGCCGCTTTGGAGGGACCCGCCTCTCGCAGGATCAGGGGGAGCCTGGTGATGAGACCCCTGAGGACCTTCAGGGGTGTCGCGATGAGAAGGGAGCCGATGGCGGCTCCTCCGATGATCAAGAATTCCGCAGGCTGAAAGAGGAGGAGGAGGGGCCCGCCCTCAATGACGAATCCGCCCAGGACGCCGATAAGCACCACCACCGCGCCTATGATCGCGACCACCGACTATCTCTCCCGGATTGGCCCAGGTTACTGGGGCCCCTGGCAGGACCCGCCGCCGGCCTCGGACGAACCGGTCGGCGAACCCAAAAAACAGCTTGCATTTGCCATTCGGTCAATTACCATAGAGAAGTGATGATGGCTTCCGTCCTGGAAATGACACCCTCCACCGGCGGGTGGTATTATGCGTCCCCGCGCGGGCCGGACGTCTCCCGGACGGACCCGCGTCTATCCTGGCCGCCGTCCCGGCCCGCGGAAGGACTGGTGGACGCCGCGGTCATGGCCTACGGTCCCGACGGCCGAATCCGCCTCGCCTCCCCCCGCCCGCGGATCTGGCTTCTCGCCTGAGTCCCCGCTAGCCCGAAGATTCCTCCCCTCTCATGCGCCGGTACACCGCGATCAGGTTCGCGGCATGGAACCGATTCAGGCCGTTCGGGTCGTTGGGGGCCCCCACGGGGGCGTAGCGGGCCGAGAAAAAGCGGAGAAAGGCCTCGGTGTACCGTCCGCTGGTGGGATCCACCGCCTCATCCCCCAACCGCTGGAAGCGGGCTGCGGTGTTCCGGATGGTGTTGGCGGCGGCCCGCGCCTGTTCCTCCAGCCCGGGGGCGTGGACCGAGAGCACGCCGAACTCGCGTCCGGGACCCCCATTCTCCGTCCGTCGGAGCGCGGCCAGCAGATCGGGGTCAATGCCGGCCCTTTTCGCCTCGTGCGCGACGACCTCCGCCTCGGCGGGCGGTACGGCCGCCAGCGCCGGCGATGCGTGGGAGCGGGGCACAGAGGGATCCGAGAGGGACTCGCTCGTTCCGCTTGGCGGGACGAGTGCGGTCTGTCCAACGGGTCCGTGGAACCGGCGAAGCATCTCCTCGATTACGACATCGCGAAACGTCGTCTCGGACAGGGAGGCGAGGATCTGCAAGGGATCCCCCGGGTCCCGGTGGAGGGCCCGCATGAGGCTGCGGGCCTGGAAGACCGCCAGGAGATCCGGAAAGGTGGTAGGGGACGTCACCGCTGACCCTCCGAACTTGGCCTCGCCCCGCCGGGCCGGCGGGAGACTTGTGGGACATCCGTCAGCCGCCAGGTGACGCCGCCAGCGGGCCTCGGGTCGGCGATCAGGAGGCCCATCAGGATCAGATCCACCCGCGCCTGTCGCACCAGGTGCGCGAGATCCAGCCGCCCGCAGAGCTCATCCCCCATGTCCCTGGCGGTGACCTGGAGGTCGCCGAGTGACATGGGGAGGCCCTCGGCGTCCCGCTGCCTCAGGTACGCCTGAAGGGCCGCCGCGTTCCGGCGGCGCTGCCGGCTCTGGAGATCAGCCACGGGAGCCGCCATCTCCCCTCCCCTGCCGCCCTGTCTCGGGCCCGCCCCGTTCGATCGGGAGAGTGAACCAGAAGGTACTGCCCTGACCGGGACTACTGGTGAGCCCTATGGTTCCCCCGTGGAGGGCCACCAGTCGCCGGGTCAGGGACAGCCCCAGGCCGCTTCCCGTTCGGGACCTCCCGGCGCCGGCCACCTGCTCGAAATCTCGGAACAGCCGCCCCTGATCCTCCACGGCGATCCCAATGCCCGTATCCGTCACGCTCATCTCCACCCACTCGCCCTCGCCGTCAACTGGTCGAGTGATCAATGGGTCAATTGGTCGGCACGAATTGACCATTTGACTATTTGACCAATCGACCCGGCGGGCCGTCACAGTGACGTGCCCTCCCTCGGGGGTGAACTTCACTGCATTGCTCAGGAGATTCAGCATGATCTGGTGGAGCCGGCCTGCGTCTGCCAGGACCCGGGGCGGGTCCGGAGGCACCGCGAGGCTCAGGTGAATGTGTTTGGCGGTCGCCTGTGGATGCATGACCGCCAGGGCCTGCTCCAGGGCTGAGGGAAGAGCCACCGGCTTTACCTGCAGGCTCAGCTTCCCTGCCTCCACCTTGACCAGATCCAGGATGTCGTTGATGAGGCGGAGCAATCGCTGGCCGCTCTCATGGATATGGCGCGCATGCCGCTGCTGGGTCTCGGTGAGCGTGCCGTGGAGCTGGACCAGGAGAAGCTCGGAGAAGCCGAGGATGGAATTGAGCGGCGTGCGCAGCTCGTGGGAAAAATGAGCGAAGAACTGCGACTTCTGACGGGTGGCGGCTTGGAGTTCGGCATTGAGATCTTCCAGGGCTGCCGTCCGCTCGCGCACCCTGGCCTCCAGCGTGTCCGAATGGTGTTTCAGCCGCTGGTAGAGGGCAGCGTTCTCGATGGCGATCGTCGCCTGCGTGGCCAGGATCGAGAGGAGCCTGGCGGCATCCTCTGGCACCTCCTGCTTCTCGCCCTCGTGGAGGGCCAGGACGCCGAGGCACGCCACAGGGGGCCCCAAGGGGGCCGTGATCAAGACCCGGGCCTCATCCGGGAACCACCCGGGAGTGCCATCCGGAACGGCAGGATCCAGGAGGGCCTCCCCGGTCGTGAAGGTTTCCCCCAGGGCTCCCACTCCTGGCGCGATGCGAAGGCCGCCGGGCAGGCCGGGCCGGAGGATCTCGACCTGCCCACCAGCGTCACAGCGCGCTCGCAGCACCAGCTCACCGCTGTCGTCCGCCAGGTACAGGCTGCAGGCCGTGCAGGGCAGCTCCTCCAGCACGACCCCCAGGAGCCGGCGGAAGACCTCGTCCAGGTCGGTGCAATCCCGTAGCGCCTCTGACGCCCGCCGGAGGAGCGACAGATCTCGGATCCTCTGCTCGTAGCGGGAGGTCATCGCCATCAGCGCCTGCGCGTACAGGTCACGCTCTCGGCGGAGGCCCGCTAGCTCGTCGGTGGCGGTCCCAGGCGGGGGTTGGGCCTTTGGTGGGCTCATCAGCGCGCTTCCCGGAAGAAGGCCTCCACCGCCCGACCCTCGCTCGCCAGAGCCTCTGTCCAGCGGACGAGGTGAGCTGGCCCCGCCCGCAGGCGGCCCAACACCTCGGAATCCGGCAGTGGGACCAGACTGTCGCCGCCCGAGCCGATCCCCGCGTTCCGCGCCAGGATGTCAGCCAGGTGGACGATGGCCGACACCGCCCAGGAGTCCGGCGCGGCCGCGTCCGGCCGGTGGTGGAAGGCGACCGGCGCGATGATCGCCGAAGGAAGGCCCCACCGCTCCACCAGCCAGCGGCCCACCTCGGCGTGGTCCACGCCGAAGACGGACATCTCCGCCTCCTGGATGAGACAGGGCAGGTCCAAGGCCAAACGGACGGCCTGGCTGTAGCCACGGTAGAAGAACCGGTCCAGGACGACCTTGCCGATGTCGTGGAGGAGGCCGCCGACGAACGCCACCTCCGGATCCACCAGTCTCAGGCCCCGCGCCACGAGCCGGGCGCCGGCCGCGCTGGCCACGGCGTGGAGCCAGAACTGCTGCCGGTCGAAGCTGCTGACCGCGTCCCCGTGGGCCAGCGTGTCGAACACCGTGGCGGCCAGCACGATGCTCTTCACCGTGTCGAACCCCAGAACCACGACGGCCTGGTTGATGGACGTGATCTCCCGCCGGAACCCGTAGAAGGCCGAGTTGGCCAGGCGCAGGACGCGAGAGGCCAGGGCCTGATCGCTGCCGATGACCTTGGCCAGATCCTGGGCCGAGGAGCGATCGTCCTCCAGCAGGTGGAACACCCGGGGGATGACGATCGGCAGGGTCGGGAGGTCCACGATCCGCTGCACCAGCCGCCGGGTCTCTTCCGGCGGGATGGGGATGACTCCCCTGGCCTGTTGGTCCCACACCACGGATCACCTCCTCTGCTTGGCCCGCTGCATCAGGCTCTCGAGGAGCCGGATGATCTCGTTCTGCTGGCGCAGCAGCTCGATCTGGGCCTGGGCACTGGCGCGCGTGGCTGTGGCGATCTGGCGGAGGAGCTCGGCCTCCCGTGAGCCACCGTAGACCACGACGTCCGGCGTCGGTCCCGTAAGACCGGCCAGCTCCTGCTGCAGCAAGAGAATCGTGCGTTCGGGAACCACCGGCGCCCGGGACGCCGGGCGCCCCGATTCCGCGCCCCCAGCCGCGCCCGGCAGAAGGAGCGTGAGCCAAAGCACCACCCACCACCATCGCCGATCTCTGCGACTCATCCTGCCTGCCCTCCTTCCGCGCTGAGGGGGTCTCCAAGAACCTCCTCCATCGCTGCCAGAAGTCGCGCCACCTGAACCGGCTTCTCCAGAAAGGTGACTACGCCCAGCCGCCGTAGCCGATCCGCCTCCCCCCAGTCTATGCGCCCGACGCTGAGAATCGCCCGCGGGCGCGCAAGGAGACCGATGGCCTGCAGGACCGCCTCGCGCGCCGGGACCTCCATGTCCAGGAGCAGTGACCGGAAGTCCCCGGTGGCGACGATCCGGCCCGCGGCCAGGCCGTCCGGTATTCCCCGGACCGTGTACCCGGCCTGCACCAGCTCGTCGGCCAGGATGTGGCGCTGCGTGCCGAATCCACAGATGAGCACGTCGGGGATCTCGGGTGGGGGCGCTGGTTGCTCGGGCCGGGAGGCCAGGAGCCTGGTGGCGACCTCCAAGAGTTCGGAGGCACGAACCGGTCGGCGGACAAATCCCCCAACGCCAAGCAGGCGTATCCGAGTCAGGTCCTCCGGATCCCAGGCCTCCGAGATCACGATCACGGCAGGCACCCCATCCCGCCACCGCAGGCCCTGTGGCAGACCCCGCACCACGGTGTCCAGCATCCCCCGGTCAAGCACGAGAAGGTCGGGACACTCCCTGGCCAGGCGTTCGAGGAGCGGTCCTGCGCCCGCTATCCTCTCGACATGGAAGCATGCGCCCTTGAGCACTCGCTCGACCACCACTTGGATCGAACGCACCTCCACGGCGACCCAGACATGTCGCGCGTTCACCTCAATCCCCCCGGGAGCGTCGCAGCGGTCAGCTCAGGGTTGAGCTGCGGAAATTGCCCGGATAGACCGCGCGGCTTCGTCGCGAGCGTCTCACCTGAGCTCGACGCAGGCTCAGCCGAGCGGACTTGTGATCGCAGGAGATTCCTCAACACCTGAATTTCGCCGTCCGGGACCGCCGTCCGGGCCGCCACGGCCTCCACGGGGAGCCCCCGATCCAGGAGAGCGGCGGCCGCTCGGAGACGGTCGGGGGGTCCGGGCGAGGGCATTCCCGGGCGGGTGACGTCTGTCGAGGGCACCTCGTCGTCCCCCGGATGGGGGCCGCCTATCTGGGCGATTTGGCAATCGGGCAACTGGGCGATATGGCAGTTGTCGGAATCGCCGATTCGCCAGTTGCCGGATGGCCGGATGGCCGGATGGCCCGATTGCCGGCTCGATTGATGGACGAAGTCCCCCGGGATTTGGCCAACGGCTGCCGGTCTGGGCGTCACGGGCGTCGAACGCGTCGGCGTCGGGGTCTCGGCGACAAGGGCTTGGCCCAGGGCGCAGAACTCCGCCGCTAGGGCCTCGAGCCGGTCTTCCCGGTCCAGAGCAAGGCGCGCCCTCACCTGGCGCTCCCGTAGGAAGAGGAACAGTGCGATGGTGAGCGCGACGTTCACTCCGATCTGCACCATGAGGAAAAGGGTCAGCATTTCGTGGCTCCACCCCGTCCATGTTGGCGGTAGAGCGCCCGGACGGCCTCCTCCGGGACTCCCGCCGTGGCCGCGACCTTCTCGACACTGGCCCCCCGAAGCATCCGACGGATAATGGCCAGGCGATCAGCCAATGCCAGGCCCGAAATCAGCCGCTCTTCTCCGGCGCCGACTCCCTGGGACATCCGGCGAGGGTCATCCTCCTCCGGCGTCCCTGTGGGCTTTCCTGGCGTTTCCGAGAAACCCTCCGGCCGCGCCGGGGCGAGGTCGTCGGCCGCCGCCCCCTCATTCCGGGGGGTCAGGGATCGGGCCACGGGCGCTGCCGCCGCGAGGACGCGCGCGAAGCCCTCCACCGCATCGGCCTGGGGGGCGGGCTGGGTGAGCCGCCACAGGGCCACCGCCAGCGCAAGGAGGCACAGGAGATTGAGGGCCACCATTGCCGTCAGCACGGTCGCCTCCTCTCACACGCGAACGTCAATGTGGCCGGTTTCACTCTCGTCCTCCGCGGGCCCCGTTGGCGTCTGGGGCGTGGTCGGCTGCGGGGGGGAGTCCTCGGACCCGCGGGGGGACCGCCGGCGAGGCGGGCGCTCCGGGGACCGCCGGGGAGGCGGGCCAGGAGGAGGCACGTGATTCACGTCCCGCATGATTGCGTCTCCTCTGACATTTTTACGATCCGCCCATACCAATCGTCAGTTCGGCGTGAAGTACTCCAGGACCGGCCAATCCGCGAAGGGGGTATCCTTGAACTGGGGGAGCCCGTTGATCATGGCCTGGACCAAGTCGCGCACGACCCGGCGCATCGCCGAGTCGAGGCCGTGTCCCGACGAACCCGACAGCTCTGGATCGTACCGACCCTGCCACAAGGTCCGCCCCTCGGCGAACTGGACGAGGCGGGCATCTATGCCGACCCGTGTGATCTTTGTCTGGCGCCCCCAGTACTGCTCGTACCGGAACACATCCATCACCAGGAGCTGTCCGACCCCATGGCGCTGAAGCAGAACGTCCACGACCTGGCGGTGGATCAGTTGGCCGGCCAGGACCTGCTGGCCGATCCGGGCCAGGTGGGGCTCAAGGTCCGGGCTGGCCTTGAGGACGAAATCGAGGTCCAGCACATTAAACCACCGCGAGGCAAGTTCCGCGGAGAGCAGCCGCCTCGCCTCGCGCGCCGCGGACGCGCTGCCCGGGTCACGGGAGATGGCGACGACCAGGAGCCTGCTGCGGGCCCGCTCGGTCCGGATGTCCCGATCGGCCAAGACATAGCCCCCTGGGGCGCATCCGGCTAAGAGGGCGAGGAGGGTGGCCACACCCATCATCTCCCGGCCATGGGGCCAGCTACGGGATCGCACCGATGCCCCCCAGACGGTCGGGATATCGCTCTTCCTCCAGGCGCAGGTCCTCCAGCGTGAGCTTGCGCCGGCGGAGCCGGGCGCGAATCCGGAGCAGCGCGGCGCTGTGGATCTGTGACACCCGCGACTCCGAGACCTCCAGGACGGCCCCAATTTCCTTCATGGTCAGCTCCTCGTAGTAGTACAGGCTCAAGACGAGTCGCTCGGTGGCCGGGAGCTCCTCGAGGACGGCCCCCAGCAGGGACCGGCGCTCCTTGAGGGCCAGCGCCTGCCGCGGACTGGGGGTCGTCCCGTCGGGCACGGGAGGGTGGCCCCCGTTCTCGTCCTCACCCTCGTCTGCCCCCGGCCAGCCGGCATCCAGGGAGACCTGCAAACCGCCCCGCAGATCGTGGAGGGTCTGGTGCAACGCGGAGAGGGGCATCCCCAGAAAGTCCGCCAGCTCCTCGTGGGTGGGCGCCCGAAACAGCCGCTGTTCCAGGATAGCGATGGCGCGCTCGATGCGTCGTCCCTTGTGCCGGAGGGAGCGGGGCAGCGGGTCCAGGTCCCGCAATTCGTCCAGGATCGCCCCCCGGATCCGCTGTCGGGCATAGGTCGCAAACTCCACGCCCTTCTCGGGATCGTACGTCTCGATGGCCCCCACGAGGCCGGGCACTCCCGCCCCTTCAAGGTCGTCCTGGCAAACGTGGGGCGGCAAACGAAGGAGCAGCCGTCCTGCCACGAGCCGCACCAGGCCGATGTAGTGACGGATCAAGGCCTCCCGGAGTTCCGGATCCCGGCTGCTCCGGAATCGTGGCCACAAGGCTCGGATCTCCTCTGGGGTGCCAGGCGCCACCCGGCCCTCGTCCGCCCTCCGGGTCCGCCTCATGGGTCCTCCATGGAGGTGGCCAGCCGCATCCAGAACTCGCCGGGCGTGCCGGATCCGTGGGCGCGCGCCCCCAGGGTCCGGGCGATCCGGCGGATCGCCTCTGTGGCCCGGGCGTAGGGGAAGTACACTGAGAGTGGCCGCTGCTCGCGAACGGCTCGCTCCATACACTCATCCCGAGGGATCCAACCTGCCAGCGGGATCTCCCGCCGTAGGAAGCGGCGGATGATCCCGTTCAGGTGTCCGTGAACCTCCTGCGCCTGGGCCGCCTGCTCCACCAGGTTCACGATGAGGGAGAGCGGCAGCCCGGGACGTCGGTGGGTCAGGATCTTTACCATGGCATAGGCATCGGTCAGCGCGGGGGGTTCCGGCGTCGTAAGGATCAGCGCCTCGTCCGCGGCCAGGACCAGGCTCAGCACCATCTGGGAGATGCCTGCCCCCGTGTCCAGGACGGCCACATCCGCCAGAGTACCGAGGTCCCGGAGCTGGTGGGCCAGCGCCCGTCGTGCCGGGCCCGTGAGATTGGCCAGCGCCTCCACCCCGGAGGCGGCCGGGATCACCCGCAGGCCTGCGGGGCCGACCAGCACCACTTCCTCCAGCGTTTTCGCGCCCGCGATGACGTCGCGCAGGGAATAGCGCGGGTGAAGGTTCAGGAACACGTCCGCGTTGGCCAACCCCAGATCCCCGTCCAACAGGCAGGTCCGCCGGCCCGCCTGCGCCCAGGTGAGGGCAAGGTTGACCGCCACGGACGTCTTCCCCACCCCTCCCTTGCCGGATGTCACCGCCACGCTCCAGGACCGCGGGGCGGGGGGCGACGGGCGGAGGTTCGCTGCCTGATCGAGAGGAACCGTGTGCATCATTCCCTCACGTGGTCGTGGTGGCCCGTCGCCGAATCGATCGGGTCTCCCCCACCAGGAGCCCCGCCAGGCGTCGCGGCGTCGCCGCCTCCAGGTCGTCCGGGACCTCCTGGCCGGTGCCCAGGTAGGAGATCACCAGCTCCCGCTCCAGGGCCAGGCCGAGGAGCGGGCCGAGTGTCCGGGCCTCGTCCACCTTGGTCACCAGGATACAGTGGTACTGGAGGGGGCGGAACCGTTTGAGAATCTCCTCGAGGTCCGTGGTCTTGGTCGTCGCGCTCAGCACCAGGTGGGTCTCCAGATTGGGGATCTCCCGGAGGAGGTCCCCCATCGCCGCGATCCCCTCCGGCTGCCTCGGGCTCCGGCCCGTCGTATCCACCAACACGAGATCTGCACCGCGCTCACCCTGCAACGCCGCACGCACCTCGGCCGGGGTCCGGACCACATGCAGCGCCACGCCCAGCAGTTCGGCATAGATCCGCATCTGGGCCACACCACCGATCCGGTAGGTGTCCAGGGTGAGGAGGGCGATCTTGAGACCCCCCGTGTGGCGGAGTTGCCCGGCGAGTTTGGCGATGGTCGTCGTTTTTCCGACGCCGGTCGGCCCCACATGGGCAATGGCCCGCTGCCGTCGCCCCGGCGTGATGGGACCGCTTACCCGGAACCTTCGGGCCACCGCCTCCTGCAGCGTCGCACCGTCCGGCCCGCCCCGACGGGACCGGATCTCGGACGGCAGGGCGAGCAGGAGCCGGCGTGCCGCCCGGCCCGGCACTTCCTGGACCAGCAGGCGGCGGTAGGCGGGGCGCAGCGCGGCCGGCAGCCTCGGCGAGGGCCCCGCCTCGCAGCGAAGCTCCAGGAGAGTCCGCTGGATCTCTTCCAGGGCCCCCTCCCATCCGTCCGGGTGCGTACTCCCGGTGTCGGGGAGGTCCCGCGTCGTGAGGGGCGGAGACGGAGCCACCATGGTCGCATCGCCGCGGGCCATCGCCTCGGGACGATCGGCGTCCCCCGGAAGGGGCTCGTTGTCCACTGCGGCCGTCACCTCCACCCAACCGCCATGGCGGGGCGCCCCCGTGGACCGGGCATGCAAGATCACCGCCTCCGGTCCCAGCTCGGCCTTCACGCGGGCCAGCGCCTCCCTCACCGTGGTCGCTTCAAAGCGTCGCAGGCGCATCTGGAGCTTCCACCATGGCTACGGCCTTCAGGGTCACCTCGGGGCCGATCTCGTTGTAGGACAACACCGCCAGGTGCGGCAGGTATCGCTCGGTGAGACGCCGGAGATGGGGGCGGATGGCCGGCGCGCAGAGGATCACCGGCGTGCCCTCCGGTGGTGTCTTTCCCACGGCCGCGGCCAGGGCCTCGATGACCCGCTGGGCGATCCGGGGCTCCAGCGCCAGATAGCGCCCCTGGTCGCCCTCTGCCAGGGCGTCGGCCATGAGCTGCTCCAGCGCGGGACTCAGGGTGAAGACCTTGAGCACGCCGTCGCCGGAGCAGAGTCCCCGGCAGATGGCCCGTGCCAGGGCCTGCCGCGCGTGTTCGGTGAGCAGGATCGGATCCTTGGTGGTGGGCGCCGTGTCGGCCAGCACCTCCAGGATGGTGGCCAGGTCCCGGATTGAGACCCCTTCCGCCAGCAGGCTCTGCAGGACCTTCTGCACCGTGCCCAGGGGCAGAAGCTGCGGGACCACCGCCTCCACCACGCTGGGATGGGTCGGCTTCAGGTGATCCAGGAGGGCCTGCACCTCTTGCCGGCCCAGCAGGTCGCGGGCGTGGCGCCGGATCGTTTCGCTGAGGTGCGTCGCCATGACGGAGGAGGGATCCACGACGGTGTAGCCGAGGAGTTGCGCCCGCTCCCGGTCCTCGGGAGCGATCCATTGGGCCGGCAGGCCAAAGGTGGGCTCCGTGGTGGGGACCCCCGGGACGGCTTCGGCGGCCGTTCCGGGATTCATGGCCAGGAGGTGGCCCGTCAGGATTTCCCCCGTGGCCACCGGCAGGCCGCGGATCTTGATGGCGTAGCTCCCGGGCTTGAGCTGCAGGTTGTCACGGATCCGCACCGGCGGCACCACGAAGCCCAGGTCGGTGGCGAACTGGCGGCGGACGAGCCGGATCCGGTCCAAGAGGTCTCCCCCCTGCGTTGCGTCCACCAGGGGGATCAGGCTGTAGCCCACCTCCAACTCGATGGGGTCCAGGGCCAGGAGGCTTTCAACCTTTTCGGGTCGGGGTGGTGCCGTCTCCGCCGGGCGCTCGGGGCCGCGCCCCGGGGAGGGCTTGCGCAGGCCCCTGTAGGCGACGCTCCCGAGCATCGCCGCCATCACGAGGAAGGGCGCCTTGGGCAGTCCGGGGACCAGGCCGAGGACCAGCAGGACACCCGCCGTGATGGCCAGGGCCCGGTGGTGCCCCGCGAACTGGCTGCTGATGGCCGCAGCCAGGTCCGTCTCGGAGGGCGCCCGGCTGACCACGATGCCGGCGGCGGTCGAGACGATCAGGGCCGGGATCTGAGTCACCAGGCCGTCACCGATGGTGAGCACGGTGTAGGTGATCACCGCCTCGGCCAGGTCCATCTTGAGCTGGACCACGCCGATGATCAGGCCGCCCACGATATTGATGGCCGTGATGAGGATACCCGCGATCGCCTCCCCTCGGACGAACTTGCTGGCCCCGTCCATGGCGCCATAAAAGTCGGCCTCCCGTGCGATCTCGTGCCGGCGGGCCCGGGCGTCCGCCTCGGTGAGCAGGCCGGCATTGAGCTCGGCGTCAACGGAGAGCTGCTTCCCCGGCATGGCGTCCAGGGTGAAACGGGCGGCGACCTCGGCGATGCGGCCCGCTCCCTTGGTGATGACCACAAACTGAATGACCATCAGGATCAGGAACACCACCGCGCCCACGACGTAACTGCCACCCACCACGAATCGGCCGAAGGCGTGGATGATCTGGCCGGCAGCGCCGGGCCCTTCGTTTCCGTGGAGCAAGATCACGCGCGTGGTGGCCACGTTCAGCGACAGCCGGAACAGGGTCAGGAGCAAGAGCGCGGAGGGGAAGACGGAGAAGTCCAGCGGGCGGGGGACGTACATGCTGATCAGCAGCGTCAGCAGCGAGAGGGCGATGCTGGCCGTCAGAAGCATGTCCAGCAGGAGCGGCGGCAGCGGGATCAACATGACGGTCAGGATCCCCAAAACCACCAGGCCTATGGCCACATCCGTGCGGGCCGCCCAGGGATGCCGGCTCATGCCATCCCCCCACCAATGCGGAATGGCGCGGTTCGGCGTTCGCGATTCGTCCGTCGAAATTCAGTAGCCGAAATCATCCGATGCCTTGCGCGGAGACGCGCCGTGACTCCTGGGCGTAGATATAGGCCAGGATCCCGGCCACGGCCCGGTAGAGCATCGCGGGGATTTCACCGCCCACCTCCACCAGCCTGTCCAGGGCGCCCGCCAGGGGGACATCCCGCACCACGGAGACGCCGGCCTGGCGGGCGATGGCCACGATCCGCTCGGCCACCAGGCGCCTGCCCTTCGCCACTACCTTGGGAGCCCGCATCGTTCGGGCGTCGTAGCGCAGGGCCACGGCGATGTGGATGGGATTCACCACCACCACGCTGGCGTCGGGAACGGCCTGCATCATGCGTCGCATGGCCCGCTCCCGCTGCAGGCTCCGGACCCGGGCCCGGATCTGTGGATCCCCTTCCGTCTGCCGGCCCTCTTCCTGCACCTCGGCCCGGGTCATGCGCAGGCTCTTTTCATGCTGCCACCGCTGGTAGGCGTAGTCGGCCAGTCCCAGCAGGCAGTAGACTCCCGCCACCCGCAGGCCCAGCCGCAGGCTCAGGCTGAGTTCCCAGGTCAGGAGCTGCGGGAGATCCATCTGGGCCAGCTCGGGGAAGCGGTCCCATTCCGGTCGAAGAGTCCGATACGCCACGACCCCGAGGATGCTCATCTTGAGGGCCGCCTTGAGGACCTCCACGCCGCCCCGGGCGGAGAAGAGGGCCTGGAGGCCCCGCGCCGGACTGATCCGCCCCCAGTTCCACCGGATCGCTTCCGGCGTCACGAGGATGCCGATCTGGAGCGCGTTCGAGAGAAACCCGCTTGCCGCCCCGGCCAGCACCACCGGAGAGATGGCGCGGGCGACCTCCCCCGTCACCCAGAGGTACAGGCCCCGGAGGGCCTCGGGATGGAGGTCCGCCTGACCGCCCAGGTACAAGCCCTTCCGGAGGGTCCCGATCAGGACTTGCGCCATCGCCGTTCCGCCGAAGGCCAGCGCCCCGAAGGCGCCCAGGAGGATCAGGGCGGAGTTCAACTCCACGCTCCGCGCTACCTGACCCCTGGCCCGGGCCTCCTGTCGCCGCTTGGGCGTCGCGGCCTCCGTCCGTTCGCTCTCCTCAAAGGCCATGTCGCATCCGTGTGAGAAGCCCGGCCAGCAGGCTGGGCAGTTCCTGGAAGCTTCCGGCCATGACGGCCCCCAGGACCGGCAGGGCAAACAGGAGCGCCAGGAGCCCCACCCCGATGGTCAGGACGAAGCTGACCATGAACACGTTCACCTGGGGGGCGACCCGATTCAGGAGGCCCAGGGCAACTATGATGACCAACATTACCGCTCCTACGGGTGCCGCGATGCGGATCGCCAGCGTGAGCGCCGCCCCGAACAGTCCCGCCAGGAATAGCATGACGCCGCCGCCATACGCGACCGACAGCGGCGGCGCTAAGGTCAGGCTCTGCGCCAGGGCCGCCAGCACCGTGTGATGACCCCCCACGGCCAGGAACGTGAGGACGGCGATCTGGTCCAGCAGGTGGTTCACCGAAGTGACCCGCACCATCGTGTGTGGATCCAAGGCTTCTGGCAGACCCACCCCCATCTGGACGGCGAGCAGTTCACCGGCTATGCCGATGCCCGCGAAGGTGAACTGAACGGCGAGTCCCAGGATGGCCCCAATGGCCAATTCGCCCAGGATCGTCCCCGCCAGGCCCGGCCCATCCACAGGCAACCGCAGGCCTTGCCCCAGGACGAGTGGGGTCAAGAGGAGGGCCAGCGTCCCCGCCAGCCCCGCCTTCACTGCTCGCGGGAGGGTCCGGCTTCCCAAGACCGGACCGAAGACGACCACCCCCCCGCACCGCGCCAACAGCAGGAGGAAGGTGGGGGCCCAGCGCGTCAGCACCACCTCGATCGTCATCGCGCTACCTGTTCCAGGTTGCCGAAAAGTTCAACGGCGAACCGCACCACCAGATCCATCATCCAGGGCATGCAGACCAGGAGGGCCACAAAGACCGCTAGCAACTTCGGGACGAAAGTCAGGGTCGCCTCCTGGATCGAGGTAACGGCCTGAAACAGGCTGACTGCCAGTCCGGTCAGCATGCCCGCCAGAAGCACGGGCGCGGACAGGAGCAGGATGACCTGCAACGCCCGCTGACCAAGGTCAATGACCTGCTGCGGGGTCATGCACCCACCATCCGATTGCGGAATGCGGAATGCGGAATGCGGAATGCGGAATGCGGAATGGCCATTCGCCGGCGGCCTTCCACCTCGTCTCTTTCACGCAAATTCCGGTCATTCCGCACTCCGCACTCGCCATTGCCTCAGAGGAAGCTGGTGACCAGCGAGCGGACCACCAGGTGCCAGCCGTCCGCCAGCACGAAGAGCAGGAGCTTGAAGGGTAGCGCGATCATCGTCGGCGGCAGAAACAGCATGCCCATGGAGAGCAGCACGCTGGACACGACGAAATCAATGACGATGAAGGGCAGGAACAGGACGAAGCCCATCTGGAAGCCGGTCTTTAGCTCGCTCATGATGAAGGCGGGGATCAAGACATAGGTGGCGACGTCATCCCGCTGACGGGGATGCGGCACCTTGGCCAGGTGGACCATCAGGGCTAGATCCTGTTCCCGCGTTTGGCGGAACATGAACTGGCGCATCGGCTTCAGCGCCCGCTGGACCGCTTCCTCCTGTGTGATCTCTTTGGCCATGTACGGGGTGTAGGCCGTGTCGCGCACCTCTGCCACCACGGGCGTCATGACGAAGGCGGTGAGGAAGAGGGCCAGGCCGATGAGGACCTGGTTGGGCGGCATCTGGGACGTCCCCAGTGCCTGGCGGAGAAGGCCCAGGACGATGATGATGCGACTGAAGGAGGTGAGCATGATGAGGAGTGACGGGGCCAAGGACAGCACGGTGAGCAGGAGCATCACCTGGAGGGCGCCGGACAGCTCCTGGGGGCCCGTGACCTCGCCGATGCCGATACTGATCTTGGGAAGGGCGATCCCGGGACCGCCTCCAGGAGGCCGGCTGGCGGACTCCGCGACGCCTACCCCAATGACCAGAACGCTCGTCAGGGCCAGGACTGCCACACCCTTCAACCGGGAATGTCGCATATCGAACCCCGAAGGATGAACCCTGAACTTCGAAAGTCGAAATTCGAGAATCCGATGCATCACCTGGCCCATCCACACTTTCATCGATCACCCTTATGGGGCGCCCCGCCGATCCTCCACGCCGCCTGAACCTCCCGGACGTGCGCCGCCAGATTCCGGAGTCGGGCGGCGCAGGATTTCTGCTGGCCGGCAAATCTCAGGCTGCTCTCCGCCCCCCCCGGCGTGCGCGTCGCCTCCCCTATCCCGGCTTCCAGCCGAGTGAGCAGCGTGACACCGGACGGGCTCACGCCCAGCACCAGCACCTCGCCACCAGGGCCGGCGCCGACCCGCACCAGGCAGATCGCCTCCTTGGGCGTGAGCGCCACGCGCGCGAGCACCTGCAGGCTCCCCGGCAACCCGTCCCGGCCGGCCAGTCCGGGCCACCGACGCAGGAGCTTGACCGCCAGTCCCAGCAGGAGCAGGACCATCGCCAGCATCAGGACCATCCGCAGACCATCCCATGCCAGTGACCGCTCATCCGCCGAAGCCCCGACTCGGTAATCGGGGACCGGTGCGTCTTCGACGAGTCGCGTTGTCGAATTATCAATCCGTCGAGCGGTCATCTCGTGTTCTCGTTCTGCCTGGACTCTTCCCCCGAGTTGACCTGTTGACAGATTGACCGATGGACCGCTGGACGGCCGTTCGGAGGCGGCAGAGTTGGTCGGCCAGACGACCGCCGCCAGCACGAACCCCACGCAGATCAGGTGCCGGATCATTGCAGGTTCACCACCCGTTCGGTCGGACTGACGATGCTCGTCAGACGGACGCCGAAGTTCTCGTCGATCACCACCACCTCGCCCCCGGCGATGGGCTTGTCGTTGATCATGATGTCCACCGGTTCGCCCACGAGCTTGTCCAGCTCCAGGACGGAGCCGGGGGCCAGGTGGAGGATGTCCCGGATCATCATCCGCGTTCGGCCCAGCTCCACCGTGACGGGGAGCGAGATGTCGAGGAGCATCTCCATGCCGTTCCCGCTCCTGCTCCTCGCCGTCTCCGGGAGGCGGGGGAGGCCGCTCTCCACCGGTGAGCCTGGGACAGGGGGCAGCGCCGCCCGGGGCAGGACCAAAAAGGCGTCAGCCGCCACGGCTCCGGCGACGAGGTTCACGGCGAGGACCGTGGCATCGGGCTCCATCCGGAGTTCCCGACCGCCGGCGGGGAGCCACGCGGCTGCCGGGGCCTCGAAGCCCACCGGGACTCCCAGGAGGCTTCCCAGGGTGCTCGCCATCGTGCCCGCGATCTGGTTGGCCAGTTCGCGGAAGGCATCCTCGTCTTCCGCTCCCGGCGCCTCCGATGGCGCGGGGGCGCTCTCGCCCAGCAACATCCGGGCGAGGCCCAGAGCTGCCGCACCGGGCAGCACCAGGGCCGCCGGACCGCTTGCTCCCCGGCTCAGCCGGAACGTCAGCGTGGCAAGCGGACCGGGCAGGGTCGTCAGGGCCTCCGCCGCTCTCGGCTCGCGGAACGTCACGGCCCCCCGCGGGGCGAAGGTGGAAAGGAGGCTCTGCAGAGCCGCGGCCAGGCGCCGGGCTGTTTCGACGGGGATAGCTTCTTGGATAGCTTCTTGTTGCTCAGGCATGCTCGTCACCTCCCGCGCCCCACACGGTCGTAATCTCGACCGCCCGCTTCCGCTGTCGCTGCCCCACCCGGCCCGCAAAGAGCGGCCGACCCTCCACCTCGAGGGTCACCCTCAGCTCACGTCCTGTGGCCAGGGGCAAGATGTCTCCCGGAGCCAGTCGGGTCAGACGCCCGATGGGAATCTGGCCCGCACCCACCACCGCGCGGACATCCACCGGGATTGTTCGAAGGTGGCGCGTCATCTCTTCCGCGGCCGCGCCGCCCGTCTCTCCGGCCGCGGCCGCGTCGAACCAGCGTTGCGTTACCAGCTTCGGCAGGATCGGCTCCAGCATGGCGAAGGGCAGGCACAGACTCATGACCCCGTTAACCTCCCCCACCCGCACGTCAAAGGTGGCCAGGATGGCGATCTCGTTGGCCGAGGTGAGCTGGACGAACTGCGGGTTCGTCTCCAGGTTCAGCAGGCGGATCTCGAACTTCCCCACCTGCAGCCAGGCCTGCTGGAGATCAACCAGGAGCCTCCGGATGATCCGCTCCAGCAGCTTGCGCTCGATCTCGGTCAGCTCGCGGACCTGGATGGAGGCTCGCCCGGACCCTCCCAGGATCCGGTCAATCATGGGGAAGACCACGTGCGGATTGATGTCCAGGACCGCGCCACCCTTGAGGGGGGCCATCTCGAAGATCCCAAGGGCGGATGGAGGCAGGACCGACAGGATGAACTCCCCGTAGGTGAGTTGCTCCAGCGACGTCAGCCGCACCTCCACCAGGCTCCGCAGGTAGGCGGAGAGGGAGAAGTTCACCGTCCGGGCGAAGGTATCATGGAGGATCTGGAGGGTGCGTACCTGCTCCTTGGAGATCCGGTTCGGGCGGCGGAAGTCGTAGACCAGGACGTTCCGCTGCCGGCGCGGCGACGGCATGGCCTCCGAGGGCCGGGGCAGCCCGCCCTTGGTGACGGCGCTCAGAAGGGAATCGACCTCTTCCTGGGTCAGGATCTCAGGCATCGGTCAAGCCTTGGCCATCGGGCAATCTGGCAGTCCGGCAGTTTGGCACTGTCGAACCCTCAGGACCCGGCCTTCCAGATTGCCAGGTCGCCTGATTGCCCAGTTGCCGGTCATTGGATGACGAACTCCGTGATGAACACCCGCCGCACCTTCTCCCGGCCCAGCTCCTGGCTTAGCCGTTCGTGGACCTCGGCGCGCAGGCGCTCAAGGGCATCCGGGGCGGACAGTTCCGCCAGGGATTTCTTGGCGAGGATGGCGATGAGCAGGTCCAGGAGCTGGGCCTTACGCCCCTCGACCTCCTTCACCGCTTTCTCCTCCTCAGGAACCTCCAGTTGAATCGTGGTCTTCAGATAGCGACGCCCCTCGGTCTGGGCGACGTTTACGACGACGGCATCCAGCGCCAAGACGCGCCCGAACCGTGGGGCTGCGGCGGGGCCTTTGGCGGTCCCGCCCGCCACGGGAGGAAACAACGGACGCACGACGAACAGAACCAGGGCCAAGGCCCCCGCCGCGAGCCCCAGAAAGATCCCGAGGGTCGGCAGCAGGGCCACGAGCCTCCGGCGGTTCGCGGGTGAGGCCTCGGGCGCGGGGGCGTCCGGGAGATCGTCGTGGGTGTTTCCTGCCAGACGGGGCATGGGTCGCCTCCTTCGTCTGTCCTACGCCCTGGAGGGGGCCGCCCGGAGACCCGCCTCCTGCCGGTACTGCCGCAGGCGATTCCGAATGGTCCGGGCCGAGATTTCCAGCGCCTCTGCGGCCCGCGCCTGGTTCCCGCCGACCCGCTCCAGGGTGGCGAGGATCAGGCGCCGCTCCATCTCCGCCCGCGTGTGGTTCCCCGGCGGGGACGGCACCAGGACGGGGTCTACATGAAAGTGCGAGGGCTGCAGCATCCTCCCCGGGCACAGGAGGAGGGCCCGCTGGATGCAGTTCTCCAGCTGCCGCACGTTTCCGGGCCAGGGCCAGCTCGTGAGATGGCGCAGGGCCGCCTCGCTGATCTCTCGCACGAGAACCCCGCAGGCGGCGCGGTGCTTGTCCACGAAGTGGTGCGCCAGGTGGGGGATGTCCTCCGGCCGGTCGCGCAGGGGGGGAAGGTGGAGGGAGACGACGTTCAGGCGAAAGAACAGATCCTGCCGGAAGCGGCCCGCCTGCAGCTCCTCGCCAAGGCACCGGTTTGTCGTCGCCAGAATCCGGACGTCCACCCGCACGGGTCGGTCCAGGCCGATGGGGTTCAGCTCCCCTTCCTGCAGGGTACGAAGGAGCTTGGCCTGCACTTGCAGGCTGGCCTCGCTCACCTCATCCAGGAGAAGCGTCCCCTGATGCGCCACCTGGAACTTCCCCATCCGGCGTGCGGTGGCCCCGGTGAAGGCTCCGCGCTCGTGACCGAACAGCTCGCTTTCCAGGAGGGACTCGGGGACCGCGGCGCAGTTCAGGGCCACGTAGGGCTTGTCCCGCCGCGGACTCCGGAGGTGGATCTCGCGCGCCAGCAGTTCCTTCCCCGTCCCGCTTTCCCCCTCGATCAGGACGGCCACCGAGCTCTGGGCAACGCGCGCGGCCGTCTCTATTACCGCGAGCATCCGCGGGTGCACGGTCACGATCCCGGCCAGGGAAGGCCCGGCGTTCCCCGCCCCGGAGCCCGCGGCCCCCAGGACCCGCTCCAACACCTCGGCCACCCGGGCGATATCGAAGGGCTTTGTCAGGAAGTCCTCTGCCCCCTCCTGCATCGCCTGCACGGCCATGCCTATCGATCCGTTGCCACTGATGAGAACGACTCGGACCTGAGGGTGGCGCACGCTCACCTGGCGCAGCAGGTCGAGGCCGCTCATGCCGGGAAGCCGCATGTCGGCGAACACCAACCGGCTGGGTGCGCACGACAATTGCGCCAGGGCCTGGTTGCCGGATGCGGCGGCCGTCGCCTCATAGCCGTGCTGGCGAGCGATAGAGACCACCGTCTGGCACACCGGCGGATCGTCATCGACAACGAGAACGTCCGGCATCGTGGGGGTCCTCCTTGCAGGCTGACTCGAATGGGACATCACGATTGCGCCGAATTGTCCCACCGGCCACAACACCTTGGGGTGTGCTGCGCGTTATACACCACGGATGGAAGCAACCGCCATACCAAGAGCGGCCGGATTCCTGCGCGGCAGAATTTGCCCGGTGTCAAGGCGGCGGGAGACCGCGACTTCCGGAGGAGCG
>Ga0315291_10002364_pt1 | contig 24782 bp, 22 predicted proteins | sample YL17G12_20_MG_FD_203070 | JGI IMG/M metagenome (GOLD analysis project Ga0315291, IMG submission 203070) | Sediment microbial communities from Yellowstone Lake, YNP, Wyoming, USA - YL17G12_20 | ecosystem: Environmental > Aquatic > Freshwater > Lake > Sediment | place: USA: Wyoming | collected...
CAAGGCGACGAACGGCGAGCCGATCACCGCGGAGGACGTCGCGTTCACGTTCAACTGGATGGCCGATCCGGCGAACGCCTCGCCGAACGCGAGCGAGGTCGGATGGATCGAGAAGGTGGTCGTGGTCGACGAGTACACGATCGACGTCATCACCAAGGACGACTTCGCGCCGTTTGCGCCAGGGTTCGCCCAGGAGAGCCAAGCGATCGTCCCGAAGGACACCGTCCTCAGTATGGGCAGCGACGCGTTCAACCTAAGCCCGATCGGAAGCGGCCCGTACAAGTTCTCCGAGTGGCGCACCGGCGACCGGATCATCCTCGAGCGCAACGAGGGCTACTGGCTCGTGAAACCGAACCTGGACAAGATCGTCTTCCGCGTCATCCCCGAGCTCTCGGTCATGATGCTCGAGCTCGAGTCCGGCGGAATCGACCTCGCCGATAACATGCCAGCCCAGGACGTCGCGCGGTTCCGGGCGAGCGCGGACGTGACCGTCCAGCAGTGCCCCAGCCTCGACTACGCCCACCTGTTCTTCAACTTCGACATCTCCCCGTCGAACGACCTCCGCTTCCGCAAGGCCTGCTACCTGTCCGTCGACATGGACGCCGCGATCTTCTCCATCTTCCAGGAGACGACGGGAACGCGCGCCTACGGCTGCGTCCCGCCCACCCTCTGGGCGAACGACGGCGACTACCTACAGAAGGAGGTCGCGCTGGAGGAGGACGACGCCGAGGCCAAGCGCCTGTTCGACGAGCTCAAGGCCGAGGGCGTGATCCCACAGAACTACAAGTTCAACCTCTACTGCCCGCCGGATCCACGCCGGACGCAGCTGGCCACCATCGTTGCCACGAACATCAAGGAGAACGGAGTCGACGTGGAGGTCCAGCCCCTCGCCTTCGGGCCGCTCCTCGACCTGTACTACGGTTCGGACGCGGACCCGACCCGCTCGACGCTGGTCGCCGGGATCATCGGATGGACGGGCGGCTCCGACCCGCACGACTTCATCTACTACCTCCTGACGTCGGAGAACGCCACCGTCGGGACCGCGAACAACTTCGCGTTCTACAAGAACCCCGAGGTCGACCGGCTCGTGAAGCTCGGCGACACGACCCTCGACCAGGCCAAGCGCGAGGGGTACTACGTCCAGGCGCAGCGGCTCGCGTTCGCGGACTACTTGCACATTCCGTGCTATCACAAGTTCACGACGAACGGGGTGAGCAACCGCGTGCACGGCTTCCAGGTGGATCCTCTGCAGAACCTCTACTTCTGCGATCCGCAGCACAACGTCTGGCTGGAGGGCTAGGGGCAAAGCGAGCGCCTCGACCGTGAGGCCATAGGACGAAGCAAGGGGTCGCCGGGCGGAAAGACAGCCCGGCGGCCCCCAGAGAAGCCGCAACGAGGAGGAGAAGGTGGCGAGCTACGCACTTCGGAGGCTGGGGCAACTGATCCTGGTCCTGCTCGGGGTGACCGTCCTCCTGTTCATCCTCCTCAAGTCGATGCCCGGGGACCCGGCCCGCGTCATGGCCGGCCTGGGCGCCAGCCCCGAGACGATCGAGGCGATCCGGCTGAAGATGGGCCTGGACCGCCCGCTCCTCGTCCAGTACTGGCGGATGGTGAGTGGCCTGTTCAACGGACAGCTCGAGGCGATGACCTATCACAAGGGCGTGTGGAAGCTCATCCTCGAACGCCTGCCCGCCACCGTCGAGCTCGGCTTCTTCTCTCTCTTGTTCTCCCTCGCGATCTCCATCCCCGCGGGCCTCCTGTCCGCCATCTTCCGCAACTCCCTCCTCGACTACGCCGTCACGACGACCGCCCTGACCGGGATCTCCATCCCCGTCTTCTGGTTTGCCCTCATGCTGATGATGGTCTTCGGGGTCATCCTGAGAGTCCTCCCCGTCTCCGGCCGGGGTGAAACGCTCTTGGGCTGGTCGTTCTTAACGACCGATGGCCTCCGCCACCTGATCATCCCGGTCTTTGCGCTGTCGTCGGTCCAGATGGCGATGAACGCTCGCCTGACCCGCGCCAGCATGCTCGAGGTCCTGCGCCAGGAGTACGTCACCACGGCCCGTGCCAAAGGACTGCGGGAGAGCCTCGTCCTCATCAAGCACGCCTTCCGCAACGCGCTGGCACCCGTCGTGACGAACATCGGGCTTCAGACGGGTGCGCTCTTCGCCGGGGCGATCCTGACCGAGACGACGACTGCCTGGCCCGGGATCGGCCGTCTCGAGGTCGAGTCGATCTTCCGCCAGGACGAGGCGGTGGTCTTCGGCCTGGCCCTGTTCGTCGCCGCCGTGTTCATGGCCGTGCAGCTCCTCGTCGACCTGGCGTACGCGCTCATCGATCCCCGCATCACCTACGACTAGGAGGCGCCCGTGTCGATCCAGAGCCTGGTCCTCTCTCTTCTCCTCCCCGGCCTGGGTCACCTCGCGAACGGTTACCTCGTGCGCGGGATCCTCTTCCTCCTCCTCGACGCGCTGCAGGCCGGGACTCTCGTCCTCGCGGTCACGCGGGGCCGGCTCGCCTGGCTCGCCGGGCCCTCCGACTACTGGTTCTCCACCCTCGTCCTTCTTCTCCTCTTCGCCGCCCTGGGGGCCGGAGCCGCGCTCGACCTGCGCCGCATCCTTCACCGCGCCCAGTGGCCCGAGCGCGGCGAGGGGTACTGGGAGATCGTCGGGCGACGCTTCTCGCGCGATCCCAAAGGGATCGTCGGCTTGTTCATCATCGTCTCCGTGGCCTACGTCGCGCTCCTCGCCCCGTTCTTCGCAAGCGGAAACGCAATCCACATGGAACTCAAGGAGGCCCTCTCACCTCCCAGCACGGAGCACCCTCTCGGCATGGACAACTTCGGCCGCGACGTCCTAGATAGGATCCTCTTCGGAGCGCGCGTCGCCCTGGGCGTGGGCGGCCTGTCCACGGTCCTCAACATGCTCTTCGGAGGGCTCCTCGGTATCGTCAGCGGCTACTTCCGCGGACCGGTCGACGCCGTGATCATGCGCCTGCTTGAGGTCGTCAACGCGATCCCATTCTTCGTCCTCAGCCTTCTCGTCATCGGCCTGTGGGGGTCCTCGATCCCGAACCTGATCATCGTCCTGGGGATCTTCGGGCTCGGACCGGCCAGGATCATTCGAAGCGAGGTCCTGTCCGTGCGGGAGCACGACTATGTGATGGCCGCCCGCGCCATCGGGGCTCCCACGCGCCGGATCCTCGCGCGTCACATCCTGCCGAACTCGATCGCCTCCCTCCTCGTCGTCACCACGATGACGATTGGCGTCAACATCATCATCGTCGCCGGACTGAGCTTCCTTGGCTTTGGGGTCAAGGCCCCGACGCCCGACTGGGGGGGGATGCTCCAGCAGGCCCAGGAGTTCATGCGCACCGCTTGGTGGATGGCCGTCTACCCAGGCGTGTGCATCATCCTGACCGTCTTTGGGTTCAACATCCTCGGGGACAGCCTGCGCGACGTCTTGGACCCCCGTCTGAAGTAGAGGTCGCCGTCGCCCGATGGAGGACCGCTCTTCAGCCAAGCGGAAACCCTTGCTGCATGCAGAACGGTTACGCGCTGGACGACGCTGGAAGGCCACGAGCCACCGCGAGACGTGCACTCCCCCTGCCACTCAGTGCTCCCGACGACGAGTTCCGCGCGTTCGTGGCTCCAGCACGAGCGGAGCCCCGGTATGCCACCCTCCTCAGTGCGTCGACTGGCACCCCAAGTGGACTACTCTTGAACTCGGCCCGTGGTCTTGGCCCGCCGCGCGGGAGGCCCGTTGCGCAGGCCCATTCGGACTACTGGCCGCCTGCACCGGAGGCGCTGGCCTCCCTGCCGGGAGAGGGCTAGACGGCTTCGGAAGCAGACCATTCACCGGGGGCGGGTCAGGGTCCAGCTACCTCTTGGTGATGGTGAATCCGTCCTCGCGAAAGACGATGTCCACAAGCTCAAGGATGTCTTTCCGCCCAAGCAACATTGGAACGTCGTCCGTCTCTGCAAACGCGGCGAGAACCGCGAGAGGCACCATTGACTTGCCGCTTGGGTCCAGCAATTGGATCTCACTGCGGTGGCACCACGCAGGCATTGACGTGCCTGACACATCCGATAGGGCAATCTGCTGGCCAGTTCTCAGAGACAACCCCAGGGCAGCGGCCACGGCCTTCGGAAAAAGGGTGATGCCTGCTCCAGTGTCGACCACAACCCCTTTGACTAGGTACCAGGAACCGGTCCCTGCTAGCCTGAGGCGCACGTCGATCAGAGCTGCTCCATCCGAATACGGAACGAAGATCGAAGTAGCGGACACCCCGCCCGGTAACTGAGGAGTTCCAGTGGGTAGCGGCGGAAGCGCTGGGGTGCTTGGTCGAAGCTGAGGCAACGGGTCGAAGCTCAGAGTAGCGTTCTGGAAACGAAGCAGCTTGCAGCAACACGTCGGACAGGCTACCCCGGGAGCCTGGGTGTCTTGCCAGGCGAAGATCCAGATCTTCTTGTGGATGTCAGGTTGCCCATCTCCATTGCAGTCGCACCAGACCTCATAGCGAATTGCAGCATCTTCCCCACCTACGCGCACTGGAAGACCGACTGCCGCCAGGCTTGCCAGCACGCCAAGTGCCAGGAACCACGCGCGTCTCCTGAACAACCCTAGAGAGCAGGCCCCGCCGGGGCGGCGCAGCTGATCTGGTCCAGACATGCCGTTGACCCTTCTCTAGAAAACGGATACGATGCTAGGAGCTCTCAGGTGGCCTGACTGGCTTACCATGCATACGATCCTGGTCGCTGGTAGCAAGAACCTCGGATGCGATGCAAGTGAGAAACGGGTCCTGAGCGAAGCGCTCGGCGCGGCAATTGCGTCCGAGCCAGGCTGGCGTCTTCTCACAGGCGGAGCGCGGGGCGAAGGCGCCTGCGACAACGCAGGCGGGGTTGACTATCATGCCGCGCTCGGCGCGAAACGGCTGCTGGATGATCCGTTCCTTGAGCGTGAACGCATCCTAACGCTGCACCCGCGGGATGGCCGCGAAGACTTGTTTGCTATTGGTTCTGTTCTCCGCAGCAAGGCGAGATCAACGTTCGCGCGTCGATTCGAGCTGGTTGCCCGGGCCGACTGCGCCTTCCTGATCGAGGGGGGTGAGGGCACTCAGCAGATCATCGAGTACGCCATCGCAGCGGGCAAAGCTGTTGTCCCCATTCCCTGCACTGGCGGGGCAGCAGAAGCCGCGTGGCGCGCAGAGCAGTACCGCGGCGACCTTCTGCACACGCTCGGTCTGCAAGAGGCCTCCGCTGAACTGGGCATCCTCCAGTTTGGGCTCAAGGCGCCGGCTGCGATTGTCGATACCTGTCTGCTGATCGCACGTCGGGTGCTGCAGGCCTCTTGCTTCGTGATTATGCCATTCCAGCAAGCACATTCGGACCGCCTCTGGTCCGAAGTCCTTGTCCCGGTAATAAAGGATGTTGGTCTCACGCCTTCACGCGCTGACCTAGTCCACAACGTGGGACCCGTCATGGAGGACGTGACGCATAGCATCAGGGAGGCTTCGGTTGTCGTTGCCGATATCACGGACACAAACCCGAACGTGATGTACGAACTCGGGTACGCACACGCCTTGGGCAAGGCCACGATCCTGCTGTGCTGTACCGCCGACAAGCAAGACTGGGCCGACACACTCCCGTTCGATGTGAGGGGGATGCGAGTGATCCCCGTCAGTGCCTGGCGACTCGACGACTTCCGGAAGGAGTTCAGGGCGGTTCTTCAGCAACTCCGAGGCACTAGCTGATGAGGCCCAAAGAGGTCCTGTTCCTCCGGCACGGTGCAACTGCCTTTACGGAGCCGCCAGAGCGCTTCTGCGGACACTGCAATCCATCCCTTACTGAAGCCGGCAGGGCTCAGGTGCAGCTGCTTGCAGACCACTTCGGAAGGAATGGAGCTCCGGAGCTGATACTCACTAGCCCACTCGACAGGGCAGTGCAGACGGCTGAAGTGCTCTCCCATACGCTTTCCTTGCGGGTTGAGATCGAGCACGATCTGAAGGAAACGGACTTCGGTATCTGGGAAGGTCTTACCAAGGATCAGGCATGCGCGGCTGCTCGGGAGGTTTTCCACGCCTGGGAGAGCAACCCGAGCGCGGTCGGTCCCCCCGGCGGTGAACCTCTTCACATGGCCCTGCAGCGCGCACAGCGTCTTCGCGGTGTCGTTCTTGGGCACGGAGAACTCACCCTGCTCCTGGTCAGCCATAAGTCGTTTCTACGCATCGCCATTTGCCATTGGCTGGGGCTCGACCCGGCGCTCTACCGGACACTCCTTGATCTGGAGCCTGCTGGCTTGGGATGCGTGAGTCTAACGGGCCAGTCCGGGACGTTGCGGTTGCTCAACTGGACGCCAACGCTCGAATCCGTAACGCACCGCGATCCGTGACATGGACATCCGCACGTTGGAAGACCTGGAGACATTCTGCGAGTCAGCTCGCGAAGGAACGGACTGGGCCGTCTTCTCACGTGGCCGGACCGTCTTCTACGTCGGTCACGCGGCGTTCGAGAGCTTCCTGCACGAGGACGCCGGCCGTGCCTGGTATCCTACCCTCACTCAAGCAAGCGGCGTCTACGAGAGCTCGACGTGGGTCCTTGCCGTGGGCGGGAATCGCGAGTTCGATGATGCAAAGCGGATTGCCCACTTGTCCGGCTTGAGCCTCGCTACTTGCCCATGGCGCCTGAATGTGGACGCGTTTGCAACTGACCGGTTCGGTGGAACACCAACGCAACCTGCGGCAAAGGGGGTGTTCCCAAGTGCTATCATTCTGGATCAGTTGATGCTGAGCGCACACGACGACGGTGAACACGTGCCGGGGCTTGGTGAAGCACTGGGGCTACTCACGTCCACGCGGGACCTCGCACTACATGACCCAGCTGCAGCAACGATTGTCGCAATGGCGGACAGAGTGGCTACATCCCTGATGCGCTGCTGGGAGAGCCCTTCGGACGATCGCTGGCCTCGACTCCTTCGGCTGGCCTCCACGCTGATTCTCAAGGGGCAACTGACTCGATTGCTCGGAGACAACCTAGGCGTCGCCGGATGTGACCACCTTATCGCCTACGAACTAAGGCGCAGGGGGTGGGACTTCCCGCATGGCACGCTTGTGCTAGTCGGGACGGTGTTGACTACCCCGCTTTTGTGTCCAGACGCGAGTGTCCGATGCGCCGAAATAGTTCGTTTCGCTGAAAGATGTGGCCTATTTTCCCCTGCACTTGTATGTGCTGTTCAGACAGAGGATCTGGTAGACATCCTTCTCGCCGCCCCCGAAACGCGGCCAGGTCGGCGCACGATCCTCTGCGGGCTCCCTCGCAGAGAGGCTGACAGGGCTGTGGCGGTGGCAAGAGCCGCGGTGACCCACAATGCCATCTGAGATTTCGGTAACGTACTCGTGTTCTGTCGAACTGTGGCGGCAGAGAGAAGCGGTCAGGTCTTTCCTACGGGATTTGTTCTACGGCCAGTCGTTTCGAGTCCTCTGCGACCGCGAAGCAACAGTCCCCTTGACAGATGACGGGTTCGAAGACCGGATCATGCAGACTGAGGAAGAGCACGATCGAAAGCGGTTCTCGCTCCACGTGCCGGTGGAGCAGTTCGAGGATGGCAGCCTTGTCTCCCTTGTAAACCAGCTGTGGGGAAATGCTCTGGACTACGGCCCGTTTCGTCTCGAATCATTAGATCCGATGATCATCTCGTCGCTCCGGCCGCGTCGTCGGCCTCCTCTTCTCGCCAACATGGCCAACGCCCGGCGGCCATTCCTTGGAACGATTCTGAAGCCTTCTTGGCACCTCTCACTCAAGGAACGAATCCACCAAGCGACACGCTTCGTCTCTTTGGGTGGAGATTTCGTGAAGGAGGATGAGACCTACTGTCCGGCACTCGGCAGGTTCGTCAATGAATGTCGCGAAATCCAAGCAGCGCTGGACTCGGTCGACACGAGCGAGCGAGGCCTGGGCGTTTACGTGCCCCATGTATCGGGGATCCTCGGCATGAACAATGCTATCGCAGTTCTCCAGGATGCCGGGGCCCGAGCGGCGATGGTCTCATTCCTCACCGTGGGGATGGATACTGTGAGGAACTTGGCGCAGGGAACCTCCCTGTTTCTCTGGGGCCACCGAGTGGGCTACAGGGCATTCCAGGAGACACTGAGCCGGGCTGCCCTCCTCCAATTGGCCAGGGCGACGGGGCTCAACGCAGTCCATGTCGGGACGCCCTTCGTGAGCGATGCGCATGATCTTCAGGCATCCCAAGAGCTTGCCAGGCTCTCGCAAGATCTCGACCGTGATGGCACTGACCCCATGTATCAGGTGTTGTCAAAGACGACCGGAGAGAGCGTCGGGGCGCTCTTGCAGCGCCTAGGACCTGATATCGTTCTGCTTGCATGCGGGGAGTTTCTAGGAGTCTCTAGCGTTGACGAAACGAAGATGCAAGCGTGGCTTCGCGTTGCTCGGCCTCAGCTGCCAGGCTGCCCCGGAGACCGGGCCAGGGCAGGGTCCGGGCGATCTGGGGGCATTGAGAAGCCATGACAGATAGTGAACGAGACGAAGGTAGGGGCGGGGAGAGCGCAAGCTGCTCAGCGTCCGGGCTTCCCACGATAGGCATTCCTCGTGAGTGGAGACAAGCCCTCTTGAGAAGCGCGGAGCTTCGAGCGATGGGTCGTGGTGCAGCGGCTCTTCTGGCGGACTCGGACTGCGGGGCTTCCCTTGCAGAGCGCCATCTTGCGGCAACAGGGGGAGCGACTGTGAGACTACTGCTGCGTTGCCCAGGCGCCGCCGAGCAACCCCAGCTTCCCCAAGGAGCCCACAGCCTGCGCTCCCCGGCGGAACTGGAAGCTGGAGGCCAGACTGAGGTCCGAACGGCGAGGGCGCTAATGGAGAAGTATCCAGAGCGAGTCAACGTCCGCGTGTTCTTCCAGGTTTGCGCAGTGTGGGATAGCGTGTTCTGGGATGGAGGCGTACTGGCGCGCTTCGCGAGGGATCCAGGATCTTGCCGGGAACCGTGGGCCCATCTCTCCGCAGATTGCGAGCTTTTCCGGCAGTGTCGCGAGTACTTTGACGCGATCTGGCAGGGGGAGAGCATCGATCTGGCGAGCTACAGTGTCCTGCGAGACGTCTTTCCATCAGCCGCTGCTTTTCGCGAGGTAATGAGCGCTGCCTCCCAGCTCTGCCGCCTGTACGGCAAGACCCCGTCGCGTAGGAACGCGTTTTTCGTGCTGATTGGAGGCGGCGCCGGCACAGGAAAGTCAACACTAGCCTGGCAACTGGCGACTCGACTCGGTGTCCGGAACGTCGTCTCGACTGACATGGTGCGCGAGGTCCTGCGTCAACAACCCTCCGCCCCACCTGTCGTGTCGGCAGAGACGTGGGAGGCGTGGAAAGAGGTCAAGGGAGTGCGTGCGAAAGACCTGTTCCGCGGGATCGCAACGCAATCTGCGTTCGTGCTCTCCGCGATGGACCAGATGATCGGTTGGTGCCTGGACAAAGGGATGCCAACCATCATTGAGGGCATTCACATCGTGCCCGGCGAGTGGCTAGAGCAGATCACGAAACGCGGAAGGGTCTTGGCCTTCTTCGTAGATGCATCAGACAAGCAGCTTGAGGAGAACTTCCATGCGCGTTGTCGTTCCACACACATGAGAGGATCTCAGGAGAGGTTGGTACGATCTGGCGACCGCCTGGAGCTCCACAAGGAAATCATCCGCCGGGCCGCGCAAGCCGGGTTCCCCGTGCTGCGGACAGACAGCTGGGAAGAGCTTGTGCGCGCCGCAATGGACATCACGCTTTCGGGTCTTCTCGGGGACACCGACGAACGACTCTGAAAGCTTGCAGATCGCAGCATCGGCGCTTTCACTGGCCCCGCACCTCGTTGGGTCACGTCCCGTCAAGTGTGTAGATTGGGGTTCCCTCTGGCCCTGACGGGCTAGACGGCGACCACCTCCTCTCCCGGGGTGAGCCCAGGCAACTCCGACTCCGTGGCGGCCTCGCCGTACAGGGTGGCCATGGACGCCAGGCTGAAGTAGCGGCGTACGGGCCGCCTGCCACTCGTCGTGCTGCTCCTCGAGCACGGCTCCGATCAATCGGAGTGACCCGCCCCTGGTGAACGGTCCAGTTTCCAAGCTCCCCCTCCCTCCAGCTCTTTGATGCGGGCCTGCTTCTCGCTCGTCAGGCCCCCGCGCTGCCCCGTGTCGATCTCCGTCTGCCGCACCCACTGGCGCAACGTCTCCGGCGTGCAGCCGATCTTGCTCGCGATCGACAGGATCGCTGCCCACTGGGAGGCGTGCTCACGCGTGTGCTCCAGCACCATCCGCACCGCTCGCTCCCGCACCTCGGGGGAGTACCTGCTTGGTCTTGCCATGACCCCATCCTCTCAAGGAATTCAGTCTCCGGCAATCCCGGGGCGGTTCATTGAGTTCCCGGGGCGCAGGTCAGACTCCTTCCTTCTGGCGGGCGGTTTCACGCACGCGGTAGTGCGCATCTTCCAAGGCCGCTGTGATGAGCCGCTCTGCCCACATCTCGGTGTGCCACGGAGACGCAGCGTGCACGACAGCAGCGCGAACAACTGGATGCTCATCTCGCGACAGCCTCTCTAGTGTCTTCCTTAGGGCCATGACACAACTCTCCTCACGGCGCACGGCCTCTGATAATCCATGAACCGCGAAGCGCCGAACCTGGAAGTGTGGGTCCTGCCCGAGTACCTGAAGGAGTAGGATCGAGGACCGAAGCTCGGCCTTCTCTTGAGCACCGATTGCGAACCGAAGGGCATCCACCGCGGCCAGGCGCGTGTCAAGTCGGGCGTGATTCGCGTATCTGGCCACGATCTCAAGAGCGGAATCAGGACCGGTCACGCGGGCCGCGGCAGTCACAGAAGCCGAGTAGATCTCCAGCTCTTCGCGAGCCGCAGAGAACGGGATTCTGAACCCCCTCGCGGCCAGAACCTGGTCTTGGTGAGACGCGATGAATGCTCCAACCGGCTGAAGCACCTGAGCGCGATCGATCAGGCTGGCCGCGGCAAGCGACGCCACCGTCCGCAAACAGTCCCGCTTCTTCCAGCTTCCTTGGTTCTTGTTGGAGAGCACTTGCTCAATGACCGCGACCAGATGCCGCTCATCTACCTCGGCGCCCAGGTCGAGAAGGGCCCCAAGTAGTAGCCATCCGGAGTCCCCTCCGAACGACATCGGTGACGTCTCAGTCAGGTTGCCGTCAGCCAGCTCCAACTGGGCGAGGACACCCGTGGCCATCTCTGCAAGAAGCTGCGCGTCTGCCTCTTCCTTTGCAGCTTCCAGGAACCGGATGGAACGGGGATCTTGCCTACTGACCCAGGCGCGCCTGAATGCGTCGGCGAACCGCCGTCTACACTGGGCTGACGCGTTGCTGAGAGCAAGCGCTAGCTCGAATCTCGGCCCTGGGAGGCTTTCGTCGAGATGATCCAGGACGGAATCCGTGATCTGAGTAAGGTCATCCTCGCTGAGATCTGCAAGCCGGCAAGCCGCCAAGGCTTCCACGGCTTCGCCGGCAACCACCGAATGGCCCGTGAGGAGTGGGTAGGCTAGCTCTTTGCCCCATCTTGCGTCTAGTCTGGGAGCGAACGTGGGCAGAGCGGCAAGCGCTCCACGCATGACACTTCCATAGAATCCAAGAGCAACGTCGTAGTCGTAGCACTGCCTCAGGAACTCTTTGACCCTCCCAAGGTCCGCATCCGGCACGTAGTCACCTAGGTACTTGTAGAAGAGGGACTTCGACATTCGCATCTCGGGGCGTTCGGCTTCGAGAGCGGGAAACGCCCCCGGAGCAAGGACTCTTCGACTTGCCTCGGTGGCAATCGAGTCGGCATGGAGCTTGAGGAAGGCCTCGAGTTCCCCGTGCTCTCCCTCGATCGCAAGCATGCAGGCTCCTTCGTAGAGCAACCTTCGGTCGTCATACTGGAAGCCGTAGTGCAGCAATACCCGCGCGAGCATCCTGCGGACCAGTCGGAGGATGCTGTAGGAGCCCGTCCAAACGGCTGCAATTAGAGCTTCGGAGAGGTCCTCCAGATGCGTGGGGAGGTTCGTTCCGAAGACCAGGGTCCTCTCGCTAGTCAGCCGCCACTTCACCGTTTCCTCTAGGAAGCGGTGCCCGAGGCAGAAGAGATCGTAGTAGATGGGGGAACGCGATTCCCAGCCGCTCAACGACTGCAACTCCCCTTGGAACAAGGCGATCCTCTCACGCGCTGCCTTGTCGCCGCGATTCGCTCGGCAGATCTCCATGTAGTCGAGATCCAGGGTTATGTCCCGTCGAATCCATAGCCGCAGCCGCTGTGCTTCCGCCTCGGTGCGAGCTTCCTTAAGGAGGTCGGATGCGTTGGGGAAGTCGCCGGAGAGCGCACTCTCTAAGGCCGACCACCGCAGCTTGACGGTCTGACGATACTCCTGAGGGAGTAAGCCGACGACTTGCTCGACTGAGTCCGCGGGTACGTTCTGGCCTCCCCTTAGGACCACCTCCAGAAGGCTACGGGTCGCCACGCACCCTTCAGGTTCCGCCGCGGGTGGATGATCAGCCTCCCTCGGGAGGTAGACTCGGGAAAGGAAGTCGTGACAATCATGGACACTGTCGGGTATGAGGAACCCCACTTGCTTGCGTAGGATGTGAAGCTCGCGCTGTGAGTTACGGTACTCAACAGCAACGTCGCGCAGGAGACTACGCTTTGCGAGCGTCTTGAGGTCTTCAATGCCCTCGTATGTCCCCTGGAAGGGCATGTCCGGCTTTCTGAGCTTGCGGATGAGTGCCTCCAGCTCGGCGGTCTTCTCGCCATTCTGCACGAGGATCAGCAGGCGCTTGCCGAATCTCTTGGCGAGTCTCAATTCCTTCTCGACTCCGGAACGCAGGTCGTCCTGCAGTAGCATGAGGACTACATCGGCCCAGTCCTCGATGCGGCTGAGCATGATTTCGTCCGATGTGTCGCCACTCGCAACTGCTTCAATGGCGAACACCTCGAGAAGCGAGTTCTCCTCTAAGAAAGTGCGAAGCTCCTCTCTGAGAGCCATGTGCTCAGCTGTGGCCATCGAGGAGCTAAGGAAGACGTGAACTCGCGCTGCATCCTCTGGAGGCCTATGAGTCACGGACAATCCCCCTCATCATCTGAGAGATGTCTATCAGGATAGCAGACGGCATCGCAGGGGACAATCGCGAAGGCAGACAGCGGGCCACTCACAGGATCGGCGGGGTCAGATGCTTGACATGACACATCCGCGTTTGAAGGGGTCTTGTTCCGTGCAGAACCTCTGACCCCTCTCATGCTCATACGCCCGAGAGGACTTGAACCCGCCGAGCCCGCTGCCTACTCGCGAGGGCGGAAGACGATCGCCCGGTCGTAGAGGATCTCCGCGAACGCCGGGCCAACCTTCGTCTCCGGCTCGAGGTAGATCCGGAAGGCCACCCACAGGTCCGGGAGCGCCTCCAGATCGAGCCTCTGGCAGCAGCAGTTCACGAGGTCGAGGCAGTGAGGATTCCCGGCGCAGTCCCGCGAGATCTTCCAGACGTAGAGGTAGTCGGCCTGGGGGTGATCCGGAAGGTACTCGCGCGCGCTCTCCACGATGACGCGGCTGTTCTCCCCCACGACGCCCAGCTTGAGGGCCGGATCCGCATAGAGGCTGAAGTTCGAGTACGTCGCCTTCCCCGTCTTCTCGTGGTTCACGCCGTAGACGATGACGAAGTCGTCGGCGCCGGCAGGGAGCTTGAAGTACGGCTGCGTCCAGAAGTAGATCGTGTCCCGCGTCGGCGCGTACATCTCGACGCCTCGCTGCAGGCCGTCGAAGCTATCCTCAAGCCAGACGCTCGTCTCGAGCTCCGTCGAGACGAGGCCCTGGTACTTCGCGAGGATCGCCTCCCGCAGGGCCTCCAGGGCCGGCGCGAGGTCCATCTCGGTCGTGCCGGTCCCGCGGACCCGCAGGATAGGCGTCGGGAAGGGATCGAGCACCGCAGGCTCCCTCGGAGTCACGCGGAGGACGACCTGCGACGCCTCCATGTACGCCCGGAGGGCCTCAAGAGACTCGGGGAGGAAGATCCGGTTGATCGTCACGAGTTCGTCCGCCTCGTTGGCAAGCCCCAGTCTCACCACGGACGAGGGGACGACGTCGGTGTTGACGATCCCCTGAGAGTAGCCGGCGCGCGTCGCCGCCGCGCGCACCCGGGCGTCGATCCCGCGGTCGGCGGTTGTGATGAGGATCGTCTCCGCATTGAAGGAGGTCCCGTCCGCTCCATCCATCGTCTGGATCGTCAGGTGGTTCTGCGTGTCGCCGATGCAGGCGAGGATCCGCCGCCGCACCTGTTCGACCCCGGAGTACCTCGCGGCCAAGAACGTCTCGTAGCTGAAGTACGCGGCCGTGGGCGGCGTCCGCCCCACAAGGACGATCGCCTCATCCGGGCGGAGGCAGTACGCCCAGGGCACCGAGTTCGGGACGGTCTGATCCGGCGCCGCGGGAAGGAAGTAGACCTTGTACGGGGCCCCGGCGTTGTTCGCGAGGCAGCTGGCGAGGGCGCCGCTGCAGCAGAGCTTCACGATGTCAAACGCGGTGAGCTTCCCCTCCTGGACGAGGAACCCGTCCGCTTCGAGCGCCGCGCGGAAGGCCGCGAGGTCGCCCACCCCTGCCGTCTCGCCGAGCAGGGGCGAGGCCACTGCCATCCCCAACAGCGCCGTGAGCACCACTGTCCGCATCCAAACCGTGTTCATGGCCACCTCCGTCACTTCCTTCGGCGCGCAGACGATCGCCCCATCCCTTCGCTTCTTCCCAGAACATACCAGTCCTCCACGTCCCGGCCAAGTCGCAGGCCATCGAGGAGACTCAGGGGAGAGCGACCGGAACCTAGGTTGGAAGCCGTCCCGTCGTCCCACGGCTGCTGCTAAAGGCCACTCGCCACGATCTGCCAGGCGAGGCCGCCGACGAGAAGCGCCGAAGTCCCCCGCGCGGCCCAGCTCGTCGTGCCGGTGAACAGGCGGTACCCCCAGTACCCCACGAGGGCGAGCAGCGCGAGCCTGACCACGATCACAAAACCCTGGGTCATACCTCCACCTCCTCCCAGATCCGGCCGGCCAGAACGAGCATCCCAACCGTCAGTGCGAGCATGATCCACAGGGGCTCCTGAGGGAGGAGGAACGCCCACTCGGGGTTCGGCATCTCCTGGTCGAGGTTCATGTTCTGTAGGACGTCCACGAGCCGGCCGAAGAGCGGCCAGCCAGGAAGGGAGAACGAGATGTTCGTCATCCAATCGAGGAGCGGCCCGAAGAGCGCCCCGGTCCCGAACACGAAGACCGTCCCGGGGATCCAGCCCGAGCCCGAGATCCGGTAGGCGCTCACGAACGTCATCAGGAGGAGCACCCACGCGAGGACCGGCGCGACGAGCACGCCCGCGCCCCACAGAGGAAGAACCAAGATGGCCTGCAGCGTGCTCCCCGTGTCGAGCGGAAGCCCGGCCTGCCGCCCGGCCCAGGCGAGGAGTCCGCCACAGGCCACAGCGAACGGAAGAGCGGTTCCGAGCGCGTACAGGAACCTCGCCAGGATGTGGATGTACCCCGAGGGGCCCGAGAGCAGGAGGACCTGGTACTGCCCCTGCCGCGTCTCCCCACGGAACCGCCCGCACATGATGGCGAGGACGACCGCCGTCACGAGCCAGGCCATCGTCAGGAGCACGAGGCGAATTCCCAGCTCCTCCCCGAGGTCGATCGCGCGGACCTGGTTCATCCCCCAGAACCAGAAGAGAAGCGAACCCACCAGGGCCGCCGACCAGACGCGCGAGCGCCGGTACTCCAGCCACAGGAGCGTTCCCAAGCCTTTCATCCCAGCACCTCCCGGAACGTCGCGACGACGCTCCGCCCTTCCGATCGCAGGGCCTCCGCCCGGGCGTCCAGGGCAACCCGCCCCTCGCGCAGGAAGAGGACCCGGTCGAAGAGCCCCTCCGCCTCGGCGACCTCGTGCGTGGAGAGCAGGATCGTCGAGTCCTTGTGCCATTCCCGGACGAGCGACGACAGGATCCGCTCCCTCGACAAGAGGTCGATCCCGGCGAGCGGCTCGTCGAGGAGATACAGCCTCGCGTCCCGCGCCAGGGTCATCGCCAGACGCAGCCTGCCGCGCTCTCCTTTGGACATCGCCTTCGCCTTGCGCGGCGGGACGTCGAGGCCCTGCAGGAGCTCCCGGAACCGGTCGCGATGGAAGTCCGCGAACAACCCGGCCATGAACCGCTCCGCGTCCCGCGCGTCCATCCAGCCGTAGAGAGAGTCGGCCTCCCCGAGGTAGACCAGGCGAGCCCGGTTGCGTCGCGGCGTCCCGTCGAAGACGGTCACCCGACCCGCTGTCGGGACGAGGAGCCCGGCCAGGAGCTTGAGGAGGGTCGACTTCCCGCTCCCGTTCAGGCCAAGGAGCCCGGCGACCTCTCCCTCGGGGAACTCGAGCGAGACATCCCGCAGCCCTTCCACGGTCCGGTAGCGCTTCGTCACGTTATCGAGCCGCGCGAGCATCCAGGACCTCCTTCACCGCCGCGATCGCCTCGCCCTTGGAGAGGCCGAGGCGGACCGCCTCTTCCGCAAACCGCGAGGCTGCCCGTCGGATGAGGTCCTGCCTCATCCCCTCCACGGGCGCGTCCTCACGCACGAACGACCCCAATCCACGCCGTGTCTCGAGCACTCCCTGTCCCTCCAGTTCCGAGTACGCGTGCACCACCGTGTTCGGGTTCACGCGCAGCTCCCCGGCCAGGTCTCTCGCCGAGGGCAGCTTCTCCCCCGGACGGAGGTCGCCCCTGGCGAGGAAGCGTCTCACGTTGTCTCCGATCTGTTGGAAGATCGGCCCGGCCTCCGGGTCGAGGAACCACCCGCGTCTATCCGTCATGGTTCGCTAGTCTACTAGTCCACTGACCTTCTGTCAAGGGGCGGCGAGTCGGGGCCGGGAAGCGCGTGCCCGTCCAGCTCGCCACTCTTCGTCCTCCTGCCGCGGAATCTCGCCGCCCTCTTGCGAGGGGCGAGAAGAATCCTCCCTCGGCGAGGCACCCTCTGGTTCACCGCTCGCGCGATTTGTGCTAGCCTGAGCGCGGTCGATGAGACAGAGAGAAGGAGGCTCAAGGTGACGAAGCGGATTGCGCTCCAGACCACTGCGTTGCTGCTCCTGGTCGCCGCCCTTGCCGGGTGCGACCTCCTGTTCCCGCCGGTGACCCTGACGCTCACCCTCGACCCGACGAGCGGACCGGTGAACACTCCCGTCACCCTCGTCGGAATGGGCTTCGGAGCCACGCAGGGTTCGAGTGAGGTCTCGTTCGACGGCGTCGAGGCGACTGTCCTCTCGTGGAGTGACACGACGATCACCGCCCGCGTCCCTCTCTTGCCGACACCGGGCGGCGAGTCGAGCGGCGTCTCCGTCCTCGTGACCGTGGGCGGAGAGACCGCCGGCACGGGCACGTTCAGCGTGACCCGCGGCATCCTCTACGTCGCTCTGCGCGGTTCGACCCAGGTGATCTGCCTCGCCAACCCCGACGGGTCTCTGGCGTTCGACCTCACCGCGGGCGGAATCGCGGGCTGGCCCCAGTGGTCGCCCGACGGGACGAAGGTCGCCTTCATGCGCGACCTCTCCGGAGGAAACCAGGACATCTACGTCGTGAACGCGGACGGTACCGGAGAGATCCGCCTGACCGATGATCCGGCTCTCGACCAGTTCCCGGCGTGGTCCCCCGACGGGACGGAGATCGTCTTCCAGACCGACCGCTACGGGAACTTCGACGTCTACGTCATGGATGCCGACGGATCGCGGGAGATCAACCTGAGCCACGACCCCGACTTCGACGGCTGGCCGTCTTTCTCGCCAGACGGAACGAAGATCCTCCTCTACTCCTGGTGGCCGATGGGGATCCATGTCCATGCACAGGGCGACACGGTCCCGAGCCTCATCATCGACGGCGAGAGCTACGAGGTGATCGTCATGGACGCAGAGGGAACGACCGCCACGAACCTCTCGCACAACACCGCCACGGACTGGTTCCCCCTCTGGTCCCCCGACGGGTCGAAGATCGCGTTCCAGAGCGACCGCGACGGGGTGGGCGAGATCCTCTCCATGAACGCGGATGGGACGGGCCAAGAGAACCTGACCCAGAACCCGGCGCTTGACGGGGGGGCGGCCTGGTCCCCGGACGGGTCGAGGATCACCTTCGTCAGCCTGCGCGACGGGAACCCGGAGATCTACGTAATGAACGCCGACGGGACCGGCCAGACGCGCCTGACGACGAACGCATCGTGGGACGCCGGCCCTACCTGGTCGCCCGATGGGAGAGAGATCGCCTTCGAGAGCGACCGCGGGGGAGTCTACCACGTCTACGTCATGGACGAGGACGGGACCGACGTCAGACGCCTTGTGAGCGAGCCGAGCGTCTACCCGGTCTGGACCGAATCGCGCTGGCCTCCGGCGAGACCCTAGACCCGGGGAACGAGCGGCGCGGGTCGCGCTGCGCCGGAACGCCCCTGCCTCTGAGCCTGGAAAGGCGCCGGGGAGGAGCGGGCGCAGCGCCAGCGGATAGAATGGGCCCCTCGGCCGGGCGGGCGTCCGTCCAGCGCTGCCGTCTCCAAACGCGAGAGAGAGGTGAGTGCCAGTGAAGATCCACGGTCGGAGCCTGACCCATCGCGCACGACACCTCTAGCGCTCTCTCTCATAGCGCCTTCCTTGTCGGCTTGGGAAGCCTCCTGTGGCTTGTCTTCCGGACGGGGACGAAGCCCTCCCGGGCGGTGTACCCCTGCCAGAGAGCGGCGGCGGCGAGCGCATCGGCGTGGCTCGCGGCCTACGTCGCTCCCCTCGCGGGCGGGACCGCTACGAGCAGGGCGCCGTCTCGTGATCGACGTTGTTCTGCTCGTTGTCCTCGTCCACGTCGTTCCGGCTGTCGACCTCCACGGTCAGCTCCTCGCTCGACGGGCAGGGGACAGAATTCAAGGGCCCTACGCCGAGCGTCAGCGTCTGTTCCTCGCCGGGGTCGAGCTTCGCCACCTGGACCTCGGCGGCCTGCCCGTGCGTCGCCAACTCCACGTAGAAGTCCTCGGCCGCCTTGGTCCCGATGTTCTCCACTCTGGCAGTGACGGACGCAGTCGCGGTCGGCTCGCCTCTCTCGGGACAGTACCGCGCGCAGTCGGCCTCCGTGACCGTGATTCGTAGGTCGGCCCGTTCAGCCGGCGCCCACCAGGAGCAGCCGGAAAGGGCCACCAACCCTCCGAATGCGAGGACCAGGAGCAAGGCCAGCGCAACCCTCCTGACACCCGCCATGTCGTGCCTCCCTCTCGCCTTCTCCGGTGAGGAGGAGTCTCCTGATGGGTGATGGCCAAGGCACACCGGCGGAGGAGCCAAGAGCACCTCGCACATTGGCCAGGGAGACGTCCTCCCGCCATCACCGCACCTTGTCACGTGATTGACGGCCCGGCGAGCTCCAGGCGCTTCGTCACTCCACAGCGGTGGTCCTTCACGGCGCGTCTCTGCATTGCAGGAGCTGACCCCGCCGCGCTGCTCTCATGCCGCGTCGCAAGACCTCTCTTCCTCTACGCCGGGGATGGTCAGTGCCTTCTCAGGAACTCAAGGCGCCCAGGGCAAACGGTGCCCTCGCCGTTGGCGTCTGCTGCGGGACGTCCTGGGATCAGGTTATTCGCGCCAGTGACCTCGCCGACAGACCACCTAGCGCGGCCCTCCCAGGGGCAGCAAGCTCGGCTAGAGGCGCGGATTCCATATCCACCATTGCGGAGGATCTCGCTGTCTCGCAGGTCGAGGTTGGCGGCCTTGGTGACGTTGATGCCGTCCCACCGATTGTCCGAGATCGTGCAGCCCGCGCATGTTACCGCGCAGGTGTCCGTTGCCGTGATCCCAACCTCGTTCCCCTCGATGAGGCAAGCGGACAGTCGCACGGTCGCCGATGTGAAAGCGGACACCCCCGCCCAGCGGTTGCCGACGATTTCGCAACCTTCCGCGACCACGCGCGTCACGCGGCCTACCTCGATGCCAACGCCATTGCGGGCAAGCCGGGATGAGACCAAGCTGAGGGAAGGGGCGTCCTTGCTCGCCAGCGCGGCGGGGCCAGATCCCGTTGAGACGCCGCCATAGCGATTGTCGGAGACCTCAGACTCGGCTACCTCGAGCGTAGCTTGGCCCCAGAGCTGAAGGCCTCCGACTCCGTTTCCCGAGACGCGGGACCTTGCGACTGTCACTGCAGCGTGCCCATCGGCCGTCAGACCCCAGTACTCGTTCCCGGTGAGCGTGCAATCCGTGAGCTTCACCTTCGATGAGCCCGCCGCGAGCCCGCCGCTGGCGTTTTCGGTGATGAGGCACTCCTCGAGATCGACGTTCGCCTCTCCTGTCACGACGACTCCCCAACCGAAGGAGCTCTGCTCAGCGTTGGGTCCGTTACTCTCCGAAAGCACGCACTTGTGCACTGTCACAACGGCGGCACCCTCGACCCAGAGACCGCCTGACGTGGCCTTGGAGATGCCGACCCCTTCAAGCGTGACTGTGGGGGTTCCGACCACGTGGATGGCGTACGTCGTGTTGGCCTCGACTTCCAGATTCTCCAATCGGACGGCGACAGGGTCAGAACCCGCTATCGCCACAACGATGCTGTCCCCAGGAGAACCCAGGATCCTCGTCTTCCCTTCCGTCCCCCGGAGGGTAATCGGCTTGGAGATGGTGATCGGGCCGGCGTGGGCGCCGGGTCCAAGACAGATGACACTGCCGGTCTGAGCTTCCTCAATCGCCGCTTGCAGCGAAGCACCCGCCTCCACAACGACCGTGCAAGGTCGCGCCTCTGCGGACGAGGCGGCGGAGCCAATGGAAAGCGACACGACCATACAGGTCAAGCCAACGACCGGGGCGCGTATCCTCACGTTGACCTCCTGGAACCGAGCATCTTCCAGTCAGTCTCGCTAAGCCTTCAGCGCGTGTCAAGCAGAGGGGGAACCCTCTCAACCGGAGGAAATCGATGCGCGGTCAGTCTGCCGCCGTTAGCAGGAGCAACCGCACAGGCGAAGGGTTCGACCAGCGGATTCCGAGGCCTGTCTCCTGCACCCTCGGGGAGTGACGCGGATCGCCGCCCACTTGACGACCGGTGCCCAGGTCCCCACACTGGATTCCCAGGCGGGCATTCTGCTGGGCAGGCTTTCGACGTGAAGGAGGCTAGAGTGGCGAGGAAAGGGTGGCGGGTCGTTCGTCTGGTCGGTCTGGCCGCTCTCGTCGGAGCGCTGGTTCTGTCCGGGTGTTCGTTCGGGAACCTTCCGGCTTTCCTCTCCGGTTGCACGTTCTGGAACTTGCCGCCGCTCGCGCCCGCAGCGCCGACCGGCCCGGCAACGGGCGACCCGAGCGCGCCCTACAGCTTCTCGGCGGTGACCACGGACCCGGAGGGGAACATGCTCTTCTATGAGTTCGACTGGGACGACGGGTCAGCGACTGAAGCGACAGGCTTCGTCCCGTCAGGGACGCCTGTCACGCTCTCCCACACCTACGCCGCGGCGGGGACTTATCACCTCGTCGTCCGCGCGATCGACGACCACGGGGCGGCCTCGGGATGGTCCCCTGAGCGCGAGATCGCGATCGGCGGGGGCGGCGCGGGAGGAAACGAGAGCGAGATCCTATGGCAGGTCGAGGTGACTGGGTTCGGATCGCAGCCGTTCGCCTACGTGCACCCAGCGATCGGCCCGGACGGGACGATCTACGTCACGGCCACCGGCGGTACGGCGACGTCGACAAGCCGTCTCATCGCGCTCCGGCCGGATGGCACGGAGAAGTGGCACGTCGACTCCACGTGCGGCTGGATGGGACACCCACAGGTCGCCGCCGACGGGACGATCTACGTCACGACCTGCAGCAGGATGCTGACTGCGTTCGCGCCGGGCGGCACCAAGAGGTGGGAGTTCGACGCGGGCCAGACGATCGGGGGGATCGCGGTCGACGCGTCGGGCAACGTCTACGGGTTCCGCAGTGACACGGCCACGACCGAGCGCAAGGTCTTCTCCCTCACTCCGGCCGGCGTCGGGAGGTGGGCGGTCGACCTCGACTCTGGAGGAGACCACTTCGTCGGTCAGGCTCTCGTCGTCGGCCCCAGCGGGAAGGTCTACGTGAGCGCGTACTACGGCGGCGGAATCCCGTCCCTCCTCTTTGCCCTCAACGCGTCCACGGGTGCCAAGCTCTGGGAGGTCGCGCTCGACAACCTAGTGAACGCCGGAGCCATGGCCGTCGGCGCCGACGGAACGGTCTACGTTCCTCTTGGGGCCTCGACGCCTGCCCGCGTCGTCGCCGTGACGCCTTCGGGCTCGGTGCTGTGGGACCGCACTCTCTCTGGGTCGCCCGGCGGACCGTCCATTGGATCTGGCAGGATGCTGTACACGGTCGTCCAGGGACTGGGGCTTGTCGCGCTCGACCCCACGACAGGAGTGACACACTGGACGGCAGGGGAAGCCCCCGCCTTCCGCGGGAACGCCGTCGCGGCGAACGGCGTGATCTACTTCGCAGGCGGCTACGCAGACCCCAACCCGTTCATCGCCGCGAACGGCGACGGCACGATCCGCTGGCGCGCCAACGTCCCCTGCGCGGCGGGATCGCCGGCCATCGCCGGCGACGGGACCGTCATCGTCACCGGAGGGACCTTCATCACCGCCCTCCGGGGGAGCGCCGCCCTCGCGTCAGCGGACTGGCCCCGAGCCTTGAATGGGAACCGAAACACAGGATCGGCAGACGAGTAGGAGAGCGCGCAGCGGGCAGCCACTAGCTCGGGGGAAGGACATCGCAGCCCGCGCGAAAGCCGCCTAGGGGCGAGGCCGTCTGCAGCGTCACATATGAGGCAGAGAGCCGTTCCCCGCTGCATCGATCCCTGTCCCCGGGGTCCGGTCTCTCCAGCCCTCAGCCCCCGGTCCCGAGGACCGCGCCGTCACGCTTCCCGCTGCCTGCTTGCGGGCGCCGTGCCACCCAGATCATCTGAGGGCTCGCGTCCTCGAGCGGGTGGCCGAAGAAGTCGCCGTACGTTGCCTCTACCTCGAAGCCGACCCGCGCCAGGAGGTGCTCGACTTCGAAGCGGAAGAGGCAGTGGAGGCGAAGCGGATCCTCGTCACGACTCTCGACGACGTCACCCTTCGCGTCCAACTCCTCCCATCTCGTGCGACAGATCGCTGTCTGCGTGGAGCGCTCGTACGACCACGCCCGCAGCGCGCGAACCTTCCGTCCCGTTTTCGCGCGCTCGAACGTCTCCTCTTCCACGAACACGCCGCCCTTGTCGCGAACGAGGTCACCCAGCCAGCCCATGTCCTGATGATCGAGGTGGACGACGAGAACCCCGCCCGGCATGAGGTGACGCCTGGCGCAGGCGAGACACGCGGCCTGGTCGTCGGGGGTGAGGAGGTTGTGGAAGGCGTGCCCGGGTATGAGGATCGCGCCGAATCGCTCTTCGAGCTCGAACGCCCGCATGTCGGCCTTGACCCAGCGGATGCTGTCGATGCCAGCGCTCTTCTGCCCGGCGACCGCGAGCATGTCGGAGGAGATGTCGAGGCCCACGAGCTTCGCGCCCGCCTGCGCGAGGCGGATCGCCACCCGGCCCGTGCCGCAGGCCAGCTCAAGCACCGCTTCGCCGCGCGACGTCACTTGGTCAACGGTCTTCTGGTAGAAGTCCATCTCGCCCGGCCAATCCGGCACGGCCGCGTCATACGTCTCGGCGTAGAAGCCGATCTTCTCCCGCTCGTCCGATCCCTCAACCATCCGTGGACCCTCCCTGGCGCTCCGGGTTGGTACGGCACGCAGGATATCGATCCCCGGCTGCCCACACAGGCAGCAGCGCCTAGCGGAAAGCCGGCGACGGCTCTTCGGTCTCAGTCTCCTCTGTCCCTCTCCTCTCGAGGTAGACGAGGCGTACCAAGAACGCCGCCAAGAGGATCGCGAAGTGGCACATGACCGAGGGCAGCGCTCCCTCGGCCGCGGGCACGAACTTGGACGTGACAACGGCCGGGACGAGGAAGGCCACCGAGCCCGTGAGGAGCTGCTTTGTGAGCTCGCCATCGTGCGCATCGCGCGGCCGCGCCGCACCGTACGCAGAGAGGCCGACGAGACCCAGGAGGCCCAGCCAGTAGAAGCCCGAGTAGGCGACGAACCGCGGCATCGGATGGTCGTAGCGAGCGTAGACTGCGTTGCAGACCGAGAGCGTGGCGAAGCTCGTGTCGAATGCGATCCAGACCACGATCCCGAGCGCCAAGGCGAGCATCCCGTAGGCGAACCGGCGCGCTCCCCGAGCGCCAGAACCGAGCAAGAACGAGACGAGGAGGATCCCGAGCGGCGGGAGCCACGTGACGACCATGAACGCGAGCCTTGGCAGGAAGCCGTACCCAGGCGCGAGAGAGCAGATCCCCACCTCGACGATCTGGTAACCGGCGAGGAAGACGAGGATCGCCGCGGTCGTGCGCAGGACGGCCTTCCGGCCGGGTCCCCTCAGGACCCAGATCGCGGCCGAGACCTCGAACACGGCGGTCACGATGGCCAGGATCGGCGAGTACGTCATCCGCACCTCCCGTCGCTCTCTGCGGGGCGAAGGATACCCACGGGCACGTCTCGCGTCACGTCAGGATTGCGCCCAAGGACCGAACCTGGGTCCGACCGCCAGCGCTGCCTGCTCCCCGCAATGGTCCTGCGGCAACACCGGCAGTTTGACCCATCTTCTACAGTTTCGAAACTGAAGGGGCGTCCTGTTGGGTGCTAGCGCGTGCGGCGTGACGTCCTGGCATCAGGGGCGTCCGGTTCCCTGACCGGGGGAGGGATGGCCACCCCCGCGGCCT
>Ga0315291_10002365_pt1 | contig 24779 bp, 53 predicted proteins | sample YL17G12_20_MG_FD_203070 | JGI IMG/M metagenome (GOLD analysis project Ga0315291, IMG submission 203070) | Sediment microbial communities from Yellowstone Lake, YNP, Wyoming, USA - YL17G12_20 | ecosystem: Environmental > Aquatic > Freshwater > Lake > Sediment | place: USA: Wyoming | collected...
CCGGTAGAAATCGTGTTGTGAGCAGAGGAATGGACAAGTGTATGATGATGGTTCCCGAGAAGTTTATGATTAAGATAGTAGAGAATAATTGGTTATTACGCAACAAGATTATCTGGTATAAGCCAAATGCGATGCCATCATCTGTCACTGACCGGTTGAACTGCACGTGGGAGTATATCTTTTTCTTTTCAAAAAGTAAGAAATATTATTATGACCTTGATGCTATTCGTGAGGAACATAAGACACTGATGAAAGACCAGAATTCAAAGATAAATGAAAATCAGCCTGCACTGATAGTTGAAGATTGGGGCAAGAGACCTGCGCCGCCGTATGATAGTGATTTCAGGGATAAAACGAAAGACGAGAAATATAAGACTGGTGGTATGCGAAACGCACCGGAGCCGGGCGAAGCGAATGCTTTTAACGTAGCAGGAAAGAATCCTGGTGATTTCTTTGAAAATGATGAACCCGATATAAGAAAAATATGCCCACAACCTTTTCCTGACAGCCACTACGCAGTGTTTCCAGAGGAATTATGCCGGAAGCCTATACTTTCCAGCTGTCCAGAAGAAGTGTGTGCGAAATGCGGTCAGCCGAGAGTTAAGGTATATGAAAAGGGCGAACCAGATGAGGAATGGAAAAAATTGTGCGGAGCAGATAAATCCGGTGGGTACCAAGGACAAGGGCAGAAAGATTATAAAGGAAATAAAGTTCAGGACCCCAGCGATGTCAAGCGGAGAATTCTTGCAGGACAGTGTAAAATAATATTTGTTGGCTACAAAGAGTGCGAATGCAAAGCAGGTTTTGTTGCGGGAATTGTTCTTGACCCGTTTAGCGGTTCCGGTACAGCGTGTCTTGTAGCAAATAAATTAGGTCGCAGATATATCGGGATTGATTTATCGCCGGACAATATTACGATGGCGAACAAACGAATAGAGAGAGAAGGAGATACATTATTTACAGGAGGAATAACCAATGCCGAGAAAAAGAGTTAGAACAGGTCGTACACCAAAGACGCCGCCGTATTATGATGTTGACTGCATGAAATGTGGCAGACTGTTGCATATGAGAAAAGGCAAAAAGCCTAAATGTCCGATTTGTGATGGAAACCGTCCTGATGGTATGGTAAAAAAAGACCGACGAAAAAAATAGGGTAAAAGTAAAATTGGAGAATTTTAAAATAGCCCTTGACAAAGTAAGTAGTTTATGCTATATATATAGTAGAGGTAAGCAAAGCAATGGAAGAGAAAGAATGGCTTGAAAGTTTGAAAGTAGGAGATAAAGTTGCTGTGTCACATGATTATGGACACAAATATTTTATCAGCGAGATTGCGAAATTAACCAATACACAATTTGTTCTCACTGGTGAGCAAAGATTTTATAGACGCAATGGTCGTGAAGTAACCAGCGAGAAATGGAATGTAGAAAGTATAGAACAGATAACTCCCCAGGTTGTTGAATGGATTAAAAGAGAAAAAATCAAAACTGCGTCATGGATAAAATTAGGGAATGAACTTCCTCTTGATAAAATTGAAAGGATACTGAATATATTGAGGGAGAAATAAAATGAACAAAAGCGTAAAGTATGTTGTTGAAAAAATCAAAGACTATTCCAAGATACCTTCGTTGAGCGGTAAGGAAGGAGCGTTCCTTGCTGTTCTTCATGCTGACATTCCTATTTGTGACTATAAATGTCCTCCCTTTACTGGTGGTGAATATCTCTTTTACCAATATAAGCATAAGCCTGCCAGAATACTCGTAACAGTCCACACTGACCGCATACCAGTCAGACCATTCAAATTTGAAGTCCTGAACGATAAGAAACTCAAAGGACAACTTGATAACGTCATATCAGTGGCGATTGCACGCTTGCTGATAGATAAAGCCACGCCGGTTGATTTCCTTTTTACTACCAAAGAGGAAGTGCTTCGCAGTAACGCCCAGCTGATTGCGGCGTGGGAAGCCAGAGAATATGACCATTTGCTTGACCTTGATATAGATGTAACGGTAGAGTCCAGTGAGGTAGAAGGCGGCGCCATCAGCCTGCGAGACCACGACAGCATTGTCAATTATCATCTACCGACGGTTGGTATGCTTCGCAAGCTATGTCAGGATAATAAGGTAGATTACATTACCAAGGATGGACACTGGTTAATGAATCAAATAGGAACATCTATAAGGGAATGTCCTGCGGTTAAGGGTTGCTATGTCGGCATCCCGATTGACAACTATCACAGTAATAAGGAGATAGTAAATTTAAAATGCATCAACAATGTTCTCAAATTGTTTGATGCGATAAGCAGGGAGGAGTAAAATGTCTAATAATGATATGGGTATTGATATATTAAAATTATCTACTCGCACACATAATGCATTGTTGAGTGCTGGAATTTCAACTATTAAGCGTCTGGAAATGGAAATAGCTAATAACAAAATGCCTCTTATTCGTAATATAGGTTCTGTATCTTGTACTGAAATTAAGAAAAAATTTGAGATATATCGTAAAGAACAAAGAGGAGAATTTAGTACAACCAATTCAATAAGAGCGTTTAACTTTAGCCAGATGTTGTTAGTTCCCGCCGAGGATATGAAAGAGTTGAAGGAGAAGATAGAAAGAATAAAGGGTTGGATAAGAGAATTGGATACTGCTGATATTAAGGAAGATGACCATAAAAAAATGGCGAAACTTTATGGTGAGTTGATTGAAGGTATTGAAGCCGAACTTGTAGACGTAGAATTCCCGGAGGAATGATATGGATACGCCATGGGCAGAAAATGTTGTTGAAATCACCGAGGTTTACGAGGAAGGGTACCCGACAGGCAAGAGAAACTACGAGATGGTGAAGTTTATGCTTACTGAGAGGAAGTTTCTTTACATACCCGAAGGAAGTAATCCCAATGAATATATCGCTGAAGCACGCAAGAATATGCATAACCGGCTTATTGCTGCTGTTGGGAATATGGTTGCGGAAGCAGTTAAGGCTGGAAGGCTTGTTGGAGTGAATAGATAATATGGAATACGACTTACATTTAATCAGGACTAAAAAGACTATTAAGCAGGTCAAGAAATTGCTGAAAAAGGAAGTGTTTGGCAATTATGACGTGGAGAATACGAGAAATCAAATCAAGCAATTCGGAGTTTTTCTTTTCTGGTTTGATAAGGAAAAAGACTTGCTTCTTTTGAAATTGGACTATAATCTCCAAAACTATTCCGATATATCATCTGCTATTATTAATTCACTCTATGTTATATTGCAGTGTGATTGCTGGGTTGTAGGCGTTGTTCTTGAATATCCGAAAGCATTTATAAGGTATTACAAATATAATGGTATCTCAAATAAGATGATACTTGATACTGTATTGGAACATGCCGATGGAACACAGCTGACACCGACTGCCCAAGCAAAATGGAATTTTGATTCACGTGATGCCTGGACAAAGATGAAATACAATATGGACTGGGAAGTGTTGAGGCAATGCATTGTAGATGGACACCAGTATATTGAAACTTACAAAAAGCAGTGGATAGATAAATTCGGAGATTTGAAAGGTATAAAGAAACCTTTCTGCGATTCAATGTTTTTTGTTCCTACAAAACAGGTTAAGAAACTTGCAGAGGAATATGGAGAACATAAACCTGTAACGGTTGAGCAGGTTAAATTGGGCAAAATTGAATTAGGTGGTGGGGGAAAGATTGTTATGGAAACCGATATAAATATGAATGGTAAAGATGAGACTACAAAAACAATATATGGTGCCGATGGGAAACCTATTTCAAGTGTGAAGGAGATAAAACCAGATGGAGAATAAAGGTAATTGTGTGCTAGGCATAGATGCATCGTTGACACATACCGGCGTGGCTGTGGCATCATTAACTGATGGCGTTTGTGTTACGAGCAGAACTTGTGTTCCTAAAACAAAAGGCGCCGCAAGATTATGTGGTATAGAAAGTTGGATTAGCCTGCTGCTTGAAGAACTTCGTAATTTATATGGGACTGAAATAAAAATGGCGTTTATGGAAGGGTATGCTTTTTCACCGTTTGGTAGAACCAAAAAAGGCGGAATATTTATGGCAGGAAAACCGCATGACCTTGCTGAATTGGGTGGTGTTATAAAGGCATTTCTGTATAAGAGCCGTATTCCTTTATTTATTGTATCTCCGCAAACATTGAAAAAATGGGTTACAGGGTCCGGTAAAAGTGATAAGGATAGAAATCTTTTAGATGCGTTTAAAAAATGGGGAGTAGAGTTTTCTGATAGTCATCAGTGTGATGCATATGCCTTGGCGAATATAGGCTGGTCGATATGCAATATCATTGATAAAAAGAAAGACATCAAAAGTTTCTATGACTATGAACAGGAAGTTTTGAAAGTTGTAATGAAACAGCTGGAAGAAAAATAATGCCAAAAACACATTGGTTGAAAAATCCTTCATCTTTAATTGTTGTTATTTTAAAGTCTTTAAGACACGGGGGCTGTGTTAATTGCGGAAAAGTTTGCAATGGATTAGAGGGTTACGAAAAGCATTGGTCAGAGATGTTAAAAAAAGAGGGGGTAGTGATGGTAAAACAAGGGAAAAAGAAAGTGGAAAAGAGTAAAGTTGTGAAGCCAAGGGCAGCGAAGAAAAGCAAAACATTTATCTGTACCGGCTGCCAGAATGAGTTCAGCGTGAAAGCGTTCACGCCGGAACTGGTAACAATGAAAAAGTGTCCGCAGTGCTATACAAAAGAACAAATGAGCAAACTGCCGGATAATGACAAACCCAAGGAGAAGGTCTGCACTATCTGCGGTAACATAGCCACGAAGGAAAGCGAATACTGCGACCATCAGAAAGAAATTAAAAAGCCGGAAGCGACGAAGGTTACGGTATCCGTGGGTGGAATAGAATTGCCTGCTTTATCAAAGGCTTTGTCGGACCCCGAGCTGCCTGGTATGCCGCCCAAGGGCGAGGAAACTCTTATAGCCGAGGATATACTTGACATGCGTGACCATTTGAAAGGTGAGAGGGAAAATTTGAAAGCACTCGTAACAAAGTTCGCCAACCAGATGCATCTCATTCAGAAGTCTCATCTACTGGTTAAGGGATGGGAATTTGATGTTCAACTTCAAGATAAAGTGACTATTACCAAAAAGAAATGAAAGAGATAAAAGATAAAATTGACGAAATCAAGAAAGAACTCGGGAACCGCTATGGTCCTGACAAAGTATCATTGCAGTTCTTAATTTGTGACCTGCAAGACCTTTGTGAAGATTTTAAGAGCGGTACTCTCAAAAGGCAGCTTGATGATTTGTATAATGCTGCTGAAACAGATGATGAGAAATTGTCCGATGATGATAAAGATGTGGTAGAAAATGACCTTGCTGCCGTGGAAGAAACTTTGAAATTGTTGGAAAGGGATTAGCCATGCCATACAAAGACAAGAAAAAGGCGAAAGAACGGTGTAGGGAATATTACATAACACATTCTGATACGATAAAGGAACGTACAAAAAAATATCGTAAGGAGCATCCTGAAAAAAGAAGGGAATATAATAAAAGGTATCTTGAACGGCATCCGGGATATAACAAAAAATATCACAAAGAACACATTGAAAGGGCAATAGAATGTGGCAGGAAATGGTGTAGGGAACATCCCGAACAGGTTAGAAAGATTAAAAATAAATGGTTAAAAGAACATCCTGAAAAAAGGAGAGAAAGTTGTAGGGAGTATCACAAGAATCATGTAGAACAAATAAAGGAATATCGTAAAAGACATATTGAGCAAGACAGAAAATCAAAGAATAAATATAATAAAAGAAGAAGAATGACTTCGATGGGAAGGTTGAATAACAGCATTAGTTCTAATGTTAGGCAATCACTTTTGGGAAACAAGGCAAATGGTCACTGGGAATCTCTTGTTGGTTGGACTATTGAACAAGGAAGGAAACATTTTGAGGGTCTGTTTGTGCAGGGTATGTCCTGGGATAATTATGGAAATAAAGTTGGTTATTGGAGTATTGACCATATCAAGCCGATTTCCAAATATAATTTTAGTATACCCGAAGACCTTGGTTTCAAACAATGCTGGGCGTTATCTAATTTGCGCCCCATGTGGCATATAGAAAATATAAGGAAAGGAAATAGAGCATAGGAGGTTTTTATGCGTTTGTGTATAACAGGAGATTGGCACATAGATGTAAATAATAGGCTGGACGATATGGCAGATACATTGAAGCGATTGGTCAAGAAGGTCATAGATGAAAGACCTGACCATTTTATATTTCTGGGAGATGCATACCGTACATGGCGACCATTGCCGGTTGAAATGTATTATTTCCATATGGCTATACTGGATATACTTAATGCAAATATACCAGTGATTATTCTCGTTGGAAATCATGATACACCAGAGAGTGAACAGTATGAAGGTAAACATTGTTTTACAGAACTCCAATCACTTGCCAAAGGTAAAGTGAAGGTTATAGACAAACCGGAATTATTGAATTTTGGAAGAGCCAAAGAAAAACATATGTTATGGGCATTATTCATTCCTTATATACCAAAGGCAGACATAACAGAATCTTATCCACAAACATTCAATGACATCTTGAAAAATAAACTTGCTGGCATTGACCAAAAAGTTGACGAGGTAATTTTGTTTTCTCACGTGTATTTAGCAGAGGCGAAGATAGGTTCTGCTGATATGGTTATATCTGGTACTCGCCAGGTTTCTGTTTCAGACATTAAAAAACAAGGGATTAAATTAGGATTTTTTTCTGACATTCACAAAAGTCAAAAAATAGAATCTGCTTATTATTACCCTGGAAGTATAGAAAGAGTTGATTTTGGAGAAGCCGGAGATATCAAAGGACTAATCAGTTATGACAGTTCCGATGGCTGCGTTTCTTTCATCAATCTGGATTCAAGGGTAATGGACGAGGTTATCATTGACCTTGTTGAGCCGGGGTTTGTTAGGGCTGACGGTAAGAATATAAAGGAAGCGAATTTCCCGGTAGAGAAACCTCTTGAATACATCTATGATGCGTTGAGCATGAAAAGCCGGCTCGGGTACCAGTTCAAGGATTCGATTGTAAAAGTTAAGATTATTGCTACCAAGGAACAGAAGGCGATGCTTGAAGGCGCCGATGAAAAGATTGCCACGTTCCTGATAGATACGATAGGTATTCATTCCCTGAAAAGCATATCCTATGAAATCACTGACAGCGTATCTGTCCGCAATGCTGCCGTCAATGAATCACTGAAACCGGCGGAAGCCCTGGACAAGTGGATTGATATGCAGGATTATAAGGAAGATACCGGTACGCAGGTCAGGATTGCAGGGGAAAAGATTATCAAGGGATAAGATGACTATAAAGGAAGCCATAAAAAATAATATATCCAAATTGAGAAAGCCTTGGTGGAATCCGACTGCCCATATAGAATTATATCTTGCCGGAAACGGTTTTGCTGGACCTTGGATGAAACTGCATGACTGTGGAATTGTTCAGGATGTATTGTTTATACAGATGGATACTGGTCAGGCAGACTGGGAAGAATATAAGGGATAGAATGACAATACAGCAGCTGATTGATAGGTATATGAAATTATACAAGCAGGGATACGAAACGATAATTATAACCCAAGTGATAAGTGATTTGCGTCAATGCCAAAGAATAAATCGTAAGAAGGAATGGGAAAAACTGGAACAAACCGGAATTGTAAAAAGGAGAAAACATGAAACTGGTGGATAGAGTATTTAAGGCGATAAAACAATACAGGGAAGACGAGGATTTAACTAAATTCTTGATAGAGATGGTAAACATAGGACGTTATACAAGGAATACTCACAATGAGGATATGGTGATTGGTGCAATAAGAGGAGCACTTTTCGATGAAGTTAAAGCAATAAAAGCATTGAGCTGGCATAATATTGTCGGGAGAGGCGATGTTGCAGTAATAGGTAAATCAGATAAAATATTTAAAGTTGGGCAAATGGTTATTATTGATGATATCTTATGCAGGATAAATGCAATAGAAATAAGTAATGTTGAAGGAATTGCTTTAGGGGTCAGGAAATTAATAGGAGTAAAAGGATAATGGCATATCCAAAAGGGGAAATTAAATTAAAGACTGATTGCCTTGGTTGTAGGGCGCATCGTGGCGATGGTTGTGCCTTGAAATATAAGATTACACATAAGACGATATTTGAGAGATTTACGAAGCCAGTGCCATTGGAGATATGCCCGAAGCCTAGAACATATGCATTGTATCACCGGTTGATGAAATTGAAGAAGAAAAAATTATGAAAAAGATAATCGTTCAAGTTCCAGACAGGCACTGTGGAAAATATTATAAAGTTGACGGTACATATAGAGTATTCTGTTTTGCTATGATTTTCTTGGGAAGAAATCTTGAAGCAGATGGTTTCTATTGCGAGGCTTTTCCACAAGGATTACAGAAATTGAGAACAAACAATAGCGGTAGAGTCCTGCGTTGCAAACTGTGCTATAAAGCGGAGAAAAAATGCCAGATGTAAGATGCCCTTATTGCTTGATACTATCAAAGTTCGTGAACAGCAAAGTTATCTATGGATTCTCATACGGTATGATTTATTATTGCAAATCCTGCGATGCTTATGTAGGAGTTCACAAGGGAACCAATAGACCCCTTGGCACTCTGGCAAATTCTGAATTAAGGAATTGGCGTAAGAAGGCACACAAATGCTTTGATAAGTTCTGGTTTGATTATCTACCGGAATATATGCGATATTTATACCGGTCAAGATGTTATTCGTGGTTATCCAAGAAAATGAATGTTCCATACGAGCAGTGCCATATAGCGATGTTCGACGTTGACCAGTGCAAGAAAGTTGTTATGATATGCGAGACTGAAATAATTCAAATACCAGACATAGAGGAGGATTAGTATGAGCAGAGTAAAATCAGAAGATATTGAAAAATGGTTTTCAGAAAACATAGCGACCTACCAGAAATTTTCCGATGATGTTCGGATGATTGAATTCAAGAGACCGGATAGCATGATACATGGCATTACATATATCATACACGAAAGGACATTGTTTGTGAATGGCGATTACTATGCTGCCACATATCGCTGGTCAAGCCCGATAAGTTTCCAGTTTCTTGCCGGTTGTCATCTGGGATATTTCTCCGAGAAGTGCGATGCCAGTCCCGAAGGACGAGAGTATTTGAGTTGGGATGAGGAAGTAGCAAGGAAGGGTTTTGAGGAAGAATTAGAAAACAGAATTGCGGAATTAGGATTAGACGACGATAAAGAGGCAGAGAAAGCGTTTAAGGAAAAGTGGGCTGACGAGATAGAGGAAGCAAGAGGCTGTCTGTCAGACCGGTGGGAATGGTTCAGGTTTATAGATTCATATCATCACAATGAGTTCGTTGAGGCAATGTTTGGCGATGACCATTACGGAGATTACAATATAGGTATGACAGTAGATGTTTGCTGCCAGGCACATCTGGTGGGCATCAGGCTGGCTGTGGCACAGTTGAAGGAAAAAGGAATATTAAAGGAGTAGAAAAAAGTGGAAAGGAAAATCATAAAAGTAGTAGGATGGCTTATATTCTTCTTTATTGTGATTACATTAACATATATTGTAATATCAGCCTTTAGGGTTTGGATGGCTGGATTATAAAAGGTGATTTGAGGGTTCATATATCCTGCTTGAGGAAGTTAATCAGGGAATGTGCGATATTTTTTAATATGAGAAACTTGCAGATTACAAATACTACGTATTTGAATTTAGACGAGATGAATAAAAGTTTACCGAAAATTAAGGAAATTTTGCACAATAATTCCCCGTACGAAAGGGATATTCAATAAAAATAGATTGAGGAGGTAATAGCAATGGTAGAACAGACCGAAAAAAGCAATAAGGGTAGAAAGCCCGGGCAGGTTCCGAAATATACTATCGGGATTCTGTATGTGGTGGCTTACAGGAATCTTAAAAAGACGCCGGAACAGATAGCGAAGTTCTGTAAGACCGATGTCAATGTTATTAAGGCTACTCTGCGAGTGCATGGCATAGACTTGGAAAAGGCGAAAGACAAGCAGATAAGGGAAAAGGAAAAGAAAATCCAGAAACTTGAACAGGAACTTCTTCGCCTGAAACATAAAATAGGCGAGAAACCTACTAAATGAGAAAGAGACGCAGGATGTATTTCAAGAAAATTACGAGAGACTGGTGTAACCTGCGAGGCGTATCTATAACCGAGACTATGTGTGAGGATTGTGATTATAGAGGGATTTCATATCATTCCAGTAAGGATAGAAAAAAGGAAAAATATAGCGTGCAGTGTTTGTTTGAGAATAAAATACGATGACCAACATTAGAAGGTTTGACCATAAAGGCAAGAAGTGTTTCACGATAATGGGCGTGGATTATGGCGGTCCGCTTGAAATACTTCAGGAGTCGACAGAGCATATCCTTGCCAAGATTCCTGGCAGCCGGTGTTGGTCTGGTGTTGGTTGTTCTCCTGTATACTACGGACCGCAGTTTGCTATTTTTAGAAAGGGAGTGCTTCCTCATACATTTTCAGATTATCAACCTGTATGGGAAAAGAGGTATGACCGCAAGACCAGAAAAGTCATGCTTAAAGAAGCATTGAAAATATATGAAGGATTAAAAAAATAAGTGAGGAGGCAGGCAAATGAAAAGATGGTTTAATGCTGTAAAGGAATGGTTCAAGGACATTTTTGAGTTCCTGAAAATCAGGAAACAGCAGAAAAGTTTCTATGGCGATGTCATAGAGGACATTGAAACAATCAAGGCGTTGAGTGCTGCGCTTCATGACCAGATGAACAAGTTTTCAAAGAAGTGGAACTTATATCCCGAAGTAGACGAGATGGTCAATAATTACCAGAAGTATATGGAGAACAGCCAGAAGGTATATGAGATAACGAGAAAGGATATACTGAACAAACTATTTGTGGAAAGAGATAAAGGGATAGCACTTTCTGATGGACAGAAAACTCCAAGAGGTGGAGTTCGCAGATGGGAACCGGGAGATTTTCCTGCGGCTGTTGTACGTAAACCAAATCCAGCAGAAGTTCTTGTTAAGGATATATCTGCAGTGCTTCCTTTGCTTGGGCGTGTATTGAATGACTGTGACATAGAAATCGTGGAAGAGTCCGTGGTAATAAGCGTTCCCACTGGCAAGCAGTCTTTTCTTAATATTATCCTGAAACACAGGAAGGATATTGAATCGTATTGTGCCTATGCAATAGGCGCCGGAACGTTGGTGGAGATTGTAGAGCAGAAAGGAGAATAAACAACTATGAAAGAAGAGACCACTCCAAAGGGAAAAAAGTTTTTATCTGGTACCATGGGAGATGCATATCCCCAATGTTTTGAACGTCAGAAGGATGATGCCAAACGGTTTGTTTGCATCTTGAAGGAAGGTCAATGTGAACATGAGACATCTTGCTTTGTCCAGTTTCAAAGGGCTATAAATAAATTGTTCACTGATAATCCTCATGTTATCGGAGGTCATTTTACTTTTTCAACGGACAAGAAAAAGTATATGTCCAAGGTACCGGCAAAGACAATGATACATCAGGTGTTTGAGATTGTCGAGGATAAATATAACCCGGTGGAAAATGGAACGAAGGATACCGTAAAATGAGATATGAATGTCCTTCTTGCGGATATAAAGTTATTCAAGATATATACAGGGAATGCCCGAACTGTCATACACGTGGTAAGATATGGACAGCAATCAATGACGATTTAGGAGACCCACGAAAAGGAATAAAGGAGGGAAATAACATGCCAGAATTAGAATGCAGGAAACATGTGGAAGAAATTTATCAGTTAGCAGAAGATAAGGTTCATGGCGGACATAGGTCAGCCACTATTCGTATAATAGATGGCAAGTTCGCTACTTGTGCATTTGCCGGTATATCCGCTGTATATACTCTTGATGACTGGAAGTTCATTGTTGAATTGGGAAAGAAAGTCGTTGAATTAAGCGAGGAGAAATAATGAAACTAATAGCACTTAACATGCGTAATTTCCTTTCTTATTCTGACCAGCATATCCATTTCAAATCCTTTGAAGGCGTTGTGTTCCTGATAGGAAAGATAGAGGACGACGCTTCCAAGTCCAACGGGTCCGGGAAGTCGGCGATATTTGATGCGATATCCTGGGTATTATTCGGTACCAGCCGGACTAGTGATGATGACGAGCTGATTAAAGGCGGAGAGAAGCAGGCGGAAGTTGTTCTTGATTTTGAACTTGATGAAAAGATTTATAACGTATCACGCATAAAGAAATACGGAAAGTCGCAGACGTTAGCGTTCACTAACATGACAGACCATATTGCTTTGACAGGGAACCGTGTTGATGAAACACAGGCAAAAATCATTGAGGTTCTCGGGCTTGATAATGAACTGTATGAGAACACGGTTTTTGCACGCCAAGGTAGGATTGACGAATTTCCAAGACAAAAACCTGCCAAGCGCAAGCAGATGCTTCAGGATATCCTTAAAATTGACATGTATGAGAAGTGGGAGACCGAAGCCAAGGAAATGGCACGGACCTACGAAACCCAGCGAGAAACGCTTAAAATGGTCATTGAGAAGGGTCAAAACGAGATAGACGTCCTGACCGTAGGGGAAGCCGATATAAACCAAAAGAACGCTGCCCTGAATGCTGTACAAGTCAAATTAAGGCAGGTTGAAACTGATATAACGGAAAGAACCAATGTTTATAACAATATGAAGTCCGCCAAGCAGTTGCTCAATAAGGAACTGGAAAACAACTCCAATGTGAACGGAGACATAGAAAGGGTAAAAAGCCAGACAAAATACCTTGATGATAACCAGCAAAAAGAAATCAATAAGATACTTCAAGAAAAGCAGGCTGACATTGACCTTGTAACCGGTGAGGAAAAGGTCAAGAGCGTTCTGGAAGAAATCAGTTCCAAGTTGAAAATCAGCGAATCATCTATGCAGAATTATGAAGTGATGAAACAGCAGGAAGTATTGCTTGATAATGAATGCAGGCGTGTCATTGGTACTATAAAGGAATACGATGCGGAATTGGAAAAGATGCGAAAGAAATTAAGCACATTCAAGGAACTCGGAAACAAATGTCCGCTTTGTTATAGCACATTGGATGAGGAACAGAAGAAGTCCGTTGAAGCGGAGATTGTTTCGGAAGGAAAAACCAAGAGGGATTACCTTGATAAATTGAAAGAGGAATACGATAGTGCGAAAAAAACTGCCGAAGAATTGAAAGCGGCAATTAAGAATATCAGCATTAGTCCGGCTAATACCAGGGAACTGGAAATGGATAAGGCGAAGTATGAACGTGAACTGATAAATATCCAGACGGCAAAGAACAGGATAGAGTTCACTGATAATAAGATAACTGAGACCAAGGCGATGTTCATGAGGCAGAAGATAGAACTGAACTTTGAACTGAAACGTAAGCAGGACGATTTGGTGAAATCTTTGGCGATGATTGAAAATTATACGAAACAACTCGTTGGAATTGATAAGATGGAGTCCGAACTCGCCAGTATAGAGGAAGTCAGGAAAACATATGTTACAGAAGAAAAAAAAGTATCAGAGGAACTTCATCGGATGCAGTATGAACTGGAAACCAAGATAAAGAAAACAGCAGAATTGGCAATGAATAAAATCAAGATGGAGAAGGTCAATAGCGATGCCTTCATTTATACTGAACTGGCTAAGGCATTCGGCAGCAATGGTATCCCTTTGCTTATAGTAGAGAATGCCCTGTCGGAGTTGCAGTCCGAGGTTATGCATCAGCTGAATACGTTGACTGACGGTGCCATATCAGTTCAGTTTAAGACACAGGAAGATTTGAAAGATGGGCGTAAGAAAGATACGTTGGATATAATTGTATCTGACCGTGAAGGTTCCCGGGACTTTAATATGTACTCTGGTGGTGAGAAGATGAAAGTCGCTCTTGCTATCCGGCTTGGATTGTCCAGACTGCTTTCACGACGTGCCGGTAAGAAGTTTGAACTTCTTATCATTGACGAAATCAGCGACCTGGACCAGTATGGCATGGATAAGTTCGTTGACCTGATAGGGACAGTGGCAAAGGAATATAAACAAATCTTCGTTGTAAGCCATATCAATGAATTGAAAGACCGGTTCGGTCAGGTCATGCAGGTGGTCAAGACAAGGGAAGGAAGTAAGGTTATTTAAAATAACCCTTGACAAGTTAGGATATTTATGCTATATATATAGTGGAGGATAGATATGGAAAACAAGGAACTTACGATATTTTTTCACTCTGATGGTGAAAGAGATACCAATATAGGTCCCACGCATCTTGAATTAAAGACGTGTGATGACAGTGAATGTTTTGACCCTGAATATAGGGAACAGGTGAGGCAGGCGTTTGGTAAGTTCTGCTACGATTGGTTTGACCCGTGTGGCAGAACAGTTGTTTGGTTTTCAGATGAATGTCCCGAACATATTATTTTCCTTAATAAAGAGGGGGATTGCGATGAATGTCTGAAAATGGAAGAGGAATATAAAAACAATGTATAACGATGAAGACTTTGACGGTTTAGTTATCAAACTACCTGCCTTTTTTATCAAGCAGAATAAACTTGAACCTGCCATAAAAAAACTATACAATGCTATTTCCAAAGCGAAATTCAGCACCCATATAATTGGTGTTCAGGAATCGTTGCGAGAGATACGAGACTTGGAAACAAAGTCTGCTGATGTAATGGAAAAGAAAAAAGAACGAGAGAAAAGAGAAAGCGAGAGCAGAGAACGGCAATATAAAGAATTTGAAAATATAAGAAAGGGAATAGAATATCCTGTGTTCTGGAAGCAGGATAATATTGTATTGGCGGAAGGATACGAGAGTGTCAAACTTGGAGATAAGGAATATGAATTCAATAAGTATCATAGCAGGAGAGGAGTGTTTAACAAAAAATTCAAAGATGCTGTCAATGAGTATATGTCAAAACCCGAATTCAATATTGAAAAATTCATAGAAGACAATAGATGGGGAATGGCATTTGGTTGTATTTCGCACTCTTTTTATAAAGTTGATTTATCAACCGAATGTCCTATATATTCTAATGCCTACCTTTCTTATTCAATTCATTTATTGAGACTGTACGTTGGCATTTTAACTCCTGAAAGCACATGGCAAAGTAAATCATTTCGTTTGGCAGGTCTGGAACAAAAAGACGGCGTGTTAAATTGCTGTTACGCAAAATATGATTTGAGCGGTTACAAGATAGACCACGACAGGATGAAATTGGTGAAGAAGTAATAGGAGGATAATAATGAATATGACCGTAAAAGAGAGGACAGAATTAAGAAGACACGACCCATCATCAGCCAGCAATATTATCAGGCGAGTGAAAGAGAGCGGAGCGATTAGTCATGATACGCTAATAGAATTATGTAAACAATTGGATTTAATGGGATATAAGTATCATATTTCAGTAGAGGTTCAGTCGGGTGCCTTACTTAAAACAATAGACAATGAAGCAGACGCACAGCAGACCATAAAAAACATTCAGGAGAAGTTGGCAAGTAAGAAGTAATTCTACAAAATGGGTTAGTGTATGAATACAGAAAAAAAGTACAAACTGGTAATGTGCGTTGCCAAAGTTGACGAGGAGAACTATCCCGGCATAAAGTTGTTTGACGACGCCCTTAATGAAGCAAACAAAGACCTTTATAGACCAATCCCTGGCACGTTCAGAGTTTTAAGGGTTGAGGGAAACATTCTCTTTGTGGTCATTACAGAGTTGAATGACCTGCCGGAGTTCCTCGGCAGTGGAGCAGGATTTAAGACGGGGTAACAATGAAAAGCGTATATATGATAAAGGTAAAGAATAGAATTAGTAAATGGAATGTTTGGTGTGATAAGAAAACAAAGAATTTTTTTCTTATTATAGCAATGATAGTTTTCTCGCCTTTTATTTTAATTATTGCAGTTGCAGAATGGTGGGATAATAATGAATCATTGTGGGAAAGCATTAAGGATATGTTTTCATAGTTTGTCAATAAAGGGGTAACTATGCCGGAATACATTATCAGGATAATCAAGCAGGTACAGATACTGGAAAAGGTTGAGGAGAAAATTGTCAACGTTCCTACGCTTGCCGCAGCCCAGCGTGAAGCAGCGTATATCCTTGGTGAGAAATACGCTGACCAGCCGGACATAGTGGCAGAAACAGGAGAAAAGGAACAAGAAGAAAAGAAGCCGGAAACAAAGGCGCCGTTCTAATGGATGATATCAAAGAATTTCATAAGCAAGACCTCGGCGTTGTACCATTTGGAATGTATAAAGGAAAGCGGTGGTCGGAAGTTCCGGCAGATTATTTGAAATGGATTGTGTCAGATGAATTTACAGAATCTATGGCATCAGGAATGCCTGGGATTAAAGATATAGCAAGAAAAGAACTGGCACAGCGAAATGTTCTTGAAGGTCAACTGGAAATGTTTTAGGAGATTATATGTTCGAGTTAATGATTCCCAATATTACAGAGATTATTACCAAGGTAGTTAAATTGGAATCAGGGGATGATTCTAATTTGAAACTTGAAGCAAGTCTTGATGATGCACAGATATACTTTAACTCTTTTACTGGTAATAAATATTTGACACAAACATCCATGAGGTTTGATTTGTTTGGTTTCATTTCGTTCAAGGACAAATATGTTCTATCGGACATCAGCGTGTATGTATTCATTGGTCCAATGTTCGTGTTTGTGTATTTCAGGGATAAACTCGTTATGGATTTCCAGACAATGATACAGCAATGGGATTGCAGTAAGTTCTCTGAACTTGACCAGCAACATAAGTGGGCATCGGCGTTGCTTTTGTTCAATAGGATTGGCGGTATCATATACAATTACAAAGACTGGACATTGGTTGATAAGGATATGAAATGAGCGAATTCATTCCCAAGGAAAGCGATAAAGAATGGATGAGAAACCTGTTCCGTATGCTGAACGTAGGTGGAACATGGGGAACGTCTTGGGCAATATATAAAAAGATTGACGAGAATACTTTGGCAACGACTCTCGGCATGGAGATATTTTTCCCCAAGGAAGTCATAGAGGATAATATCAATAGGGTCAAGATTGTCTGCGAGGCGGTAGGAATAAAGTATGAAGATAGAAGAAAGGAGAATCTCGATGAGTATACTAAATAAGATAGGTAAAGTATTCAAAAAAAAGCCTAAAGCCAGAGTGGGAACATTAGAGGATTTCAAAATTGAAACACCGGAACAAAAGCAGGCAAGGCAGTTTGAGGATTATATCAAACAGTTGACCGAGACCGCCAGGCAGCGTTATGGATATGATGAGGAACATGCAAAAAAGTGGGCATGGCAGCAGGTAGAAAAGAGACTGGCGAAGCAAAGAGAGAAAGGTCATCCGATAACATGCTCTGTTTGTAAGAGATATGGTTCTAATGCCAAGACAGGACCAATGGTTAAGGTAGTTGATGAAAAGGGAATATATAAGATTAACGATAAAGGCGAGATTGAATATAAGCATCAGAATTGTTGAGGATAAAAGTGAAAGAGATTTTTAAGTTAATATCTGAAATTTGTGTTTACAAAGGTGATTTTGCAGGGCTATATTGTACGAGACCAAGAAATAGTCGTCTTTACTGCCGTATGAAAAATTGTCCTGTTATCAAAGATATCCGTAAAATAGTTAAAAAAAAGGACTGACAATGCCAGTAGATGATATCCTGAAAAAGTTTAAGACGCTTACTCCTCTTGAACGGTTGAGATTGAAACTGGAAAGGAAGGTTGAAGAGTCAAAGATAGTTCACGCAATTTCAAACAAGGCTGCCAGTATCCAGCAAATCATCAGCAGGAACGAGGAAGTCCTTGAACGTACCAAGCATAAGCCCATCTATTCCAAGATAGGAAACCAAACCATATATTTCAAACGAGAAGTTGATGACGATTTCCTTTTCAGGAAAACGAGAAGCACGTCTATCAACGCTGCTGCCTTGGAGAAATGCGATATAGTGGTAATCAATATAGCACACCGAGGTGTTAAGATTATGGCAACAAAGGATGAGATTAAGGCATATAAAGAAGTAAGGACTTACAGGAATACTACCGGCGAAAATGAAGTGAAATATTATTATCCAATCGGAAAGTGGGAAATAATTCAAGGGGATATGAACTGGGTTGAGAAAGTGATTACTGATTTCAATACCCCAATGCCGACATGAAATTAGATGACCTCACGAATAAAATACATCAGGCGGATTGCATTGAGTTTATGAAACAAATACCCAGTGGGTCAATTGACATGATTTTGTGCGATTTGCCTTATGGAACTACTAATTGTTCATGGGATACTGTCATTTCTTTTGAATCTCTATGGAAAGCATACAAGAGGATAATCAAAGATAATGGAGCGATTATTTTAACTGCCTCTCAACCTTTTACCAGTGCTTTGGTTATGAGCAACATAAAAATGTTTAAGTATGAATGGATATGGGAAAAGACGCAGGCTACTGGGTATCTGGATGCAAAAGAAAAACCGATTGCTGACAGGCAGAAACTCAAAATGATAAAAAAATACGACCTGTATCACAAAGGCAAAATCATTATGTCTTCCAATGAGGTTAAAGAATTGAAATGGTTTGTTCAGGAATATGAAAGGAAACGTGGCAATAGAGTTTTCGCAACATATACTTATATGATGAACGTTCTCTTAAAGGAAAGAGAGAAATGACGCTCAAACAATGGAAAGAATTTTCTGGTACTTTAAAGGAATGGATAACAGGACCAATACGAGTGGAGTATCGTTGCAACTGGCACCGTGGTCATGCATACAAAAAACCGAATAAAGTTCAGATATATGATAGTTGGTGGATAGCCACTGACGGTATCAGGTATTTTTCATTTGATGTATGGGAAAGACGCAACTACAAATCAATTGTGAGGATTACAAAGGAATGAATCTCCTCAAATACGAAACCATTGCATTGAATAAAGGATACAAAGTCCTCTGCGGAGTGGACGAGGTTGGTCTCGGTCCCCTTGCCGGACCGCTCATTGCCTGTGCTATTGCTATGGATAAGAAAGCCATAGCCGATGCCAAGAGGATATCCGTGAGAAGTTATTCAAGCGTATTCTCGGCGCCTCGCTTGCGGTAGGCATTGGCATCGTGGACGTGCCGGAACTCAATAGGATAAAGAACATACGCAAGAGTGGATACCTTGCACGGTACAGGGCTGTAAGGAATCTCGGCAGAAGCAACAACTACCATTGTCATATCTATTGGCATCCGCTTGACCAGAATCTTGAATATGCGATGAAGTTCCACGTCTTATATACACCGGTTGTTCCTCACTACATTATGGTTGATGGACCCTTCGGTATGCCGGAAATCAAAGATGTGCCGGTGAAGTCTATCATAGGTGGCGATGGGAAGTCTTTGTCTATTGCTGCGGCATCTATTGTGGCAAAGGTTTACAGGGATGATATAATGTTAAAACTGCACGACCTGTATCCATACTACGGCTGGAATACGAATATGGGATACGGAACGAAGTATCATTTCAATGCCATAAAGAAGTATGGTATTTCGCCTGTCCATAGAAAACATTTCGTCAAGGATATAATAAAATGAAAAGACCAAAGGTTGGATATACTGAACCAGCGTATGTTTTGATTTGTAAGTGCAGGTTGTGCGATGAAAGATTTATCAAAGCAGACGCTACTGGCAAACCCACGCTTTATTCGGAATGTAACATGGCAGGTATAGAAAGTGGATGGTTACGCCAACACGACTGCAAGAATGGGAAGATAGGATTTGCTGATGTCATAGGATATGATTTTCTGGAACACTACAATCAGGAAAAGGATATGTGGAAAGTCAGGAGGGGTCATTGTGTCCACTCCCCACGATGTAATGATGAGTCTTATAAGACGTGCAAATATCCCCATGCCAGAGAAGGATGTAATAAGGAGAAATAACAATGGAAGGCAGACAGGAATTAACGGTAGATGAAATAGCAAATGGTATATTTGATTTACAGGTAAAAATAAAAGAGAGACTGGACGAGAAAGGATATCACTGCTGGAAAAGTCGGCACGAGATTCTCGGTATAGTTGCCGAGGAATATCACGAGGTCGTTGATGCTGTACAAACTAATCGTGTTGATAATACGGATTCGCTTGAAGCACAGAAAATAAACGCAGATAGGGATAAACAATATTTGGAACACGAACTCCTTGACCTTGCGGTAGCTGCAATACTGGGGTATATCAATGTTAAAAACAAAAAAACAGACTGGTAAAAAGAAACCTACTTGGGTTGACATTGCAAAGAAACACGGACTGGGAACTTACACGCTTAAACCAGGCGGACTTCCTTGCCATGACGCTGACTTGGAAAGCATATTGAGATTCAGAAGTGAATGTAAGAAAAAAGGAATTCCTTTGCCGGTACCACCGGAAATGAGGAAGACCGTTGAGGTTACGTTCATGACTATGATTCCTGCTGGTTTCGCTGACCGGTTCATTGAGAACAAGATAGAAATGAAAATGGGTAAGTTTGCCATAATATTCACACGGAAAGATACAGGCGAGAAACATAAGGCAATATTTGAATTTAAGGATATGGTAGTAGATGGGAATTATGTCCGATAGGAGGTCTCAATGAAAAGAGTAAAAGGTTGCTATAAATTGATTAAGACTCGGCTGGAGAATATAAAGAAGGGAGACCTATTTATCCAGATGGAAGGAAAGAATATGCTTGATAAGGATATAAGCACATGTCCTAATCGGTTTGTTTTTAAGGCTACGGGAAATGGGAAATTGACAAGTGATGCTCGGTCAGTAGCGGTGGTGGAATGTGATTCGGTAGATATAAAATGAAAAAATTCATAGACCCAAACAGTCTGCTTTTGTGGTACCCCAAGACAAAGAACTTGGATATTCCACAGCCACGTACGGAGATAGTGGAAGTGCCATTCAATTCTCTTGTTGGTATGATGGACGGTAAAAAGTTGCCCAGCAATTATAAATTGGATATTATCCTGAAAGCAGAGGAAATAGGGTATCCCTTGTTCCTGCGGACAGACCTCTCGTCAGGCAAACATCAATGGAAAGATACTTGCTTTGTGGAGAAGGAAGAGGATTTGTTCCAGCATATATACAATGTGGTAGAGTTCAACCTGCTGTGTGATATGCTTGGTCTTCACTGCCAGGCGATTGTCCTGCGTGAGTTTCTTGAACTTGGTTGGAAGTTCAAAGCATTTATGGGAGAACTTCCTATTGCACCGGAGATACGTGTGTTTGCCAAAGATGGCGAAGTTATATGTTTCCACGCATACTGGTTTAAGGATGCCATTGAAAAAGGTGGGACAGAACATTTACCAAAGAACTGGGAAAAGATACTGAAAGCCACGAATACGTTTTATCCGGTTGAGATAAAGTTGTTAAGAGCATATGCGAGGGAAATAAGCAAGAAATTAAAAGGTTATTGGTCCATTGATTTTGCAAAAGACCGTGGCGGTAAATGGTGGTTCATTGATGCCGCTCTTGGCGAAAGGTCGTGGCATTCTGATGATTGCCCGAAGAAAAAGAAATGAAACCATGCAGACCAGGTGCGGCATATTTATGCGAGGAGTGGACGAAAGAAAAGGAATGGCAAAAAAGAAAGAAGGTATGGATTTGCTGGAAGTGTGGTAGGCAGATAGAATATCACGAGCATACTCGGAACTGGAGACACGTGTATGAAAATAAAAATCGTTAATTACTATGAAGTGCCGGATGGCGATAAATGTCATTCCCCCGAAACCGGTTATTGTGAACAAGTATTTAATGATGAAGGGAAATTTAGTTGTCTATTATTTACAAGAGATTTATCTGATAACCCGCATCCTTATAAAAGCAAGAAATGTATTGAAGCAGGAAAAGATGATATACAAAAGGATAAAGAGATTCCATCTCATAGCCATTGGGATAATTCACAGGTAATCAAATGCAACCATAAGAAAGATACTCGTAAATGTATTATTTGTGGATTAGAATGGGAAGAGCCATGTAATTTTGAAGAGGATTTTAGTTAATATGGACAGAAAACAAGCAGCAAAACAACGCAAAGAAAATCCGGTGAAGCGAGATGAATATCTCCGCAGATGTAGTGAGCAGGCGAAATCTATATACGATGCGGTGGCACAGGCGAATTTCAGTTTAAGAGATGAACGACAGCGTGAGGATTATCTTTCCATTCTTGAAACAGCAGAGTTCCTTGAACAGGAAGGAATCGGGAAAGAGGGGGTGGATTTCTAATGATAGAAATGCTTGATGGAAAGAAAGTAAAAAACGTGATAAAATTGCACAGCAATAACGTGAACACTTTAGTAGGAAGTTATTGGATTGGCAATGATGGATGCAAAGCAAGATGGAAACAGGACAGGAAAGAAAAACAGTTGGCGTTGTTCATTGGAAGCGTAAAAATTGACATGGATGATGAAGGCATAGACAAAATATTGAGCAAGTTCAGGCTGGTTGAGGTAGGCGAATAATGGAAATAACCCTTGACTTCCAAGCGAATCTGATGTATAATATAGTAGAAACAATTAACAGGAAAACTCGTGACGGCGGGTTATTTTTATGCGCCAGTTATCCCTCTGGATAGCGCCTGCCGTTACAGGTGTTTGAAAGAGGGATTTTTATTATGGTATATAAAAATATAGAAAAGAAAAGAGAACGTGATAAAAGATATTACAAGGATAACCATGAAAAAATAAGATTCCAATGGAATGAGTGGTCCAAAAATCATCCTGAAAATAGAAAGAAATATAGGAAAAAATATCACGGCGAACATCCAGAAAAAGTAAGTGAATATAACAAAAAATATCGTAAAAAACATCCCGAAAAAGTAAGAGAACGTAACAAAAAATATTACAATGAAAATCGTGAAAAAGAAAAAGAACGTTGGAAAACATGGTATAAGAATAATATTGAAAAATACAGAGAATACAAGAGAAGTCTTGTAAATACTCCACAGGGTAGAATAAATAGTAGAATGAGCGTTAATATCAGGAAAGCATTGAAAGGAAATAAGGCAGGTCGACATTGGGAGATACTGGTTGGATATGATTTTGGGCAGTTCAAGAGAGATTTTGAAAGTAAATTTACTTTTGGAATGGGATGGCACAATATGGATTTGTGGGATATTGACCACATTATTCCAAAGTGTTTATGGGTGTACGATACAGTGGATAGCAGGGAGTTCAGGCAGTGTTGGTGTTTGGCAAACCTACAGCCAATGTGGAGACCAGACAATTCAGCAAAAGGGAATAAGGTGTAATGATGGATGTCCAAGATAAAGAAACACGAGCAGAAAAAATATATGGATTATTAGCAGAGCAACATTGTTTACCTCAATGGATAATTGTACCGGAACTTCGGGGTTCTACTGCCTACTACAACATGAGAGAGATAGATGCATTTGCGGTCTCGTGTTGGACGGCACCATCGCCTGGCTATTCAATTGCATATGAAATCAAGGTTGACCGGCAGGACTTCAAAAGGGAAATAAACGACCCAGACAAGAGAGCGACATTTGTGGCAAACTCCAATCAGTTTTACTTTGTAACCTTGCCGGAAGTTGTGAATGTTGAGGAGATACCGCCGGAGTGCGGTCTCATCTATGCCACGGACAGATTGAGGATACAAAAGATTGCTCCGCAGAGAGAACTGAAACCAAATTTTTATGACCCGATGTTCATTGCATCGCTTTTACGGAACGTCGTTGAAAAGAACAAGTCCTATAAACTCGGTAGCCGGAAGTTGTTTAAGTATGCTGGTAGGGAACTGACACACGAGGAACTTGTCCAGCTGATTGAAAAGGAAAGCAAATTCCATATAGACCGGTTGGACAAAGATGCATACGACAAGGCGACCATGGAGTTAAGGGAGAATGTTAAACTGGAATACAATAATGCGATGAGGGCTATCTGTCATGTCCTTGGTAGAAGCACTACTCCTATATGGTCAAGAAATGACAAGGAAATTTGGAATTACGATACGTTGGTCAATGATATAATAAGCCTTAAAGCAAAGGGTGTTGATGGCGGCAGCGATAAACTCAAAAGGATAAGACAGATACTGGATGAACAATGAAAAGAAAATATTATGATTTGGGTAATTGTAAGGGTTGTAAAAAGAATCACAATGAATTCCAGATGACAATAGAAAATATGTTCCATTGTTTTATTGAGAAAACTATAAAAGATAGGGAATCCGTAAGAAAAAAGACATTGCTTTCTTCCAATTATTTCGGCAACAGAACAAAAAGAATAAATGCAATAGTAAAATTTATCAGAGAATCAAAATGAGAGACATAAGCGAATTTATCAATAAGATTCATCAGGGACATACATTGGCGGTGTTGAAAGAAATACCCAGTGATACCATTTCCTGCGTAATTACCAGTCCGCCGTACTGGAACTTGCGTGCCTATGGAACTGAACCGGTTGTCTGGGGCGGTGACAAAGATTGCCAGCACGAATGGAAAAGCGAACGGACCCCGAGACCTAACGCCTCCGGTGGCAAGACAGAATGGGCGAAACAGAAACTTCGTTGTAAGGGTAAAGAGAATATGAGTGAGTGGGTTGACTATAAAGACAGGGCATCGTATTCGGATTACTGCGAGAAGTGTAATGCGTGGAAGGGAGAACTCGGTCAGGAACCGCACTTCAATGAATATATATTGCATCTCTGCGATATTTTTGATGAGATTAAGCGTGTACTTCGTGAGGACGG
>Ga0315291_10002366_pt1 | contig 24767 bp, 24 predicted proteins | sample YL17G12_20_MG_FD_203070 | JGI IMG/M metagenome (GOLD analysis project Ga0315291, IMG submission 203070) | Sediment microbial communities from Yellowstone Lake, YNP, Wyoming, USA - YL17G12_20 | ecosystem: Environmental > Aquatic > Freshwater > Lake > Sediment | place: USA: Wyoming | collected...
GAAACGCGGCCTGTCATTGCGAGCGAAGCGAAGCAATCTACATTATTAAACGAAAAACAGAGATTGCTTCGTCGTTTCACTCCTCGCAATGACGGTGCGAGGTTATTTTTAGAGATTGCCTTAATTATTAAGAATTAAAAATATGAAAACAATCGGGAAAATTATTGGATATTTACTTTGGATAGGCGCGGGTATTCTCATGTTTATTTTTTGGCTAGCTGCGATGAGTAAATGGCTTGGTTTTATTGGTATTATTCTTGCTTTCGTGCTATCGCCGGGACTTGTTATATTCCCAATCGTATTTTGGATAGTTGAGGGAGTATTTCCAGCTTTCTATTTTATAGTTTGGGGCATCGGCATAGTAGGTTTAATAATTTTCGGACTATCGTCCAGCGATGACTAATATGAGTTTAGAGAAAAAGAAAAATAGTGCAAAAAGTATGGTAGATTATTGTGTTGGGCATTTAAGAAATGAAAAAGGGAAAAAGATATGGAGCCTTTTCGATTAATTTAGGTGAAGATAGCGGAAAGACTATAATTCTCTGTCCAATGGAACATTGCTTGGAAATATTTACAACAAAAGGTATTTACCAAATATATCCCCCAGAATCATTAGATCCAAAAGAAACTAATCCGGATATGCCAGGCATGGCAAAGAAGGTGTTAGAAGTTGGCACAACGAATTGGATTGTGGCGCGTGTTATGGTTCAAAATTATAAGATAGGTGAATCTTGCGTATTTCTTTTAACAGGACAAAAGGCAGAATTTACACGGAATCTTCGAGAACTTATGGGGTCTTTATTATCATGTAGTGAAGCTTATGACTATATTAATAGTAAGGTTCTGGCAGTCGAAAAGAAAGTTACCATTGATGGGATACAAGCCAAAGGTAATATATTCACAGATTTTCCTTCAACAGAAAATCTCGAAGAAAGAGTTACTATCTATTTGACAAAAGCAAAACATTCGGTTCAAAGAATTATAGATATTTTTAATTTATTTTATAATAGCGGTATATCTAATCCACGCATAGATGAACTTATCAAGTGGTGCGAAAAAAATAATATTGTAACGGAAATTGTTGATACGTTGAAGCTTTTCGAACCGGTAGCTAAATATGTCGTTGACCTAAGGAATTCGCAAGAGCACCTATCTAAAACATCAAAGTTTGCTTTCTCAGATTTTAAAATTCTACCTAGCAGAGAGGTTTCGGCTCCGTTATGGGGCGTTAATGAAGCAAAACATTCTATCCATAAAGAAATGAATGTGATTTTAAAAGAGTTTGTTGCCTTTACAGAGTGGTTGATAATATATCTTGTTTTAAGTAAAGAAAATGAAAATTCATTATTCGAATTGCGTGTCTTTCAGATATCGGATGAACATCAAGATAAAGATTGCCCGATAAAATATATGGTTAAGACTTGCTTCAAAGAAAAGGGCGAAAAAGACAAGAATTAGTTTTGAGTTCCAAGGATTGAGTTTTAAGTAAAAAAGATTGCCACGGCCTACGTTGCAGGCCTCGCAATGACATATCGCCGGTGAGGCGTCATTCCACAATTCAAAATTGCTCTTGTATCTTTGTGCTTTGGCGACTAAATTAAGGCCAAAACAAATAAAATTTGTGTTTATTTGTGTTCATTCGTGGTTAAATTGAATCAAAAATAAAAAAAATTGGAGATATTATGGCAGAAGAAAACCAGGAAAAGAAAATCATAATTGACGAAGACTGGAAGACCAAGGCGCAAAAGGAAAAGGAGGTTTTAAAGGCAAAGGAAAAGGTTGACAAAGAGCCCAAAGAGTCTGACGCCCAGGAGGAGCAACGGCCGCTGCCGCAGGGTGATTTTAGCTCTTTGATTAGTCTGCTCGCAACACAGGCTTTGTTTGCGATGGGCCTGATTTCAACCGAAAACGACAAAGAGCCGAAAAAAGACCTGCGGCTGGCAAAGTTTCATATTGATATGCTTGAAGCGCTTGAACAAAAGACAAAAGGAAATCTGACAGAGCAGGAACAAAAACTCCTGACAAGTACCCTAAGTCAGCTTCGCATGGGTTTTGTTAACGCGTCAGGATAATCCCGTGGCAAACATACTCAAAGAAATAATAGACAATAAACGAAAAGAACTGCAGCAGCAGAAAAAACTGGTTGCGGCCGAATTGCTCAAAGAGCAGATAAAAAATCTGCCAAAGTGCCGAAACTTCCACAAGGCTGTAACAAAACCAAACAATCGCGGCATAAATGTTATCGCTGAAGTCAAAAAAGCTTCGCCTTCGGCAGGCATTATCCGCGAAGATTTCCAGCCGGTCGAGATTGCAAAAATTTATGAAAGATGCGGCGCAGATGCCATAAGCGTCCTGACAGATGAAAAATATTTTCAGGGCAGACTTGAATATCTTACGCAGATTAAAAATACGGTAAGCATACCCGTTCTGCGGAAGGATTTTATCATTGACGAATATCAGATATACGAAGCTCGCGCGGCCGGTGCCGATGCAATATTGCTCATCGCCGAGGCATTTGAGCCGAACGACGGCAAAATCCTTGATTTAATGATTCTTGCTGCGGAACTTACGCTGACGACGCTGCTTGAGGTGCACGGTGCAGAAGAGCTGCTGAGAGTAAGAAGCCTGATTGACTTTCCAAAGGCGCACTACAGTGTCCTCGGAATAAATAATCGGGATTTAACAACAATGAAAGTTGATTTGAATACGACAATCAGACTTGCGGAACTTATCGGCAATATAAAAGGCCTGGTAGCTGAAAGCGGAATAAGGACTCGTCAGGACGTTGAAAAAATAAAAAAATGCGGTGCAACGGCTGTTCTTGTCGGACAGGTGCTTTGCGAAAGCGAAAATATTGCTAACAAATTTAGAGAGATTTTCGGCTGACAGCGGCTGTGAAATGATTTATGCATAAAGGTGCAAAAATGATAAATATTCTTCTTTATTTGCTTTTAGGTCTTGTTACCGGAATACTCAGCGGTTTAATCGGCATCGGCGGAGCGATAATTATAATACCAATGCTGGTTCTTCTGTTCGGCCTGTCGCAGCACATGGCACAGGGCACAACACTTGCGCTGATGGTTCCGCCGATAGGTTTGCTCGCCGCATGGACATATTACCAGAAGGGTTTTGTGGATTTGAAAATCGCAGCATTTATCTGCATTGGTTTTTTCATCGGCGGCCTATTGGGAGCAAAGTTTGCAATCGGTATTCCTGACCAGATTTTGAGAAAAATTTTCGGAATAGCACTGCTGGCAGCTTCGCTGAGAATGCTTTTTTTCAAATAAGGGCAATAGTTTTTTATGCCTGCCGGGTTTTCTGAATTTTCGCCCATTCGTCGCGGAGGGTTGCAGTACGATTGAAAATCAATTTTCCATCTTTACTGTCAGGGTCAACGCAGAAATAGCCTAATCTTTCAAACTGCCATCTGCTCAGAGGCTTTGCATCTTTAAGATATGGTTCAATCTTGCAGCCGACGAGGGTCTTAAGTGAATTGGGATTTAAAAAAGCAGTGAAGTCCTGACTTTCCTGGGCTTCATCCGGGCTTTCCTTCGTGAAAAGATTCTCGTAGAGTCTCGCCTCGGCATCGACGGCGTTTTTCGCACAGACCCAGTGAAGAGTGGATTTTACTTTTCTGCCGTCAGGCGAATCGCCGCCGCGGGTTGCAGGGTCGTAAGTGCAGCGAAGCTCGACAATATTGCCTGTAGAATCCTTTATTACCTTGCGGCAGGTTATGAAATACGCGTATCGCAGACGAACCTCTCTGCCGGGTGCAAGACGGTAAAACTTTTTCGGAGGCTCCTCCATAAAATCATCAAGCTCAATGTAAATCTCCCTCGAAAAAGGTATCTGTCTTGTTCCGGCGGAAGCATCTTCAGGATTATTTACCGCTTCGAGGTATTCGACCTTGCCGTCGGGATAATTTTCAATTGTTACCTTTAGCGGATTTAAAACTGCCATAACACGAGGGCTTGTCTTATTCAAATCCTCACGGACACAGTATTCGAGCAGTGCAAAATCAACCGTGCTGTTGAATTTATTTACGCTGATTTTCGAGCAGAAATTTCTTATCGCCCAAGGAGAATAGCCCCTTCTCCTCATGCCGCAGATTGTCGGCATTCGCGGGTCGTCCCAGCCGCTGACGAAGTCATCCTGCACAAGTTTCAAAAGTTTGCGTTTGCTCATAACGGTATAGGTAAGATTCAATCGTGCAAATTCAATCTGCTGCGGATGATAGACGCCGAGCGCATCGAGGAACCAGTCGTAAAGAGGCCGATGATTTTCAAATTCGAGCGTGCAGATTGAATGTGTAATTTTTTCGATGGAATCCTCAATTCCGTGAGCCCAGTCATACATCGGATATATGCACCATTTATCGCCTGTTCGGTGATGGGAGGCGTGGAGAATCCTGTACATCACAGGGTCTCGCATATTAAGGTTGGGGTGAGCCATATCGATTTTTGCGCGCAGTGTTTTTGAGCCATCGGGAAATTCGCCGGTTTTCATTCGCTGGAACAAATCGAGATTCTCTTCGATGCTGCGATTGCGATAGGGACTATCTTTTCCGGGCCTGGTCAATGTGCCGCGATATTCTCTGACCTGCTCTGCATCGAGTTCGCAGACGTAAGCCTTGCCTTTTTTTATAAGGTCGATTGCCCAGTCATACATCTGCTGAAAATAGTCCGAGCCGAAGAAAAGATTTTCTCCCCAGTCCCAGCCGAGCCAGCGGACATCAGCGATAATCGAATCGACGTATTCCTGCTCTTCCTTTTCAGGATTGGTGTCGTCAAAACGCAGATGACATTTTCCGCCGAACTCAGAAGCTATTCCGAAATTCAGGCAGATGCTCTTTGCGTGTCCGATATGCAGATAGCCGTTTGGTTCGGGTGGGAATCGTGTAACGACTCTGCCGTCCCATTTGCCGCTTTTGCAGTCATCGACAACTATCTGGCGGACAAAATCAGGCTTCTGGTAATTTTCATTTGCATCGTTTGTTTCTGTCATCTGTAAGCCTTTAAGCTTTAATATGTTAGAGTAAAGGAAAGGTTAAAAAATCCCTCTTACACAGTCAAGAGCGTAAAAATTTGCCGACTTACAGTCTTTCGTATTTAATTACCGCTCTGTACAGCCCATTGATTCTTGAGCCTTCGACAATCAAAGGGGCATAATTTTCATTGCGGGGCTGGAGCCTGACTTTATTTTGCGGTTCGAAAAAGACTTTTTTGAATGTTGTTTCATGCGGCGTTGAAAGACGAATGAAACAATCATCGCCGCTTCTTACCTCAGCAGCAGGAGAAAAGATAACTATATCGCCCTGAACAAACTTCGGCTCCATCGAATCGCCTATGACTCGAACGGCAAAGGCATGAGGGTCGTCGATGTCGGGGCAGCGGACATAATCATCGGCAAAACCTGCAGGATATTCGAGGTCGTCAAAATCGACAGGATAACCTGCCGCGACGCGGTTAATCACAGGTATCAGCCTGCCGGGCTTTACCACAGAGCTGCCGTTGTCAATCTGCAAATCACTTTTCGAAAGCAGCTCATCAATTTCACCTTTGCTGCTTTTTTTATCGATAAGATTTTTAACCAGTTTTCGCCAGCGCTGATTCTCCGCTTCATAAGCCTCGAAACGCTGGCGAACATCGGCAGGCATCCTGTCCAGATTGGCAATATGCCGCAACGTGCCGGCGGCAAACTCCAGCACCTCCTCCAGCTTGCGAAGAAGGCTGTCGCTCGGCGGATTTCTTACCTTGCCCGTTTCAATCGTTGAAAGATAAGGTTTGGAAAAACCCGTTTTGGCACTTACCTCATCAAGCGTGATATTCAGCTCGTGCCGACGCTTGCGAATAATCTGACCTAAAGACATTTCTAATCCCTCAAAAATAAATTTGTTTTTCAATTATACAACAAATCAAAAAAGTTTCAAGAATAACTAATAAAAAGCCTGTTGATATAACTTGTTATGTAATAAATACTTAAGGTTTAAAGTTGCGGTTAAACCCGAAAAAATAGTTTTGAAATATTTGATTTTTTACCTCATTCGCTTGTATCGAGGATGCTCATAAAGGCCTGCTGAGGGATTTGAACGCTGCCGATGCTTTTCATTCTCTTTTTGCCTTCCTTCTGCCTTTTGAGAACCTTCATTTTGCGGGTAACGTCGCCGCCATAGAGTTTTGCGGTAACATCTTTTCTAAAGGCCTTGATGGATTCGCGTGCGATTATTTTGCCGCCGATTGCCGCCTGCAAAGGTATTTCGAACTGATGACGCGGGATTGCTTTCCTGAGTTTGACAAGCATTTTTCTCCCCCTTGCCTCTGCGTTCGAACGGTGCACAATCAAACTCAGTGCATCGACGATTGCCTTATTTACGAGGATATCTATTTTTACAAGGTCGCCGGCCTCGAACCCGGTAAACTTATAATCCATTGTTGCATAACCTCTGCTTATGCCTTTGAGCTGGTCGTAAAAATCATAGACAATCTCGGCAAGCGGGGCCCTGAACTCCATCATCACACGAGTCGGACTTATATAATCGGTCTTTATTAACTGGCATCGCTTCATCTCCGCAAGCTTCATGATACTGCCTATCGCGTCTTTCGGAGTAATTACTTCGAGCTTCACATAAGGTTCGCGGAGCTCAGCGATTTTGGTCTTTTCAGGCATATGGCTTGGCGAATCAATTCTGTAAGTTTCTCCCGACGTCTCAACCACCTCGTAAGTTACCGTAGGCGCCGTCTGGACCACTTCGATATTGCTTTCTCTTTCGAGTCTTTCCTGAATAATTTCCATGTGCAGAAGACCGAGAAATCCGCAGCGGAAGCCAAAGCCCAGAGCCGGACTGTTCTGCGGAATAAACGTAAAGCTTGCATCATTGAGCGAAAGTTTTTCAAATGCCGAGCGCAAGTGCGAATAATCGGTGTTGTTCCCCGGATAAAAATCGCTGAAGACCATCTGAAGCGGCTTTTTGTAGCCGGGCAAAAGCTTCTTGGCAGGTTCTTTTGCCAGGGTGATGGTATCGCCAATCGTAACATCCGAAAGCGTCCTGATATTCGCAATAACATAACCGACCTCGCCGGCACCGAGCGAATCGATTTTTTTCATTTCAGGCGTGAATTTCCCAAGCTCGCTTACCTGATAACTTCTGCTCGAGCCCATCATCAGTATCTTATCGCCGGGATTCAATTGGCCGCTAACCAATCTGACATAGCATATCACGCCGCGATATTCGTCATAATGGCTGTCAAATATCAACGCCCTGGTCTGCTTTGTCAAATCGACCGCAGGCGGCGGCAAAAAAGTTATTATCGCCTCAAGCAGCTCAGAAACACCCTGGCCGCTTTTGGCACTGATATAAAAGCACTCGTTTTTATTTATGCCGAGGATATGTTCGATTTCCTCTGCGACAACCTTCGGCTGCGCTGCAGGCAGGTCTATCTTATTTATAACAGGGATAATTTCCAAACCCGAATCAACCGCCAGATACGCATTGGCAACCGTCTGTGCCTCGACGCCCTGCGAGGCATCAACAACGAGCAGAGCGCCTTCACACGCTGCCATCGAGCGCGAAACCTCATAATGAAAATCCACGTGCCCCGGCGTGTCAATCAGATTGAGCATATACTCGACGCCGTTAAGGGTGTAGTGCATCGTAACGGCAGAGGCCTTGACGGTAATGCCTCGTTCGCGTTCGATGTCCATAGTGTCGAGCATCTGCTCCTTGAAATCTTTCTGGCTCACAGTACCTGTAAGCAGCAGGAGTCTGTCGGCAAGTGTGCTTTTGCCGTGGTCAATATGCGCGATAATGCAAAAATTTCTAATGTTCTCTGTGTTCATCCGTAGTCTTCAGAAAATTTATATACTCATATTATAATTAATCAACGCCTTAAAGCAATCAGTCAGGTTGTGCAAAATCACACAAAACACTGTCAGCTATCGGCAAAGCCTGTTTTGTGAGGCTCAGGCGGTTATTTCTCAATTGAAGCAGTTTTAATTTCAGATTTTTTTCAATGGACCGGCCGAAAAGCTCGTAAATATCGAAACCTGTCCTTTGTTTATATTCCGTCAGGTCTATGCCCTTAATCAATCGCAGATTGAGGACTGCTGTCTGAGATGCCTTTTCTGAAGGAGTTATTTTTATTTTTTCTGCTGCCGGTTCTCTATCGCTCTCGATACATTCAACGTACTTGTCAATATCGCTTATATTTTCAATTCTGTAATCGCCTGAAAAACTTGCCGCAGCAGGCCCGATGCCGAGATAAAAATCATTCTTCCAATAAGTAAGGTTATGCCTGCATTTAAAGCCTGGTTTTGCAAAATTTGAAATCTCATAATGTTCAAAGCCGGCATCGGTAAGCTTTCGGATTGCTGCTTCGAACATCTTCCTGTCAGTATCTTCATCGACAGTTTTTATTTTGCCGGACAATTTTGTTTTTTCCAACGGCGTGTTTTTCTCGTATGTCAGACTATATGCGCTTATATGCTGAATGCTGCTCCGGCTTGCTTTTTTGATGGTTTCTCGCCAGTTCTTCAGATTAGAGCCGGGAACAGCAAAAATTAAATCGATGCCGATATTCTTAAAACCGATGATTTCTGCGGCTCCTATTATTTTTTCTGCCTGTTTTGCCGAATATCCTCTGCCCAGAAAGGCAAGTTCATTATCGCAGAATGACTGAACGCCGATGGAAATTCTATTGACTCCAAGTTCAAAAAGTTCTTTGAGCAGTTTTTCATCCGCATCGGCAGGATTGATTTCAACGGTAAACTCGCCGGCTGCGCCGGTCAATTCAACAACTTTTGAAAGGAAACTGCAAAGTATTTCACAGCCGACGGATGCCGGACTGCCTCCGCCGATATACAAAGTTTGGGCAGGCTTTTGAAAAACAGATTTTTTCAATTCTGCAATTTCGGCATTTAAGACTTTTTTAACATCATATTGATTTGCCGGCTTTGAGAAAAAACCGCAATATGAGCATTTAGATTTGCAGAACGGAATATGGATATAAACAGATTTTGGTAAATTCGTATTAATCAAGATTGTACCACTTTTTTATTGTTTGCCTCAATTGGCCTTCGTTTTGTGCAGCGATAAGTTCTTTGCGCACCTTTCTTATCTGCGGATGGCTTTTGCTGTATTGAACCAAAAATTTTCTAAAGTACCATATACATTTTTTTATATCGTAAAGTTCCTTCAGCAATTCGAAATGTTCGAGGATGATTCGGCCCTGCTCTCGTACATCAGGGTGGAAGATTTGTTGTTTTCCTTCGAGCACGTCTTTTATCTGTCTGAAAATCCAGGGTTTTCCGACAGCGCCTCTGGCTATGGCCACGCCGTCCGCGCCGCTTGAGCGGAGCTTGTTTACGATATCGGCCGGCTCGAACAAATCGCCGCTGCCGATGATTGTCGTTTTTGGAAATTTCTCCTTCAGTTGTTTTATTATATTCCAGTCAGCAGCGCCTTTGAATCTTTGCTCAACGCTTCTGCCGTGGACAATCAGGCTATCGATGCCGTATTCAACGGCTTGTGTGCAGATTTGCCCGAATTTTTGTATTGATTCTTCGCTGCCATCGACGCCTTTTCTAAGCTTCATAATTACGGGACATTTTACGGCATCTCTTACACATTTGAAGATTTCGATTGTCCTTTTCGGCTCTGCCAGAAGTGCACCGCCTCTCGCCTTTTTGACGACTTTCGGTGCAGGACAGGCGAAATTAAGGTCGATAAGGTCGTAACCGATTTGGCACAGGTTCTCTGCCGCCCTTGCCATTTTTTCAGGTTCGCTGCCGAGAAGTTGTGCGCCGATTGGATGTTCGTCGTCCTTGAGGATATAGTTCGATTTTTCAAAAAGAGGCTTATATGATGCAGAACTATCGAGGATAACGCCGCTGAACGTAAGTTCGCAGCCGAATTTTCTCGCAAGGACTCGCATCGCCCTGTCGCTGTAGCCGCTCATGGCAGCCTGGATGACAGGGGTATCAAGTCTTATATTTCCGATTTTTAACATACGCAGTATGCCTTACGGCACGGGCAGGAGTTAGAATTAAAAATTTAAGAATCCGCCTTTTGGCGGAGTTGCTTTTTGCTTGTCAGGTATATTGCCTGCTCAGCAAAGATATTCGGAGCAAATTTGACGGGGCTTTGGCGGCTGCCGATAAGCGCCAATCTAACTTCGATTTTTGCGCCGATTTCATCGCAAAAAACCTCAAAATCCTTCAGCGACAGAAAATGAATATTCGGCGTTTCGTACCACCTGAAAGGAAGCTGCCTCGTTCGCGGAGCTTTGCCGGTAAAGAACAGATTCGCCCTGCATTTCCAGTGAGCAAAATTGGGAAAACTGACGATAACCTTTCCCGCCACCCGTAAAAGCTCGGAAAAAACCTGACGCGGGTTTTTCAGTGTCTGCAAGGTCTGTGAAAGTATCGCATAATCAAATGTGCCGACCGGATAATGCTCAAGTCCCCGTTCGATGTCTCTGTGAATTATATTAAGACCGTTGTTTACGCACTGCAGGACAAGCTCCTGGTCGACTTCAATTCCCTCAGCGATGATATTTTTGTCGTGCTGAAGATTAAGCAGAAGCTGTCCGTCGCCGCAGCCGACATCGAGCACCCTGCTGTTCGGCTCTATGAGCGATTCGATAAGTTCGTAATCGACCCTGAGTCTTTTTGCGCGTTCAATACCCTTTATGCTCGAAATCACAGAAGGTCTTTCAAACTTCGGTTTTTCCATGGTCGTCGCAAGAAATCCGCTAATCAATCTGCTCAGCGTCTCCGGCTCCAGCAGAAATGCATCATGGCCGTAGGGGGAGAGGATATTGCAGTAGCTGACGGGTTTTCTCTGCGCGACAAGTGCGTTTACCATTTCTTCCGATTGAGCAGGCGTAAAGAGCCAGTCGCTGGTGAAGCTGATTATCAGAAATCTTGACTTTGTCTTTGCGAACGCTTTTCCAATAGAGCCGTAATCCCTCGCAAGGTCGAAGTAGTCCATCGCCTTTGTTATATACAGATAACTGTTGGCATCGAAACGCTCGACAAAACTCTGGCCCTGATAGTCAAGATACGTTTCGACCGAAAATTCCGAGTTAAAATCGTAACTATAGTTATCTGCGCCTCTAAGGTCTCTGCCGAATTTTTCGCGCATGCTTTCTTTTGAAAGATATGTTATATGGCCTATCATCCTTGCGGTGGCAAGTCCTTTCTTCGGCGTCCTGCCTGCCTCTATATCCGAAAGAATGGCGTTTCTGCCGACCGCATCAAATGCAATCGCCTGTGTGCCAAGCCTTGATGTTGCAGCAATCACTATTGCGGACTTGACAAAATCAGGATACTCAATCGCCCACTGCAAGACCTGCATTCCGCCCATCGAACCGCCGATGACACTCAAAAGCTGTTTTATGCCGAGCTTATCCAGCAGCAGCTTTTGCACTTTTACCATATCAGCGATGGTAATCAGCGGAAAATCAAGATTATACGGTTTGCCGGTTGCAGGATTAATGCTGGATGGTCCCGTCGTGCCGCTGCAGCTGCCAAGAAAATTGGAGCATATAACAAAATATTTATTTGTATCGATTGCCTTGCCCGGCCCTATCATAATGTCCCACCAGCCGCTCTTTTTATCGCCGGCACTGCTGAAACCGGCAGCATGTGCGCTGCCGCTGAGGGCATGACAAATAAACACAACATTATCGCCGGCCGGACTTGGTTTGCCGCAGGTTTCGTATGCTACCTCTATTGGGCCGAGGGTTTTGCCGCTGACCAACTTCAGAGGCTTGTCAGCATCGATAACCTTTACGGTCTTAGTCTGGACAATACCAACCGAACCTGCCTGATTCTCTGCCATAACGTAAGCTTCAATCCTGAGGAATCCCTTTGTTTTTCACAATAATTACAGTTGTTGTGAAAAATTCCAACTGACTAACGACTAATATTATATACAGGCCTTTTTCGGTATGCAATTTTTCTTTTCAATCTGGCTCAGTTTCGCTTTTTTATAGACACAAGTGAACGAAAACAATATACTGTCCGTTTTAATTTAAGGCCAAAAAACATGCAGGGGCAGTTTTAAAGACGGTTCCGAGGTAAAATATGAGTGAAAATCTTCAGGCAGAAATTAAACGGATATGCCAAAGCTGCGGCAACGACCGAACAAGAATGATGGATATTGTTCGAGCGGTGCAGGAAAAATTCGGCCAGGTCAGCGGCGAGGCGATGAATCATATCGCAAAATGCATCAGCTGCCGCCGGGTCGAGGTCGAAGGCGTCGTGTCATTTTATGCATTCCTTTCAAAAAAGCCCAGGGGCAAAGTCGTCATTCGCCTATGCAATGACGTCGTCGACAAAATGCAGGGCGTTGATGCAGTTGCCGAAGAGTTCAAAAAGCAGCTCAATATCGATTTTGGTCAAACGACACCCGACGGCAAAATAACGCTCGAATATACGCCCTGCATCGGAATGTGCGACCAGGCACCGGCGGCCCTTATCAACGATGAAGTCATAACATATCTTTCTACCGACAAGGTAAAACAGATTATAGCCGAGCTGAAACAGCACTACGAGCCGGCAAAGCTGAAACATCGTCTCGGCGACGGCAACAACGCTCACGAGCTTGTCCATTCCTGTGTTCATAACGGTATCAGAAAGAAAGGCATGGTCATCTTTACCGAGTATAAACACGAAGCAGGACTTAAAAACGCCCTTGCCATAAGCTCGGTTGAAGTCATTAACGAGGTAAAAACCACCCGGCTTCGCGGCAGAGGCGGAGCGGGTTTTCCGACCGGCATAAAATGGCAGTTCACGCGCGCGGCGGCAGGTGAAAAGAAATTTATTCTCTGCAACGCCGACGAAGGCGAACCCGGCACTTTCAAGGACAGGGTAATCCTTACAGAATGCGCTGATATGCTCTTTGAGGGCATGACAATTGCCGGCTACGCAATCGGGGCAGAAATGGGAATCCTTTATCTGCGGGCTGAATACAATTACCTGCGAAAATTACTCGAAAAGGTTTTACAGGAAAGAAGAGATAAAAATCTCCTCGGCAAAAATATACTCGGCAAGAAAGGTTTTAACTTCGATATTACAATCCAGATGGGGGCAGGTGCATATATCTGCGGCGAAGAGACCGCCCTGATAAGCTCCTGCGAAGGCTCAAGAGGCGACCCCAAAACCAGACCGCCGTTTCCCGCACAGAAAGGCTATCTGGGCTATCCGACGGCAGTAAATAATGTTGAGACACTGTGCTGCGTAACAAGAATACTCGAAATGGGTGCAGCATGGTTCGCCGAAATCGGCTCGGCAGGCAGCCCGGGCACAAAACTTTTAAGCATCTGTGGCGACTGCAAACTGCCGGGTGTTTATGAACTCCCGTTCGGCATAAAAGTAAAAGACCTCTTAAAAGAAGTCGGAGCCGAAGATGCACAGGCCGTTCTCATCGGCGGACCGAGCGGCCAGATAATCGGTTCGAATGATTATAATAGAACTATCAGCTACGACGATTTGGCGACCGGCGGAGCGGTTGTCGTTTTCGGTCCTGAAAGAGACATAATTGAAATCGCCGCCTGGTATATGGAATTCTTCGTCGAGGAAGGCTGCGGCTACTGCACGCCCTGCAGGGTCGGAAATGTCCTGCTGAAGAGAAATCTGGACAAAATTCTTGCCGGCTATGGTGAGCCGGAGGACCTCGACATATTGCAGGAGCTCGGCGAGAGCATAAAAATCACCAGCCGCTGCGGACTGGGCCAGACTTCTCCCAACCCCGTGCTGACAACCCTGAAAAACTTCCGCAAGATTTATGAATCGAGAGTCAAAAAAGCTGCTGACGGTATGCAGCCGATGTTCGATATCAGAAAAGCTCTCGGCGATGCCGAAAGCATTGCACATCGTAATTCAGTAATCTTTACCCCGTTAGAGAAAACCGCCAATTCTAATTTTAGAGAACGAAGTGAAGTTCTCTAACGGGGTTTACAAAATAAAGGATTCACCCCCACACCAATGTATCGGTGCAGGGAAACAGTATTTAAGGGAAAAAATGGAAACGAAATCTTTATCAAAAAGACAATATTCAAAACTTATTACATCCGCACACCAAAAATTTTGGTGTGTGGATACATTGGTGTGGGGGTAAAAATGAGCGACCAGATAACCTTTACAATTGACGGTATTGAGGTGAAAGGCAAGGCGGATCAGACTATCCTGCAGGCCGCTGATGAGGCCGGTATTTATATACCGAGACTCTGTTATCATCCGGAGCTTGTCCCGCATGGAAGCTGCCGCATCTGCACTGTTCTTGTCAACGGCAAACCCCAGACCGCCTGCACTCAGCCGATTGCCGAGGGAATGACTGTGGAAAATGACACACAAGAGCTTAAGGAGCACAGACGCAATCTGATTGATATGCTCTTTATTGAAGGCAATCACTTCTGTATGTTCTGCGAAAAGAGCGGCAACTGCGAACTGCAGGCTATGGCTTATCGGCTTGGAATCCTGTCTCCAAAATATCCTTATCTTTACCCCAAAAAAGATGTTGATTCCACACACCCTGACATATTCCTCGACCTGGACAGGTGTATCCTCTGCGGCAGATGCGTGGAAGCCTCCAGAGATGTTGACGGCAAAGGTGTTTTTGAATTCGCAGGTCGAAGCATTGAAAAGAAAATCACGGTCAACGCTGAAGCATACCTCAAAGACACCGACCTTGCCGTAACCGATAAGGCCGCTGATGTCTGCCCAGTCGGCACGATAAACAAAAAACGTACGGCTTTTGCCGTTCCAATCGGCAAAAGATTATACGACAAAAAGCCAATCGGCTCGGAAATCGAAGAACGAAAAAAATAAAAGTTAAATTTGTAAGGATTCACCCCCACACCAATATACTGGTGAAGGGGAAAAATATTTAAGGAAAAAAATGGAAACAAAATTAAAAAGACAGTATTCGAAGCTTATTATATTGGTGTGGGGGTAAAAATGGCAAAACCAAAAATCGCAACAGCATCGCTGGCAGGCTGTTTTGGCTGCCATATGTCGCTGCTCGATATTGATGAACGAATCTTAAAGCTCATTGAGCTTGTCGATTTCGACAAATCTCCTTTTGATGATATAAAGGAATTTACCGATAGATGCGCCATCGGCCTGATTGAAGGCGGCTGTGCCAACGAAGAAAACGTCCATGCCCTTCAGGAATTCCGCAAACATTGCGACATTCTTGTTTCCGTCGGCGATTGTGCCATAATGGGCGACATACCTGCGATGAGGAACAACATACCGTTAAAAGAGTGTCTCGAGGAAGCATATCTGAACGGCCCTTCCGTCCACAATCCCGAAAAAATCATACCGAACGATAAGGAACTACCGCTCTGCCTTGACAGGGTTTATCCGTGCCACGAAGTTGTAAAGATTGATTATTTTCTGCCGGGCTGCCCCCCAAGCGGAGATACGCTTTGGCAGGGGCTTGTTGCACTTCTGAACAATAAGCCTCTCGAACTGCCTTATGAACTGATAAAATACGATTAATTCGTTTTATGGTGAGCGAAGTCGAACCGTTTCGGAGTATTAAAAGTGAGTACAAGCAAAAGGGTCGTAATAGAACCGGTTACCAGAGTTGAGGGGCACGGCAAGGTCTCAATCCTGCTGGATGAAAACAACAAGGTTACGCAGGCAAGGTTTCACGTCGTTGAATTTCGCGGCTTTGAAAGATTTATTCAGGGCAGACCTTACTGGGAAATTCCTGTTCTCGTTCAGAGGCTCTGCGGTATTTGTCCCGTAAGTCATCATCTTGCCGCAGCAAAGGCAATGGACCAAATTGTCGGAGCAGACAAACTTACGCCGACCGCTGAGAAGATACGCCGGCTTATGCACTACGGCCAGATGTTCCAGTCGCACGCACTGCATTTTTTCCATCTCTGTTCGCCCGATTTGCTGTTCGGTTTTGACGCGGACCCGAAAATCAGAAATATTATCGGCGTTGCCGTAAAATACCCAGACCTTGCTGTTCAGGGCGTGATGATGAGAAAGTTCGGCCAGGAAATTATAAAGGCCACTGCCGGCAAAAAGATTCACGGCACAGGAGCAATCCCCGGCGGAATAAATAAAAATCTGTCAATTACTGAAAGAGATGTCTTTTTGAAGGACATCGGGCAAATGCTCGAATGGGCAAGAGCCGCTCTGAATATTGCAAAGGATTATACCGTTAAGAACCTTGACAAGCTCACACCCTTCGGTTCATTCGAATCGAATCACTTAAGCCTTATCCGTAAAGACGGCGCGATGGATTTCTATCACGGCAATCTGCGGGCAATCGACGCGACCGGCAAAAAAATCTTCGACCAGATCGATTATTCAAACTATCTCGACTACATCGCCGAGGAAGTAAAATCGTGGTCTTATATGAAATTCCCGTTTATCAAATCATTGGGGCCAAAGACCGGCTGGTATCGTGTCGGCCCGCTTGCGAGAGTAAATACCTGTGATTTTATCGACACACCCGAAGCCGAAAAGGCAAGGAAGGAATTTATGGCTCTTACCGGCGGCAGACCGAACAACATCACAATGGCTTACCACTGGGCAAGGATGATTGAGCTTCTGCACGCAATAGAAAAAATAAATGAACTTCTGCACGACCCTGATTTGCAGGGCACAGACCTTGTTGTAAAAGGCAAACGCAGAAACGAAGGTATCGGCCTTCTCGAAGCTCCGAGAGGCACGCTGTTCCATCATTACAGGGTCAATGACGATGACCAGATTGTTATGGCAAATCTTATCGTATCGACGACAAACAATAATGAACCGATGAACCGGGCGGTGCAGAAAGTTGCCGCAGACTATATCGACGGCGCACCGAAAATTACCGAAGGATTATTAAATCACATCGAAGTAGCAATAAGGGCCTACGACCCGTGCCTTTCCTGTGCGACACATGCACTGGGAAAAATGCCTCTGATGGTTACGCTCTACGACCATGAGGGCAATGAAATAGATAGTAAGACAAAATAATGAGCAAAGATAACCAAAAAATTCTGTTGATAGGTTTCGGCAACCCGGCAAGGGCTGATGACGGCCTTGGCCCTGCTCTTGCTGAAAAAATTGAATCAAAAAATCTTTCGCTTGTTACCGTCGAAGCCGACTATCAACTGACGATTGAGGACTCAGCTCAGGTAGCCGAGCACGATATAGTTATTTTCTCCGATGCTTCGGCAGACGGAGCTGAGCCTTTCAGTTTTGAGCCTGTCGTGGCGAAATATTCGGATGGTTTTTCAACACACAGTGTTGAGCCGGCTCATATTATGGCTCTTGCCGAAAGTCTTTTCGGCTCGAAGGCAAAAGGCTTCATTCTCGGCATTCGCGGCTATGAATTTGACCGATTTGGTGACGGACTATCTGAAAAGGCAAAGGCTAATCTGCAAAAGGCTGTCGATTTTTTCGAAGGTTACGTTCAACGTAAGACGATGGACGAAACGAGCATCGCAACCGGTAAACGAAACACGTAATCAATATATATGTTTTTATTCGTGGTTAATTAAAGGAGTCCAATATGCAGGACGGCAAATATGTTATTCTGGCAATTGACGATGACCCCGATTTTCTTGACGCAATCCGCCTGTTTCTCGAGGCCAACGGCTATATTATGATTCATGCCAAAAGTGCCGAGGAGGGCTTGAAGGTTTATAAAAAGACAAAGCCGGATTTAATTCTCGTCGATTTGATGATGGAGGAGATTGACGCCGGCACAAACTTCGCAAAGGAGTTAAGACTCCTCGGCAACAAAGCCCCTGTATATCTTTTAAGCGGAGCAGGCGACGAAATGACGGACAACATCGATTATGCCCAGCTCGGCTTTGCCGGCGTGTTCCAGAAACCCATAAAGAATGAACGCCTCCTGGGCGTCATCAAAGCCAAATTGAAATAGAGTTAGTATCGCTATCTTGTATAACAGGGTTTATTTTCTTTTGATACAGGACTTACTTTTATTCTAAAGGTGATACACTAATTCTCTCAATATTAATATCTGCTTCAGACTTAATCTCAAGAATAATTGGCTCTTTTAGTGGAGCGGTTGTTGTCTCAAAATAGAGAGTCGTCTTTTCCTCATTTATTCCTTCTTTAACATTTTGAAGACCCCCAAGGAAACCTTGAATGAATTTATATTCTTTAAAAGATCCTGAAAATTTTAACTGCATTTTGAATGTTTCACCTTGATCCCATATACCATCTGTTTGCGTGAGAATAATCTTGGTTATATAGACTCCATTTTGATCAATATTTTTCTGAATATCACATTCCTTTTTAATTTTCCGTGTCTGGTTGATTATCTGTTTGCTGTTTGGGCTATTTACATTTACTTGAGTGTCGATGTTGTCTTTAATATCACCAATATTGGTCGTAGTATTATTTTGTTGAACGCTGTTGCCACTTCGACTTGCATGAATCAGCCAACCGATAATTGTGAGAACAATTAAAACAAATGCGCTTATAAGTGCAGCTTGGATTGTAGGATTCTTGAGCCGGCTTTTTGTTTTATTTGTCATTTTGATTTTTGCCTTTTGATTTTTGATTTTCCTATGGTAATTCCTGCAGCAATTCGATGATTTCCTCTTTTTTCGGCAGTGCTTCTTGCCCGCCGAATTTTGTGCAGGCAAGTGCCCCTGCAGCCGAGGCGAATTTTACGGCCTTTCTGATTTCATCTGCCGTAAGGCATCCCCTAGCGGAGCCGACCGCACAGCTTGCCGCAAGCGCCCCGTCAAACGCATCGCCGCAGCCGGCATGGTCGACAAATTTCACTTCAAATGCCGGTATATGGCTTGTGCCCTGCTTGTCAACTACAAGAGCACCTCGTCTGCCGAGCTTGATAACAACGCAGCCTACGCCTCGGGCGATAAGGTCTGAGCCTATGAGCTTTGCAGTATGGATATTACGGCTCTGGGCGGTGGTTAATTCTGCAGCTTCGATGAAATTCGGCACGAGTATATCAGCGGTATAATAATCCAGCGGCAGTTTCCCGCTTTGATTTTCAAACTGCTCGCTGGAGAGTGCAGGGTCAAGTATTACTTTTGTTTTGGAAAGCTTCGCTGCCCTTATCGCACTGCTGACAAAATTGCTGCCAAGCCCGCCGTCTATCAGGCATATATTCGCATGAGACAAAAGTTTTTCAAACTTTTCTCCTTTTATATCGCTCCTTAGGAGCGCCCTGTTTGCTCCTTCGGAAATTACGGTCCGGTTTGCCCCTGAACTGCTGACGAATGAAACACTGACCCCCGTGTTTTTTGCCTCTGCCTCGAAGACAAAATCACTGTTGACGCCGAAATCGGCGAGGTTGTTTTTTATCATCTGCCCGAAGATGTCCTTGCCGACCTTGCCGACAAGATACACCTGACAGCCGCACAGTGCCGCCTGTATCGCCTGATTTGAGCCGGCCCCGGCCGCTGTGTATGAAAAGCTGCTGCCTGCCGCAACCTGGCCGGTTGCGGGAAAATCCACACAGCGAACCGCCATATCAACATATACGCCGCCGATTACCACTACTATCGGTCTGCCCCCTGCCATCGGCACCTCTCAGAAAATCCTTTTTACGATAAGTTCCCTTTCAGCCTATAAAATACAACCGCACGGATAATTTTGCAATCTTTTCTCACTTAAAGCATTTGACTTTAAGTCCCTGTTTCGATACACTATGTCTGCCTAAAGGCGAGACCTCGTTTTCGACGGGTTTGCTTCAAAAAGATAAAACCTTTCAATAGCTCTGCTGCTCTAAGTCTTTATATGGATGGTGCTTATGGACAAGAAGGAAAACTGCGGCTTGTTCGGTATTTTCGGGGACCCTGATGCGGCTGAAAAGACTTTCTTTGCCCTGCACAGTCTGCAGCATCGCGGCCAGGAGTCGGCAGGGATTGCAACAAGCGACGGCCAGACAATTTTATGCCATGTCGGTATGGGCCATGCCGGCAGGGTCTTTCGTGGCGGAAGAGACATACTTGACATGCTTAAAAACCCTATCGCAATCGGCCATGTCAGATATTCGACCGCCGGTTCAACCAGTCTCGCAAATGCCCAGCCGCTCCTGAGCGAATACTCCAGAGGCCAGGTCGCGGTCGCTCATAACGGCAATCTAATCAACGCCTCCCTGCTCCGTGATGAATACGAGGCCTACGGCCATATTTTTAAATCCACAAGCGATACCGAAATCATTATCCATCTGCTCGCAAAACCCTCGCACGTTTCAAAGCCCAACCCCGTGGGGCACATCCTCAATCATCTGCAGGGAGCGTATTCATTGCTTTTCCTGTTTCCGGATCGCGTAGAAGCGGCCCGCGACCCTTACGGCGTAAGGCCGCTGTGCATCGGCAAAACAAAAGGCGGCGCATTCTGCGTTGCAAGCGAAACCTGCGCATTTGACACAATCGAAGCGGAATATGTCCGCGACGTTGAGCCCGGCGAAATCGTTACATTAAGCAAAGAGGGTCTGTCCGGCAGAAGATTTGTAAAAGCTGAAAATATCACGCCTGCCCATTGCACCTTTGAGCACGTCTATTTTGCAAAGCAGAGCAGTATTATTTTTGGCGAAAACGTCCATGAATTCAGAAAAAGACTCGGCGCTCAGATTGCCAGGGAACATCCGGCCGACGCCGATGTCGTAATTCCTGTTCCGGATTCCGGCACTTCCGCAGCAATCGGCTACTCACGCCAGAGCGGAATACCTTTTGATATGGGCTTTATCAGAAGCCATTATGTCGGCAGGACGTTTATTTCGCCCAAGCAGGACTTGCGGGACCTGGCTGTAAAACTCAAACTTGCGGTCGTAAAGGAAGTGGTAAAGGGTAACCGTGTTGTTATAGTCGATGATTCGATTGTTCGCGGCACAACCACCAGAGGCAAAATCAAAGCAATCAGACAAGCCGGTGCAAAAAAAATTCATATGCGGGTAAGCTGTCCGCCGATAAGGTTCCCCTGCTTTTACGGCGTCGATTTCCCCACAAAGGAAGAGTTGCTGGCAAACGACAGGAACCTACAGCAGATTAAAGAGTTCCTCGAAGTTGACAGCATTGGTTATATTTCTCTTGAAGGAATGCTTTCCTGCTGCCGGCTCCCGAAAGAGCATTACTGCACCGCCTGCTGGACGGGAATTTATCCCATTCCTGTTCAGACGGTGGTCAATAAATTTACGATGGAGCGATATCAGAAACAGCTTTTCGAAGACGAACCGGCCCAGTTATAATTTCTTTACATGGCTGATTATCTTACCTATGAGCAGTCCGGCGTCAGTATTGACGCCAATGATGAAATGGTCGAACGGATTTGGGCCTCGATTCAGAGCACCTTCGGTCCGCGAGTAATCGACCTGCCGGGCGGTTTTGCAGGCCTGTTTCGCCTCGATTACGACGAAAAAATATTCAAAAAAAACTACAAAAGCCCCGTCCTCGTCGCCTGCACCGACGGCGTCGGCTCAAAGGTGCTTGTCGCACAACAGATGAAAAAATTCGACACGCTCGGCTTTGACCTCGTCGCTATGAACGTCAACGACATGCTCGTTCTCGGTGCAGAGCCGCTCTTTTTCCTCGATTATCTGGCGGTAAACAAACTCGAGCCTGCAAAAGTCGCCCAAATAGTCGAAAGCATCGCCGCCGCCTGCAAGGTCGCTGATTGTGCCCTCCTCGGCGGCGAAACCGCAGAAATGCCCGATATTTACAAGAAAGACGACTTCGATATGGCCGGCTTTGCTGTCGGCATCGTTGAAAAAAACAAAATCATCAACGGCTCGAAGGTGGAAGCTGGAGATTGTATCCTCGGTCTGGCCTCCAGCGGTCTGCACAGCAACGGCTTTTCACTCGCAAGACATATCTGCTTTAAAAAACTTGGCCTCAACCCTGACGAAAAAATCCCCGAGCTCAAAAATAAATCGCTCGGAGAAGTTTTGCTTACCCCGACGAGAATTTACGTCCGTTCGGTTGTTAAGATGCTCAATCATTATAAGGTAAAGCAGATTGTTCACGGCATGGCTCACATCACCGGCAGCGGCCTCATCGGCAATATCCCGCGGGTCCTGCCGAAAAATTGCGATGCGGTAATCAGCCGCTCTGCCTGGCAGATTCCGCCGATTTTCGATTTTCTCCAGAACGCAGGCCCCGTCGAGCAGCAGGAGATGTTCCGCGTTTTCAATATGGGTATCGGTTTTATTTTAATAGTTGCACAGGATTTTGCCGATTCTATAATAAGACAGCTTGCACGCAGCGGCGAAACAGTTTACAATCTCGGCACAATCAATCGCGGCAGCGGAAAAGTTATTATAAAATAAGAAAATCCTGAATATGGTTTTTGCAATAAACAAAAAATTACCGCCGCCGGCCTTGTTCTTCGCTGCAGTCATAATCTATGCTGTCTTTGCCGGCTGGCTCTTCTGGCCTCATCTGAACAAATTCGCAGGTTCGCAGAGAATCTTTCTTATAACTCCTGTAGTCTCTGCGGCTGGTGTTTTTCTCCTCGGCAGAAGATATGTCAATTCCTTTGTCGCCTGTTTTTTTGCCGGAGTAATTTACGGCTTTGGTCCTTTTGCCTGTGCTTTTTACAATTACCACCTATTCGCATTTTGCGTTTATGCCGTTTTGCCGTGGACCTTCATCCCTGCCGTTTTCCTCTATAAACTGCCAAAGGCCGGCGATAATAAGATGGTGAGCCTGTCGAACCAGACGACGAACCTCCTTTCAGCAGTTCTTTCGCTTTTGCCTTTTATATTCGTTATTGCTTGTTTCGCCCTTGCAGCAATGCCAAGGTATTGTCTTATCCCCATCCCGATAGGAACTGCCGTCTCGGCAAAAAGTTTCACAGCAATTGTAACTCCTCTTTCATTTTCTGTTGACGCCTTTTCCGTTGGTTTTTATCACGCTCCGTTCGGTGCGCTTATAGTCGGCTTAGTATTGTTTTTTAAGACTCGCAGGTTCTGGACAGCGGCTCTTTTCGTATTGGCTGTTTGTCTTTCTTTTTACAAGCCGCTCTTGAACGTCCCTGCCGTTTTCTGGTTAAGTTTACCGGTCCTGATTTGTTCGATTGTTTGTGCAGAAGGTTTTGAGGCGATGACTCTTGCGGGAAAAGCTGATTCGAATTGGCTCCTGCTTTCTGCAGCGGCTCTCATTTTCCAGGCCGGCCTGAATTTCGCTCTTGCCAAATCTCCAGTTTTCCCGCTGCCGGTCGGCTTATCAGCAATTGCCATTATTGCAGTTTTACTTATATTTTTTATCGCTCGCAGCGGCTTGGCGATGCACCTCTCGCGTATGGCAGTCCTTTACATATCGGTCTTTATCGACATCGTCATCGTTACACGGCATATTATTGATAAAATCTTTGGTTAGCTCTGCCATCATTTATCCGCCGTAGCTGGAACTAAAAACTCCTCTCACCTGTTCCGCTTTTTGTATTTATTCAAATCCTCTTCTAACAAAAAACTCCTGAATGGTTCATATTTGAAACACGGAAAATTCAGCGGCGCATATTCTTCTTCTCCTGCCTCCAGCACAAACTTATCGCGGGCAAAAGCCGCAATGATTCGGTTCTCCGGACTGTCCGGCAGCTGAAATGATGATTTTTTACCGTTGCTTTTTAGGAATTGTGCCCGGCAGTAGCCTTTTCCTCTCTTGCGTCGAATACAAACGCCGACAAACCCTGTTTCATTTTTACACCTTTTGTTTAAGCTGTTTTGTCTGCCTGTTACGATACGCAAATTGCTTCTGCGGTTATCCTGCGGGTTTCTGTTTCTATGGTCAACTATCTGGCCTTCTTTGGCATCTATTATAAACCGCGAAAGCATAATATGCCTCAAGGGAGGCTTTGTTCCGCGAACTATTATCGGATAACTCTCACTGGAAAGCCGCATTGTGGTAATATCATCATTGTATTTTTTATAAGGCAGTTCGTGTTGGGGGTTTTTGATTTTATAATAAATATCCGGGTCAACTTTGACTATTCGCCCTCGAATCTTAAGCATCAAATAATCTCTTTTTGGGGTAATCATCTTTTTTGCTCTTAACGTGGTTAGCCCTGCCGCTCGCAGCAGGGGCCTGTCCCGCACACATTAGGCTCTGCCGAAAATAGGTGCGGGGTTTATTTGTGCTTTTCTGTAAACCGTAAACCATCCACTGTTTACTACAAATTGTTAAATATCTATTTAATAATTTGTATATTTTACCATATTTCCAACAAAAAGTCAAAAAGAAAATGACATTTTTGCCCTAAAAATTGGCAAAAATGTCATCCCGAGCGCAGTCGAGGGACCTATCTTCCTCTTAAAAAGTGTAAATTTTCACCCTGAGCGCAGTCGAAGGGGCTTTATTCCTCTAAAAAAGTGGTTTCTGTTCGCTTGCCCCGTTAGACCTGCCCCGCGAGATTTACCCTGTGAAGTGTCGTTATGCTGCTTCATGGAAGTATCTTAAGACTACTTCACCGGGGTGCCGCAGCTATCTCATCAGGGTGCGATAGTTTACCCTGCCTGCCCTGTGAGACTTGTCCCGTGAGATGCGTCTTACGCTATCTCACCGGGATGTTTGGACTATCTCATCGGGGTGAGGTGTCACAACTACCTCATCGGGGCATCTACGTTATACCATGAAGGATAAAATCTATATCGAGTACGTCAATTTCCCCGTCATTATTCAAATCGCTTTTACCGATGGTTTCATCGCACTGATGGCAGTTAAATATCGTCTTAAGGTATTTCTTCTCTAACAATGTCGGTATCATATCGTAGTATTTTTTCTCATTCGGGTATTTCTCTCTGAAAAAGTCGTATAATCATT
>Ga0315291_10002367_pt1 | contig 24765 bp, 22 predicted proteins | sample YL17G12_20_MG_FD_203070 | JGI IMG/M metagenome (GOLD analysis project Ga0315291, IMG submission 203070) | Sediment microbial communities from Yellowstone Lake, YNP, Wyoming, USA - YL17G12_20 | ecosystem: Environmental > Aquatic > Freshwater > Lake > Sediment | place: USA: Wyoming | collected...
ACACCATGCGTATCCACTATGTTCTTTATTCAGAGATGGCACAAATTCTTTGTCTATAATCAATACATATGTATTATATTGAAATTTCTGATCATTACTAACAAATAACTCCAATGGTACAAATTTTCGTATAGTAGGAGTCTTTCCAACTTCTTCTGATATTTCACGTATAAGGGTATCATACGGTGTTTGATCGTGTATCTCTTTCCTTCCGCCGACAAGTCCCCATGTACCCGCTGTCTTGCCCTGAGTTCTGAGTAAAAATAAAAATCTCTGTGATTCCTTGGATAAAAATAACCCACCAGAGCATAGAATTTCTGTCATACTATAAAATTAATCGCCAATTTTCGTTACTATAAATTCCTTCAAACGATTTGGACCATGAAGATCCATCCCATTTGTATTGAATTCCTGTATATGCATTAGTTATGTAAGTAGTTGAAGTGGTTATTGAGGAATCGAAAAGAACCGCCCAATCAGTGCCATCCCATCGTATGATATCATTTGCTCCTGCTTGGAAATCATTACCTCCTATCCCCTTCCACGCATCAGGTCCATCATATCCCATGGTACCAAATTCAGCATTGACGTTTATATCTTCTAGAATAAGATATCTACGATCTATATTTTGACCAGATACTGAATTTGGATTAAATGTCTGTGGATTGATGATTGCATCTATGGTCCCACGACTATACGTGCTAGTGGTCAAAATGGTGTTTGCAGGAATTGTATCAATGTCGAATGAAAGATTCATTAATGATTCGTTACTCGCATTTAATGAGAGTTGTGCGACGATTTCATTTCCATCTGGTTTTTTGATACGCAATTGACTTAGATTTGGTATAAACTTCCCAGGGTACATATCCAATAAATTCAACCATGATGGTCGATCAGGAACATCGTCAATATCTAACCACCCTTCACTAACATTTGCGTATCCAACCGGAACCAAAACCGCAACATTATTTAAAACCAATAAATCATAATCTTTGGGGGTGACTACTATTCTCGCATCTGGAATTAAACCACCAAATATATCCCCACCATCGAATGCATCTGCATATCCACCACCCTCCCCGGTTCCAGTTGGCTCAACAAATACGTTGGCAATGATTTTTGTTACTATGCCAAGTCTTTTAATCTTGGCAGGAGGAGTTATCCATATAGGTGCAGTAAATTGTAATGTCGCGATACTTAGGTCATTTGCAACCCCCTGAGGAACTGTCCTGCTCTCAAATACACATCCTTCCGTTAGTTCCAAAACACTTAAACTTGTCCAATCTATATAATTATCAGACATTTGTAATTCCATACTTGGATTAAACAATACAGTAATTTGTTCCCATAACTGTAATTTTTGATCCATATTGGTTGTCCATATGTCGGCATTGAATGTAATAAGATATGGAGTGGGCATAATTCGTTCAACAGTGTAATTCAATCCTTGTGTATTGAAATATTCAGAGTTGTCCGCATCATAAGCTCGTTCTCTTATATGCATCTTACTAACATATGTTGGATCTTGTTGCCTCGAACGGTCAAACTTTAGATCTTTGATATAACACGCGATCATCGGAGCACTTTGCATTACATTTTCAGAATTTTTATTTAAAATAGCTGCCACTTGTCTTGAAGGGTCGCCATATCGTACTGGCACCTGCGTGATTTTTCCCGATGCATCTTTGACACCAAAATTGCTCATCAATCTCATGAATTGTGTGAGAACTCTTTTTATTTGCCCATCATAGAAGTGTTGAATTTTAATTCTCCAAATTAATTGTCAGCGCGTGGCCGCAGTGCTTTGCTCAATGCCTGGCGCTCAGGAATAACTTCTCCTGCTATTGTTGCAGTAGTATTGTTATTAATGAAGCCAGTCTTCTGAGTTTGGCGCGTTAATGATGAGTTAGCCGGCAACGCATTCTTCGGTTTGTTAGTCATGGTCATTCGTACATTATCTTCAAATTTAACCCAATTGGTTCCATTCCATCTATATAGTCTATTTGGGAGATAATCAGTTCTTAAATGGAATTGCCCGATGGTATTTGCTGATGGGAACTCAATGCCCATAGTGAAGGTGTACCCATTTGGTGGCTTTCCATCCCCAGTTAACCATCCTATATAAAAATCCCTCTTAGGGCTGTGTAGTATCATACTTGCATCGACGGCTGCATCTTCCAAATCAACAGTGATTATATCATCACTTGCATCTACTATATCAACAATGCCAGATTCTCGAGTTGGAATAACGAAATAGCTATGAGTATCATATCCACTCAATGGGGCGTCTGCTTCGGCTTGGGCGATAATTGCATCATTGATTTCTATATTTTTACTATACACACTCAATAAATCTCGTAAGGTTTTATTACCGTCGCCTGAGGGTGAATCCAGTATCTCTTTAAATTCTTGTGAATCGACCATAGGTTGGCATTTTGCTCTGAGTAAATGTGGATACCAAGTTTGACTATATCCCGTAGATGGGCGAGTAACTTCTGTAATTACATAAAATCTTTTTAATGCAACCATGGCATCATCTAGTGCATATTCATCTTTTTGATGCGGCAATTCAATTACATCTCCAGCTATCAATTTTCTTCCCAATGCTTCAAATGTACTTCTTAGGTGAAAATTTACCATAATCTCATCGTTTTGCAAAAACAAACCAAATTGCGCCAAATTAAATACCGAATCAATCATGGTATAAACTCCACGGAGCCTATAGACATCTGCATCATAGTGTCTATCTCTATTCTCCATTAGAAGAACATCCTGAATACCCAATTCTGTAATAGAATTTGTGTTGGTTGATACAACCGCGGTAACATCATCTGGGGCCGGATCAACAGGACCTAAATATTTGTGAACCATACAATCGGTCCCGCCGACTTGGAATTGTTCGTTTATTATACGATCTAAAAATTTAAAATCATTACCTTTCTCAGGTCTGTATAGGCTTAGTCTTGGCATAGTAGTATTTATTCACGATTGATTGTATAAGAGCAACTAAATATAACTATGAATGAACTAGAAAACGAACGCCAAAAAGTCATAGATTACATCAAAACCATGATGGGAGATGGGATGGTAGATGTTGATTTGGATCCAATTCATTATAATACTGCCATAGACAAATCTTTAATGCGATATAGGCAACGTAGCCAAAACGCAACTGAAGAAAGTTATGGATTCTTAACATTGCAACTTGATGTAAATGATTACATTTTACCAAAAGAAGTAATCCAGGTCCGACAAGTTTTCCGAAGAAGCATAGGCTCTCGATCAGGTGGTGGAGATGGGGGTTCATTATTTGAACCATTTAATTTGGCATACACAAACACTTACCTTTTAGCCAGCTCACATGTGGGCGGATTAGGTACTTATTATGCATTTGCAAGTTATCAAAATCTTGTAGGCAAAATGTTTGGTAGTTTTATTAATTTCAGCTTTAATCCTAGTTCAAAAAAATTAAGCATATCACAACGTCCGAGGGGTGAAGAGAGTGTATTATTGTGGATGTACAATACTCGGCCAGATTATGCATTATTTCAAGATAACTATGCGGGACTTTGGCTACGAGATTATGCCCTTGCAAATTGTAAGATAATGCAGGGTGAAGCCCGAGAGAAATTTTCTCAAATTGCCGGCCCTCAAGGCGGAACTACCCTTAACGGAGCAGCGTTAAAAGCTGAAGGTTTGGCATTAGTTGAAAAACTAGATCTTGAATTGTCTACTAATTTCGACAACCAACAACCGATGACTTTTGTTATTGGTTAACTATTCAAAATACTTGACGATCTTTCTCATATCCTATAAATTATAGGTATTGAGGAGATTCTATGATCATAGGTTTTGTTGGATTCATTGGTGCAGGGAAAGATACAGCAGCAGATTTCTTGGTTAATTATTATGGATTTCGAAGAGAATCTTTTGCCAATACACTGAAAGATGCAGTTGCCGCAGTGTTTGAATGGGATCGAATTTTACTTGAAGGCAGAACAAATCAAGCTCGCGAATGGCGAGAACAGGTAGATCCTTGGTGGGCTGAACGATTGAATATACCACATCTTACCCCTAGGTGGATTTTACAACATTGGGGCACGGAAGTATTTAGAAAAGGTTTTCACGATGATTTGTGGATAGCAAGTCTTGAAAACAAGATGCGAAAAACCAAAGATGACATTGTCATATCAGATGTTAGATTTCCGAATGAGATTGCCGCAATTCACAATGCAAAAGGAATTGTTATCCGTGTGAAACGAGGACCTGATCCAAATTGGTTTCAAGCCGCGGTTGATTTTAATAAAGGGCCCAATGGCAATGCTGGATGGGCTATAGGAAAATCGAAATTGGAAAAAAATAAAATTCACTCATCCGAATCAGCCTGGGTTGGCGGAAAAATTGATCATGTACTACTAAATGATACAACCATAGATGACTTATTCAAACAGCTTGAAAAAATTGTCAAAAATCAGGAGATAGATCCCCCTGCCGCCAAGGAAGAGATAAGTTATGAAGTAGCCGTTGACAATTAGCACACACGGTTTTAATGTTATCATAACGACAATTATTTAAATTTCCGTCAGTATGGAACACGTTAAATTGTTGAGAATAACGACTAGAGAATCCACAACGGTCGCATTTTGATTTTTTCTTGTATCCCGCTTTGGCCCATCGCGGGATGCCTTCTTTTGCACATCTAGAACAATGATCACATTGTGATCTATAATGTGCTTTCCCCTCTTTGTAATAATTGATAGCAACTGGTCGTTGATTGCAAGTATTGCACAATTTTCGCATATATCTTTCCCCTGCATTGTATTTACGCCCTTTGACGCACCCTTTGATTTGTATCTTACCTTATCAAAAATCACAAAAGTTACTAAATAACAGTATCAATCCATTGAGGAGATCGAAGAATGGCGACATTACAATCACCGGGCGTAGAAGTAACAGTTATCGACGAGAGTTTTTATACCAGTGCTAATCCAGGCACAGTACCAATGATTTTTGTGGTATCTGGAACTGACAAACCAAATGCAAGTGGTACTGGAACGGCTCCGGGAACCCTGGCAACAAATGCGGGAAAAGTTTGGACTATCACAAGTCAACGTGATCTAAGTGATACTTTTGGCACCCCAACGTTTTATACCGATGCTGATGGAAATCCTGTCAACGGTGGTGAACTGAATGAATATGGCTTGCAAGCAGCCTATAGTTTTTTGGGAGTCAGTTCAAAAGCCTATATTGTTCGAGCAGATGTTAATACCAGCGAATTATCAGCTGTTGCTTCTGAACCAAATGGAGATCCAACTAGTGGAACATATTGGTTAGACACATCGAATACTCTATTTGGAGTAAGCGAATGGGATGCAACAAATCGTGTGTTTGTTGATAAAACCCCATTAATTATTGACAATGATAATAAACTTTCTGTTGCAGATTTATCTGGAAGTACCTGGACTCCGAAAGCGAGCTTCGGAGTTCAAGGCAATTATGCAATGACTGTAACAAGTGAGAATACAAACCAATTATGGTTTAAGAATACAGATAATGTATGGGTCACTGTTGGAACAAATCATGAATTGAATTTCAGTGCAGGTGGGTTTACGAGTAGTGTATGGCAAACAAGTTGGCCGCTAGTTAAGAGCACAGGGTTCGGAACCGTGGCAACATCGACAACTATTGTAGTCAATGGAACAACTATTACCCTGAGTGCTTCGTCAGTGACTCCAGCAACAGTTGCGACAAGTATTAATACAGCGATGGCTACTAAAGGAGTCGGTGCACGAGTGGTAAATGGCTACTTGGCTTTATATGCTGATCAAAATGCAAAATCAGACAACGTAAATGTTGATGGAAAAATTGCATTGGCAAGTGGTACAGCTTTGTTACCGAACTTGGGATTGACCACAGGTACAACAGGTGCTGTGGCATTATCCATTCAACCACATACTCAATATCCGCAATACACAACGGGCGCAAATCCTACAGGCTCATTATATGTAAAAACAACTACACCTAACAACGGTGCAAGTTGGATTACAAAATACTTCAATGGTGCCACTTTAAGTTGGGGAACTGTTTCTGCTCCGATCTATGCTTCATCTGAGGCCGCAATTTATGCATTAGATACGGCTGGTGGGAAAAACATTCCAGTTGGCTCCCTATATGTTGAATCTAATTATGATCATGGCACAGGTGCTTCTACAAGTAGTGTTAAATTATCAGAATTTAAAATATTCCGTAGAGCAGCAAGTAGCCCAACTGTCGTAAGTACGGTGGCATCAACTGCCACAATTACAAGCACAAGTACCTTCATCATCAAAGAAACTTTGGTAAATAGTGCGACATATTCATCCACGACCACAGTCACAATTCCTGCAGGGAGCACCCTAGATGGTGTTGTTACCGCAGTTAGTGCAGCTGGTTTGGTCAATGTTTCGGCGGCTCATAGTTCATCGGCCGGCACTATCAGTTTAAGTCACGCACTTGGTGGAAATTTTGAATTAACAGATGGAACAAACTCTCCATTGACTACGCTAGGATTTACTGCATATGATATGGTCACAAAACTTGGCACACCAAACCTATATGCAACTGGTGCATATGATAGTATGAGTTTGGTTGGCAGCAATTGGAAACCTTTAGTTTTTGAAGCTAAAGCAGATGCCCCTTATACTGTACCGGCCGACGGACGTTTATGGTATAATTCCATTGTTGATGAAGTTGACATCATGGTTCATGATGGATCAACATGGGTTGGATATCTAACAGCATTCCCAACAAGCGATCCTGCAGGTCCTCAAATTGCGGCATTGGCCCCAACTACGCAGAGTGACGGAACTGATTTGGTTAATGGTGATATCTGGATCAGCACAGCTGATATAGAACTATATGGACAGAATATATACGTTTGGAACAGTATTACATTAAAATGGGTTAAGCAAGATACGACCGATCAAACCACTCCTAATGGATGGTTATTTGCAGATGCACGATGGGCGACCACTGGTCAATCTACGACCGCATCGTCAATAGTTTCATTATTGTCAAGCGGATACTTAGATCCTGATGCCCCAGATCCTGCATTATATCCACAAGGAATGCGTTTATGGAATCTACGCCGTAGTGGATTTAATGTGAAGAAATACGTTGTCGATCATATCAATATATATGATAACGATGGCTTGAATGCTCGATATGGTGATCAAGCTATGGATACCCCAGGTAATGAATATTACGCAAATCGTTGGGTTAGCGCAAGTCCTAATGCAGCAGATGGCAGTGGTACTTTTGGCCGCCTTGCACAACGCGGTATTATTGTTGCAAGACTAAAGGCATTGATAGATTCTAATCAAGCAATTCGTGATACGGATTCATTAGTATTCAATTTAATTGCAACCCCTGGCTATACTGAAACAATTCAGAATATGATTGCTTTTAATACTGATCGAAGCCAAACAGCATTTGTTGTTGGTGATACACCGTTCAGATTGGCTCCTACAGGTACTGCATTGGCAGAGTGGGGAAATAACACCAATGGTGCATTAGACAATAATGATGTCGGCGCTGTCAGTTACGATGAATATATGGCGATGTTTTATCCAAGTGGATATACAAATGATAATACTGGTAACTATATCGTTGTTCCACCAAGTCATATGATGTTGAGAACTATTGCTAACAGTGATGCTAAGAGTTATCAATGGTTTGCTCCAGCAGGAACACGCCGTGGTGGAGTTGACAATGCAACTTCAGTTGGATATTTGTTAGATGGGGAATTTAAAGCAGCAGCATTGCACGTAGGTCTTCGCGACGTGTTGGCTGGGGTTAATATTAATCCAATCGCAACTATTCCCGGAGTCGGAATATTAAATTATGGTAACAAGACACGAGCAAGAAACGCAAGTGCATTGGATAGGATCAACGTTGCTAGATTAGTGGTTTACTTACGTAGACAACTAGAAATTCTTGCTCGTCCATTCTTATTTGAACCAAATGATAGAATCACTCGTAATGAAATTAAGGCCGCAACAGAAAGTTTGTTGTTGGAATTGATGGGACAACGAGCATTGTATGACTTTATTGTAGTATGCGATACATCGAATAATACAAATGCAAGAATTGATCGTAATGAGCTATGGTTGGATATTGCTATTGAGCCAGTCAAGGCTGTGGAATTTATCTACATTCCATTACGTTTGAAGAATACTGGCGCAATCAAGGCTGGTCTGTAATTGGTAAATATAACAAAGATAAGGAGCACTTAGATGGCAATTTCCAGTTTAAGTAAATTAGGTATCCCCTTACAAGGAGATCAAAGCGCGGGCAATCAAGGGTTGTTAATGCCGAAACTGTCATATCGTTTCCGTGTATTTTTTGAAAACCTCGGTATCAGCAAACCAACAACGGAATTGACAAAGCAAATTATGACAGTTGGACGACCTTCTGCATCATTTGATGATATCACATTAGACACATATAACAGTCGAATTAAATTGGCTGGTAAAGCAAAATGGGATGATATCGAGGTTGTTGTACGTGATGATGCAACTGGAGCCGTAAGCAAATTAGTCGGTGAGCAAGTACAGAAACAATTTGATTTCTTTGAGCAGGCGAGTGCAGCAAGTGGTATCGATTATAAGTTTACTACTAAGGTCGAAATCCTGGATGGTGGAAATGGTGCATACGAACCTACTGTATTAGAAACTTTTGAATTAGATGGCTGCTTCTTGCAAAAAGTTGCATATGCTGGTGGTGATTATGCGAAGAGTGATCCATTAACTATTACCTTGACAGTTAGATTTGACAATGCTATTCAAGTTAATCAAGTTGGAGTCCCAACTGGAATTGGTGCAGCAGTTGGCCGTACAGTTCGTACTTTGGCAACTGGTTAAACTATTTTATCGAATTAAAGAAGCCCGATTTTTTCGGGCTTTTTTGATGACTAAATACTTACATGGCTAATCCTTTTGTAAATTTTCTTAGTGGTGTATTTGATGGCTCAGGAGACATGCGAGACTATCAACACGCGTCAAGATTATATGTTAATAATTTTTACGAATTAGCCCCGAAAGCTGGTTGGATATATTACGTGGTAATGGTTGTTAATCCAAAAATTAGAGGAGCTATTACCGACACCGTTAGATTAGGAGAATTTGATACATGGTATAACCGATATAAAGGTACTGTTGGATTGTTAGCAAAATCAGTCGATATGCCTAAGTTTAATATTGAAACTGAGGTGATGAATCAATATAATAAAAAGACTGTGATCCAAAAACGAATTAATTATTCTCCGGTCAGTATCACCTTCCATGATGATATGGCGAATGTAACCACCAATTTGTGGAAGCAATATTTTCAATATTATTTTGCAGATAGCATCACTGAAGAAAAATCTTGTAGGTTATCGCCGTCTATATTACCTAAATATACCGATACCAAATATAATGATTATAATCCCAGTTCGGATTATCATTACGGATTAAACAATAAACAAAGTATTCCATTTTTTATCGCGGTCGACATTTATCAATTATACAAGAGGCGATTTACTTCATTTAAATTAGTAAATCCCTTAATAAAAGAGTGGGGGCATGATGCACTCGACCAATCTGTTGGAAATAAAATGCTATCAAGCAAAATGACAATCGAATACGAAACTGTCATATACAACACAGATCCTCTTAATAAAATTACCCAAGATAATCCCGGATTTGCAAAAGATCATTATGATAATAGTCCAAGCCCTCTCAGCATCGGTGGGGTGGGAACAAATAGTATTTTTGGCCCAGGTGGGATAGTCGCAGGAGCAAGTGAGGTGTTCGGCGACCTAGCCAATATTGGTACAGCCAGTCCACTTGATATATTAAATACTGCAATAAAAGGTGCCAATTTGGTTAAGAATGTCAAGAAGGTTTCGTCTACAGGGGTTAAAGAAGAAGGCTACAGTATCTTGACCGGAGTTTTGGGAAATATTAGTTCAACCCCTGCATCAGTTACAAATCCTGATGGGACGGTTTCTAAGGTTCCTGCAGGCACAAGAACATCTCAAGGATTCAATCAATCTATAGCTGGGATCCGTCAAGTAATTACTCCAGTGGGAATAAATTTATTTACTGGTAATAACTCGAGTGTAAATGGCCAATCGCAAGCCACCCAAAAGAAAATAGGCCCACAATAATATGTCTCTTACCAATTTACCAAAGGAACGCAATAAATCAAGTTCTGATCTTACGTTAAAGGTGTTTGATCAATATTATAAGCCCATTGCAGATCTCAATTACGATGAGTTGACGGCAATGAAGGGACTTTTTGAAAAGAAAGGTTTCGAGGCTGTAGCAGCAGAAGCAACTGCGTTGACTATTTTGACCCAGGCAAAAAAAGACGGATACAATGCGATGCAAATTATGGATACATTGGTTGGATTAGACACAATTGCCATTAGCGGATTGGTTGCTGAGATCTTAAATTATAATAGATTTAAATCAAGTGCTATCGGCGTTACTCAGATTTATTCTCCATCTGAGGAAGTTACTCGAAATATATTATTATGAGTTTGAAATTTAGTCAGGGATCATATAAGGTTAAAAATCCTAAAAAATATATGGGGCTTGGATCGCCACGTTATCGGTCATCATGGGAATTATCTGTTATGCAGATGTGTGATGAGAATGCAGCAATACAAAATTGGGCAAGTGAAAGCATAAAAATACCTTACAAAGATCCATTGACTGGGAAGAATACTGTATATGTTCCTGATTTCTTAGTGGTATTTGTAGATAAAAATAATAATAGAAAAGCCGAGATATGGGAGATTAAACCTGCAAATCAGACTTTGAAAGAGCATGTGGGTAAGAACAAATACAATCAAGCCCAATATGTACGCAACATGGTTAAATGGGCTGCGGCAACAAATTATTGTAAAAATCATAAAATGACATTTAGAATTATTACCGAGCATGACCTATATCATACGGGCAAAAAAATATGACAAAAAAATTAGAAGAAATCCTCGGTATAAATGAAAAAGTTGAGCCTATACCACCAAATATAGAACCTCCGAAAAAGCAACAAGTAATTAACCTCCAGGAAAAGCTTGAAGAGTTTGATAAAATTGCCTCTGCTCTACCCATAGTCACCGGGTTGGGAGATATGAGTGATTCCGAATTCGATGCCCTCGCGGCAAAGGCTGAGCAAGCATACGACGATTTAATGGACCTAGGAATGAATGTCGAGGCAAGATACGGTGCAAGGATGTTTGAAGTGGCTGGGAATATGTTAAATGCAGCAATTGCGGCAAAGAGTGCGAAGATTGATAAGAAATTAAAGATGGTCAATCTTCAACTTAAAAAGCTAGATATTGATAAAAAACATGGTACAAAAGATGATAATGAAGTGAATGGTGAAGGGTATATCCTAACTGATCGCAATAGCATATTGGAAAAACTTAGGAATTTGAAATAAATAAAGCATAGGATCACATACTCATTATGAAAAATTTTAAAGATTATCTTACAGAAAGTTCAAAGAAATACGATTTCCGCATAAAAATTGCAGGTGATGTTTCGAAGGAACAAGAAGTAAACTTGAAGGAGATGTTGACCAAATACCAAATATCAGCTTTCAAAAAAGCAGGTCAAACCCCCATCCAAGAACTCCCATTAGATTTTCCAAAGATAAAAAATCGAGCAGTTAATATATATGAAGTGACTTTAGATTATCCAACTACACAATGGGAACTATTAGAATACCTTTGTAGCGGTCTTGGATTTACTCAAGAATCGATGGTCATCCGTCGTGATGGGGAACCATCAGAACAATATCAAGCAGCACCTGGTGAAAAACGCAAAGGAGCTTTGTTGCTTGATCCAAACTATTCAGAATCACCAAACGCAAAAATGGAAGATTTTTATGGTGACAAATATAACTCTGGCTTTGTAAAAGAATTAAACGATATTCTGAAATTACAACGAAAAGACAGAGGGGAAGAAATTCCAGCCACTGAGCCTGCAAAATATATTACAGATGACGTTAAATCTAAAAGTGTGTTAACACCGTCCTCGGATCCGAGAAAGTAATATGTATAATTTATTGAAGAAATTGACAGACCTATCAGGAAATCGTGTGGCTAATGAAGGTCTAGTTGATCCTCATAATTATGATAGTGATTGGGATTATTATGATGCTCTAAATGCGCCATCCAAACGTCGCAGTGGGTATTCATCTAGATCCGATGATACGGTTGACATGGATCCGCCTAGTAAATCAGCTAAGCCTGATGGCATATCCTACAAATTCGATAAAGAAGCTGAGGGTGTGGCTCCGAATGGTCAACGGTATAATTTAGTAGTTACAATTTCCGGACCTGATGAGACAACGATTGCTCATAAAGTTCAGTTATTTAAAGATCACGAATGGGGGGCAAAGGAAGTCGTTGATACAAAAGCATCTTCTGATGGAACACCCGGAATTACTCTATTTGTTGTAAACAACCACAAATATGGTCATTTTAAACCTTGGAAAGATGAAAATGCAACAAATGAAGGAACAGATATGAATGAAATAACATTAGAAAGCTTGCGTCTATTATCAGGTATGAAAGCTCCTATCGCAGAATGTGGAATGTCACCAGTCATGGACAGCATGGGCGGCGGAAGTGGAACGCCGGCATCTATTAGCGCAACGGCTGGTAGTGGACCAGAATTATCTGCAATGTTGAAAGACATTATGAGCCTGGCGGGATTGAAGCAAGTTGGTCAAAATGATATGCCTGCTGATATTGGACCAAGTAAGGTAATTTCGGCCCCACCAATGGCAGGGGTTGACCCTATGCGATCAATGATGGATATCATTGACGGCGATGATGATGTGGCTGAACCAGCCGCTCCAGACTCTATGAACAATGATGAAATGGGCGGCAATGGGGCCGATGGAAAAGACGACGGAATTGATACGGGTGATGGTGATGAAGTAGAAGATGAAGGATTATTAGGCACAATGGCCGGATCCGCCGCAGGCGCCGCACTTGGTGGTCCTCTGGGAGCTGCTGTTGGCGGGGCAGCTGGCGATGCTATCACTGGCAAAGAAGAAGAAAGCAGAAATCCAGAATATTTAAATTCTCCGAAAGAAAAATCATTACCAAATCCAGTTAGTAGATTGGGAGATGTAAATCAAGGCGATCATCGCGAGCGCCAAAAGGGATTACCTCAGGGGAACCCACAAACAACTGCTGAATCATTATTGGCAGATTATAAAAAGTTTGTGATTGAAGAATCCAAAAAACCAAGTGCAGGTATGACCACCAAAGAAAAATCATCCCTTGCAAAGAAAGCCTCTGCAGGTAAAGATATTGGAAAACCTGGGAAAAATTTTGAAAAAGTTGCAAAGAAAGCAGGTGGTGGTGAAAAGGGTAAAAAGATTGCAGCCGCAGCAATGTGGAAGAATGCAGCAAAAAAATAATCATCCAAACCTATCAATAGCCCCTTCTGGGGCTATTTGTTTCTGTAAATAACAATATGGCAAGTAATAAGCATCTCGATGGTAATCTAATAAAGCGGGCTCACGCAACTCAAAAATGGACTCAAAAAGAAATAGAAGATTTGATGAAATGTCAAGATCCTGATACGGGCCCTGCATATTTCTTAGACAATTTCTTTTTTATTCAACATCCAACAAAGGGCAAGCTTCAATATCATGCATATGATTATCAAATAGAATTATTACAAAGTTATCACACTCATCGATTTAGTGTGAACATGCTAGGACGACAGTTGGGGAAAACAACCACCGCAGTGGGATATCTACTCTGGTATGCAATGTTTATACCTGACAGCACAATATTAATTGCCGCCCACAAATATACAGGTGCCCAGGAAATTATGCAACGCCTTAGGTATGCATATGAACTATGCCCTGATAATATCAGAGGTGGAGTTACAAGTTATAATAAACATAGTATTGATTTCGACAACGGATCTCGTATTGTTGCGCAGACAACAACTGAAACAACAGGCCGTGGTATGTCTGTCTCCCTATTATACTCGGATGAGTTTGCATACGTTGAGCCTAATATTGCAACAGAATTCTGGACATCTATTAGCCCCACTTTAGCAACTGGTGGTAAAGCAATTATTACATCAACTCCGAATAGCGATGAAGATCAATTCGCTCAAATATGGAATGAAGCGAATAAGAAATTCGACGAATTCGGAAATGAGACTGAATTGGGCCGCAATGGATTCTTCCCGTTCATGGCGATTTGGAGCCAACATCCAGATCGTGATGCGGCTTGGGCAGAGACGGAGCGCAGTCGAGTTGGAACAGAAAGATTTGAGCGTGAACACGAATGCAAGTTCTTGATTTTCGATGAGACTTTAATCAATAGCATCAATTTGGCAAATCTAGAAGGAGCCGAGCCTCTTGTAAAAATGGGGCAGGCCAGATGGTATAAATCGATTGACCCTACATGTACCTATATTTTTAGCTTAGATCCCAGTTTAGGAACTGGTGGTGATTACGCCGCAATTGAAGTAATTGAATTGCCAACTTTGAACCAAGTTGCTGAATGGCATCATAACACAACCCCTGTCCAAGCACAAGTGAGAATATTACGGGATATGATTAAATTCGTCGATGACCAATGCCTAGAGGCAAAAGTTACGAGTAGTATATATTTCAGCGTTGAAAATAATACTGTTGGGGAAAGTGCATTAGTTGCAATAAGCGAGATCGGAGAAGAAACTTTTCCAGGATTTTTCTTATCAGAACCAATCAAAAAAGGACATATTCGACGATTTAGAAAAGGGTTTAATACTACCCATGCCTCGAAGATTTCCGCATGTGCCAAATTAAAACAACTAATTGAAAGTAAACAACTTAAAATTAACAGTAAGCCGTTAATCAGTGAATTGAAAGCATTCGTTGCAACTGGAATCACATTCAAAGCCAAGATAGGACAACATGATGATTTGGTATCAAGTATATTGGTCGCGATTAGAATGATAATGCTTCTGCAAGACTGGGATCCATTAGTTTATGAAAAGATGCGAGATCATAGTGGATTGGAAGAATACGACCTACCTATGCCCATCTATATTAGTCATTTTTGATATAAATATCTATATGAATGCCATAGACCTAATATCTCAAGATCTTTTTGACAAAGTTCGAAGTCGATTTTCTAACCTAGAAATGGGCGATGAAGAAGGAAATGTTACCAGTGATCCACATGCGTCCAGATTTTTTGATTTTGATTTTACCATAGAAGGTAACAATCTTGGACGAGTGAGCATATCCATCAATGAACGAGGTTCTTTGAAGATATTTTATAGCCAAGGTATACTAGAAGGTTCAAATCCGATCGTCCAAAAGATATGGTTTGATTTCTTGCGTGAAATGCGGAATTTTGCAAAACGCAGATTATTACGATTTGATACCCGAGATATTACAAAGAATAATTTAGATAAGACAGATTTCAAATACTTAGCCACTACTGGCACGAAGGAAGATAACATGACTGACAGCAAAATGGAAAAAAGCAAAATGTTTGGTAGCTCAAAAAGTAGTTACTTACCATTAGATACTGCCCCATTCAAGACTAGACTGGTAGTTCGCCACAACAAAGCGGTGGATGAAGAACAGCGTGGCGCTAGGAGTAGAAATATTAATGCCATATACATCGAAAATGAAGATGGTGAACGTTTTAAATATCCTTTTGTACACCTGGCCGGCGCCAAGGCTATGCAACGACATGTTGCAAATGGTGGGAAACCGTTCGATGAATGCGGGAATGCAATCGTAAAAATGAGTGAGAACATTGCCAAACTCCATGCATTTAAACGTCATGTGGGCAGTCACGATAGCATGCATAAGGAAACAAATGAAATAATGGATCGTGCATGTGCCAAGTTAGAGAATCTTCGAAGCCACATTGCTAATCTAAGCAAGCAGCGCCACTATGAAGAATGGAAAAATGCTTTTTCTCCAAACACTGAAGATGAAGAAATGGTTCTTGATCAAGCTACGATGGAGGATTACAAGAGTAAATTCACAGTCAACACATTTTCTGAAGATCTAAGCCAGTATTTCCCACTGATTCATTCGATAATGAAGGAAACAGGAACAATTGATTTAGACGCTTATGTTGGTGAGGCATCTGATGACGAGGAAGAGGATTGTGACAAGTGTCACAAATCACCATGCGAATGCGAAAAGGCAGTCAAAGAATTCGCGCAATTTGAAGCATGGGCAAATGCTGTTTCTGAAGGCAAATATGAACCAGATACATTGAAGGGACTGGAAGATTTATTGAAAAATAATCTAACACTTGGAGTTGATGCCACAAGCGCCATTGAAGCATTGCAAGGAATTGGAATTCACGACGAAACATTAGAAAAAGCGTTGGCAATGTTGGCTAAAATAAATCCAGAAACAGACCCCAAAGACGCAATACTTGGTTGGTTGGCAACGGAAGATCCAGAGGCCGCAGCCGCATTAGGTGGTCCAGGCGCAACCTCAGATAAACAAGTTGAACCAGAACAACCAGTTGCGCCTGAGCAATCCCCAGCACCTGTAGCCGATCCCGGAATGACCCCGCAGCAACCAATGCCAACCGCAGAAGATACAGAAGAAGAGGGAATGGGCGGTGCATTAGCTGGAGGAGCAATCGGAGCAGCAATAACAAAATCACCACGAGGTGCAATGTCTGGTGCAGAACTTGGTAGTAAAGTTCAAGATGCATTGCCTCCGTTAAAAGAAATCGCAGAAATGGTGAAAAGTTTTTATGACAAAGAAACTGGAAAATTCCCATTAGGTGAAACAGGTGTTATTACCAAAGTTAAAAAAGAATTCGGTGATCAGGCAGGCGCCCTTGCAGAAAGGTTGGTAAATCATTTATCTGGAGTTGGACGAGCTCAACAGGGACAAGAATTGGACGAATTGAATCTTCGTCCATCTATTGCAAAAATTTCTCCAGAAGAAACAAATTTATATAGGGCAGCGATGAAAGATATCGCAACGAAAATTGATAAATTAAATGCTATGTATATCAAAGCTCGCCAAATGAATAATCAAGAAATGATGGGTAAGATTAAGGAACGACTTGCATTTTTTGCAAGTCAAAAAGCAGACCTATCTAGTAATCTGGATCAACGTCAGCAAGGTAGTACGCCATCTGAAGACATGGTCGATGAAATTCGTGGCCCATTGGCGGGGCATCCTTATCATGATAAATCGGATGCTGAATTGCGATACATTATCAAGGATGCCGGAGAAGCCGCCCGTATGATGAAGGGATTGAATCCAGCCGCAGAGGCAAAATACCTTGATCAAGTAAATGATGCATCAACAGTTTTATACCATAGAAAACAAAAAGGTAACAATCAACTACACCGTACTGATGATCCATATGACATTGACGACCCCGCTCCAATGGAAGAAACAGGAGTTGAATTGGAAAATGTAATTCCTGGCTCGCCTAATGCCCCTGTTGGTGAAAGTGGAGAGCATAGTTACAATGATGACGATTGGTATGAATACAATCCAACAACCAAAGAAATAGTTAAACAACATAGCCCTAGTTCCTTTAAATCAAATTGGGATGGTGGCAACAGTGCACATACATTGCCAAATGGAAATAAAGTTGAAAAAGGTATGCGGGTTAAATTCAAAGGAATGACCCATTCGAAAACTAATGAGGGTTTTGGTTTGGAAGATATTTTGAAATTATCTGGTGTAAAAATTTAAAATATTTCAATATTTTGTAGTCAATATACTTGTAAAGTATAAATAGAACTGTGTATACTTAATATGTATGCACAGTTTTTCTCTTGAGCAGTGGTTCAAAAGAAAGCGGCAAAGATAAATTTAAATAAAGGAAAAATTATCATGGCAACATTAGCAGAAATTCGCGCAAAACTCAAAGCAGCATCTCAACAAAGCACCAGTGGCGCAGCTGGTGGAGACAACGGCATTTACCCCCATTGGAATATTGCAGAAGGACAAACCGCAACGGTTCGTTTCTTACCTGATGCAGACACATCAAATCCTTGGGGTTTTTGGATTGAACGGGCAATGATCAAATTACCGTTCGCCGGAGTTAAAGGTGAAACCAATAGTAAACCAACTATCGTACAGGTTCCTTGCATGGAAATGTGGGGGGAAACTTGTCCTATCCTAACTGAAGTTCGTCCTTGGTTTAAAGATAAGACGGATAAGACTCTTGAAGAAATGGGTCGAAAGTATTGGAAGAAGAAAAGTTATCTATTTCAAGGATTCGTTGTTGACAGCGCATACAAGGAAGATGGTAAGATCCCCGAGAATCCAATTCGTAGGTTCATCATAGGTAGTCAAATCTACAATATTGCGAAATCAATTTTGTTAGATCCAGAAATGGAAGAGTTGCCAACAGACTATGTTCGTGGCATCGATTTTAAGATAGTAAAAACATCTAAGGGTGGTTATGCCGACTATTCCACTTCAAATTGGTCACGTCGTGAACGTGCTTTAAACGAAGCTGAATTAGAAGCCATCAAGACATACGGATTGTTTGATCTCAAGGAATTCTTACCTAAGAAACCTGGTGAAGTTGAACTAAAGGTTATGAAGGAAATGTTTGAAGCCTCAGTGGATGGTGAAGTATTTGATATGGATCGTTGGGGCCAATATTTCAAGCCTAGCGGATCTAACTTCAATAAGGGCAGTTCTGATGCAGAGGCAACTGCGGCTCCCAAGCCAGTCCCAACAAAAGCCGCGGTGGCTGAAGATGCTCCCGATGATGCTCCCGTAGCATCTGTTAAGGATGCTACAAGCCCAAGCTCACGTGCACAGGAAATGTTGGCTAAAATCAACGCTCGCAAGACAAACAAAGCTACAGCTTAATTAGGAAGTCAAAATGGGAAAGACTTTTGACATTTCTAAATTTAGAAAAAGTATTACCAAAAGTATTGAAGGTCTGGGGATTGGATTCAACGATCCCACAGACTGGATTAGCACTGGTAATTATGCGTTGAATTATCTTATATCGGGGGACTTTTTTAAAGGGGTCCCCCTTGGTAAGGTTACTGTGTTTGCAGGTGAATCTGGCGCGGGAAAGAGTTATATATGCGCTGGAAACATTATCAAGAATGCACAAGAGCAAAATATTTTTGTAATCTTAATCGATAGTGAAAATGCTCTTGACCAATCTTGGTTAACAGCTTTGGGTGTTGATACATCTGAAGAAAAGTTGTTGAAACTTAACATGGCAATGATAGATGATGTGGCGAAAAGCATTAGTGAATTTATGAAGGGCTACAAAGAAATGCCCCAAGAAGATCGACCTAAAGTGCTATTTGTTATAGATTCATTGGGAATGTTGTTGACTCCCACTGATGTAAATCAATTCGAATCAGGCGAGATGAAAGGTGATATGGGACGAAAACCAAAAGCCCTGACCTCATTGGTGCGAAATTGCGTTAACATGTTTGGTAGTTATAATGTTGGATTAGTATGTACCAATCATACATATGCAAGTCAAGATATGTTTGATCCAGATGACAAAATTAGTGGTGGGCAAGGATTCATTTATGCAAGTTCTATCGTAGTTGCTATGCGAAGATTGAAGCTAAAGACGGATGAGGACGGAAATAAAACCACTTCAGTGAACGGTATTCGTGCAGCTTGCAAGATTATGAAGACTCGGTATTCCAAACCATTTGAACAAGTTCAGGTTGAAATTCCGTATGCAACTGGCATGAGTCTATTCAGTGGACTAGTTGACTTATTTGAAGGAAAATCTCTCTTGAAGAAAGAAGGTAATAGTTTAGTTTATACGACCAAAGATGGTGAAATTATTAAACAATTTCGCAAAGGTTGGGAGAAAAATGAAAAGAATGGACTAACTATAATAATGGAAGAATGGGATTCTATGAAAACCGAACCATTGGAAACGGAGGTAGCATAATGGACGAGAGTTTAATCATTGAAATATGGGACACATTTAAAGAATATATTTCAGAAAAAAATAGAGATACAGCAGCAGATCAATATGTTGATTATCTATTGGGGAAAGATGTCGAAATCGATGTCCTTGAGGGATTCTTAGGGTACGATCCTCATCTTGATTATGCAATTAATGCAGTCATTGATCAAGGATCTGACTCGATGGATGATGATGAAGATGACGATATTGATAATGATGAGGATTTTTAATGGCTGCATGGTATGCAAAGGTGAGTTCAGATTATCTAACTCACCTGCCTAGTTGCATTGACTATTTTTATAATGAACTCATTGAGGCAAAAAAAGAAGTAAAGTTATACGGAAACATTGAAAAAGCAGCCTCTGCATTGCCCGGAATCATGGAACATCGGTTCAATCAACTCCAAGAGATAGAGGCTGTTTTAGAATATCTTAATATCGAATTACGTAAAATTCGATCAGCTACATTTAGAAAATATTTAGAGAATTATCAAAGAGCTCTCACATCAAGAGACGTTGACAAGTATGTTGACGGAGATATTGATGTTGTGGACATGGAATTCATTATAAATGAATTCGCTCTTTTACGAAATCAATGGCTTGGAATTATAAAAGCTATTGATCAAAAACAATGGCAAATTACCAATATCGTAAAATTACGAGTAGTTGGAATAGAGGACGCAAGTATATGACAGATATTGAAGATGTAATTTGTGTATTCTACAGATGGAATTGCCCTATAAAGTTGGCTGCTCAAGAAACTAATTTTATAAACAGCGTTGGTGACTCCATGTCTGTTAGGGGATTAACTCTACGTCAACGAACCGCTATCATCAGGCTGATTAAAAAATATGCGGATCAGTTGTCTATTCATTGCAACGTTGATATCAATTTATTAGTTGAAAATCCAATTTTTAGATCTCCATTACGTGAATTGTCTCATTCTCAATCGAGAAAAATTTCAATCATCACAAGTAACAATGAAAAGAAAATAGCTGTAAAATTTCCGTATGATGAAGCTCTTGTTGCTGATATACGAAACTATAAAACAACGGCGAAATCTCCTTCACATTTAAATTGGGCGACTTGGAACCCTGATGAATTTTTATGGGAATTTACGCTCAATGAGCCGAATTTACTCTTTTTATCAAATTTGGAGACATTAGGTTTTACAGTTGATGCTGAATTCTCGGAATATATGCGAGAATTTCATACTATCACTGAAAGCATGGATCAGCATATCCCAATGCTTATATTTGAGAATGGAAAATTTTCTTATAAAAATACAGTTGATGCTATCCCACAACCTGAGTCATCTGACATACTTGAAGTTTTATTGCATGCAAGAAAGTATGGAGTCACATGCTGGGATGATGCTATAGAATTAGCATTGGAATCTAATCCAATAAATCCAGCAATAACAAAGATGCTAAAAAATGCTACCGGGCTCCCAACGATAAGTGATGCGGATCTCATTGATTTTAAAGATATTATTGCATGTTCTAATAATGTATTATTTGTAATTCCTGGTGGATCTGAATTATTTCATTTAGAAGAGATTCATAAATTTTTACTTTCTGAGAACTATACCAATGAGCAACTTTCCGTCTTATTTAGGTTAGACAATTCCAACTCTGCAGGAACAATGTTTAATGAATATATTGTAAAGAACCATTTAAATAATCATTTTTTAAAAAGGGTTAAATTCTTTTTCATCAGTGGCAAAATACAACGTCCATTGCTTGAAGCAAATAAAGATTTTGATATAGTTATACATTTTGGAACTAATTCTGCACATTACTCATTAACTAACTTTATCAAGAATCATCATAATGTAATAAGCATTGCTTTACAAAATAAGAATAAGGAATTACCCCTTGACATCTTGTAAGTTGATAATTATTGATGAAGTAAATTGTAAATTCACTGGTCTTGATCTCGATACCAGGAAAGCATTGGCCAAAAAATTCAAATATGAAGACCCCACGGCGAGATTTAGGCCTTCGTTTAAATTGGGAAGATGGGACGGGTCTGTTAGCTTTTTTGGATTGGGTGGGAATACATATATGTCAATGCTTGGCCAGGTATTGGAGTATCTAGAATCCAAGAATTTTTATATTGAATATGAAGATCTTAGAACTAGTCCATCATTAGAATTTGATAGAATTGAAGAAGATTACTGGGGAGATCTTTGTTGGCCCAAGGGGCATAGATATGCAGGAGAATTAATCCGTCTTCGTGATGACCAATGTGACGCTATTAATAAATTCCTAGAAAATCCCCAGTGCATTCAAGAGATCGCAACTGGTGCAGGAAAAACTATAATGACTGCAACGCTTGCAAAAATATGCGAGAAATATGGTAGGACAATTCTTATCGTTCCCAATAAAAGTCTTGTTGAGCAGACAGAGGAAGATTATATTAATTGTAAATTAGATGTTGGTGTATATTATGGTGATCGAAAAGAGTTCAATAAAACCCACACCATTTGTACCTGGCAAAGTTTAAATATTCTTCATAAGAAAAATCAAGATGATGACGAATTATTAAGTTTGGCTGAATTTTTAGATGGAGTTAATGCGGTAATGGTAGATGAAGTACATATGGCAAAGGCCGATGTACTAAAGCGCATCCTTACTCAAAATATAAGTAATGCCCCCATTCGTTGGGGATTGACCGGAACTATCCCCAAAGCCGAGATAGATTTTCAGAATATACGAACGTCATTGGGTGATGTGGTGAACCGAGTAACTGCCAACGAGTTGCAAGAAAAAGGTATTTTAAGTGATTGCCATGTAAACATTATCCAAACAGGTGAATGGAAAGAGTTTAAAAGTTATGCCGAAGAGTTAAAATATCTCGTAACTGATCAAGTACGCATGGATTATCTTTCAAAAATGATAGGAAAGATTGCAGAGACTGGAAACACTTTAGTATTGGTGGGACGAATTGAAACTGGTAAAATGATTCAAACTTATTTAAGTAACTTGTTTAGTCCGTTACCAGATAAACCAGAAGTTGCATTCATATCAGGAGTTGTTAAAACAAAAGATCGAAAGGATGAATATGACGAAATTAAGACCAGCAACAATAAAATCATTGTTGCAACTTATGGGGTGGCTGCTGTTGGTATCAATATTCCTCGCATTTTTAATTTAGTATTCATCGAATCTGGAAAAAGTTTTACGCGAGTTATACAGAGTATTGGCCGAGGAATCCGAAAGGCCGACGATAAAGATTTTGTACAAATTTGGGATCTAACAGCCAGTACCAAATATGCAAAACGGCATCTTACCGAACGAAAACGTTTTTACAAAGAAGCAAAATACCCATTTACTATAGAGAAGGTACAATATCAATAAATTTGACTTTGTCTTCTAATAGTTGCTATAATATATTATGAATTATTCTAAATTTTCAGTCGTTATTCCGACTATGTGGAAATATGAACCCTTCGTCAATTTCCTAAAAGATATTGTTGAATGCCCTTCAGTGGATGAGGTGATTATCATCAATAATGCCGTGGATTTAACTCCAGCAGAATATGATAAATCTCTTCGTCACCATGAAAAGATTATAGAGATATCTTATGGTGAGAATATCTTTGTGAATCCTGCATGGAATATTGGAGTACAAACCAGTAGAAATAAAAAAGTATGCATCATTAATGATGATATAATTTTTGATTTGCGGCTATTTCATCACGCAGATCGGGTGTTGAATGAACATACCGGTGTGCTTGGTTTATGCCAAGGTAGCACTGACTGGAACCAACCAACGTTAATTGATGGATCGATTGACATACGTCCATGGAATAATGAAGTTATTTCAGCTTACGGTTGCCTTATGTTTGTTCATAAAGATTGGTGGATCGATATCCCAAGTGATTTGAAAGTATATTTTGGTGACAACTGGATATTTGATACATGTTTGATGCGTGGTCTTCATCCCCATATTATCACCAATTTATTATTTCACACACCTTACGCAGTTACATCTCGTGATTTAGTTGGTGAATTTTCTGATAAAGAATCTGCAATATACTCAGAACATAAAAAAGAGTTTGGTAACCAATTAGGCACTATATTGAGCATTAGGGCATATCTGGAACATGAATATAACCAACATTGTGCAGCACAGACAGATATAAATGAACATTTACCAGTGTTATATGAATATGCAAAAAAATGTAATCAAGTAACCGAATTTGGAGTACGAACAGGAAGTAGTACAAGGGCATTTTTACATGCAGGTGTTAAACTCAGATCATATGATTTGGAAAAAAATGATTATGTTGAATACCTATTCGCAACTGGAAGGAATGCTGGCTTTGATGTTCAATATATAACTGGTGAAGACGGCAACACCCTTACCAATGAAATTCAACCGACCGACTTGTTATTCATCGACACTGATCATACATATGTCCAGTTATCAGCAGAATTAATGCGACATGCATATAAAGCCAATCGGTATATAGCATTCCACGATACAATATCATGTGCAGCTGAATTGAATCATGCTATATTAGAATTTTTGGCGCACAATCCTGAATGGAGGGTTGTGGTTCAACGCAATAATAATAATGGATTAACAATCCTTGAAAGGATCTGATGCAAATATTAACTCTCAATAATACAACTTTATATTTAAATGACCTCCCCGAAGAGGTGGATGACGATATGAGATTTTCAGTGTTGGATAATAATGATCCAAGTAATCCTGATTATTTTTTCATTCCATTAATATTTCTTGAAAGCTTTACAAGTCCCGCGGCGGTATTAAAGATAGGCCCCTATG
>Ga0315291_10002368_pt1 | contig 24748 bp, 21 predicted proteins | sample YL17G12_20_MG_FD_203070 | JGI IMG/M metagenome (GOLD analysis project Ga0315291, IMG submission 203070) | Sediment microbial communities from Yellowstone Lake, YNP, Wyoming, USA - YL17G12_20 | ecosystem: Environmental > Aquatic > Freshwater > Lake > Sediment | place: USA: Wyoming | collected...
TGCGCATCGCCTGGGTCACCGGCGCGCCGATGAATTGCCCGCTGATCCGCCTTGATACCAATCAGGGCATTTCCGGCCTGGGCGAAGTCCGCGACGGCGCCAGCAAGACCTACGCTTTGATGCTGAAAAGCCGGCTGCTGGGCGAGAACCCCTGCAACGTCGATAAGCTGTTCCGCAAGATCAAGCAGTTCGGCGGGCACGCGCGCCAGGGCGGCGGCATCAGCGGCGTGGAAATGGCCCTTTGGGACTTGGCCGGCAAGGCCTATGGCGTGCCTGTGTACCAGATGCTGGGGGGCAAATTCCGCGACCGCATCCGCCTCTACGCCGACACCGCCATGTCGCCCGACCCCAAGGAATACGCCCGCCGCATGAAGCTGCGCATCGACGCCGGCTTCACCTGGCTGAAGATGGACCTGGGCATCGGCCTGGTCGCCAAAACTCCCGGCACGCTCAGCCGTCCGCTGGACCAGCGGTTCGGCGACGTCAACACCACCCAGCACATGTTCACCGGCATCCAGATCACCGACAAGGGAATCGCCATGATGGCCGATTACGTAGCCGCCATCCGCGAAGCCGTCGGCTACGAGGTGCCGCTGGCCGCCGACCATTTCGGCCACATCGGCGTCAACAGTTGCATCCGCCTGGGCAAGGCGCTCGAGAAATTCCAGATGGCCTGGCTGGAGGACATGATCCCCTGGCAGTACAGCGACCTGCTCAAGCAGATCACCGCCAGCGTCGATGTGCCCATCCTTACGGGCGAGGACATTTACCTGAAGGAGCCTTTTGCCGAGCTTGTCCGGCAGAAGGCCGTGGACCTGATTCAGCCCGACTTGGCCACCGCCGGCGGCATCCTGGAAACCAAGAAGATCGGCGATCTGGCCATGGAGGGCGGCGTGGGCATGGTGATGCATTTCGCCGGCACCCCGGTGTCCTGCCTGGCCAACGTCCACTGCGCGGCGGCCACCGAGAATTTCCTCTGCCTGGAAAGCCACTCCGTCGAGGTGCCGTGGTGGCAGGACCTGGTGACCGGCATCGAAAAGCCCATCGTCGATCGCGGCTACATCAAGGTGCCGGAGACGCCCGGCTTGGGCGTGGACCTGAACCCCGACGAGGTGAAAAAGCACATCCGCGACGGCTACTTCGACCCCACGCCGGAGTGGGACAAGGAGCGCTCCTGGGACCGCCTGTGGAGCTGAGTTTCACCAAAGCGGCTGCTCAATCAGCGCCGCTTTGCATCAACAGCCGAGCCATATTACTGGGACCAGCGCGAGCGCGCGTATCTCCGGATCGCCCGTGACGATATCTGCTTTGAGACTCACGGCCAGCCCGATCGCGAAGGCATCAGCATAGGAAACCTTTGCCTTCGCCTTGATGCGAGCGGCGCCCAGGATGTCCTCCACATCTGGAACGATGGCGCGCAACGGCAAAGCAGGAATGCCATTGATAAACTTCTCGGCCGCATGCCAGCCGCGCCTGCGGGCCAGCATGTAAGTGACCTCCCCAAGGTTGATCCAGCTCATCGACACTTGCAGGCGATCATCCGCGGCCTGCTCGAGTATGCGCCGTACGGCCACTGCACCCGGTTGTCCGAGCAACCACTCGAGCAGGGCATAGGAGTCCAGCACCAGCGGCCTCAAGTGGCGCGCTCCCGTGAGAACTCTTCAGCCCGTCCCTCAGCCAGGATCTGGGCCGTGGTCTGATCCGCCGGTCCAAACGCACCTTCCAGGGTCCGCCACTCCTTGAGCGTTTTCGACATGGCGCGCAAGACGAGCCGGTGACCCTCCAGTGCGACCTCTAGTTGGTCACCCGCCCTCAGCCCCAGCGCATCTCGAATGCCCTTCGGAATGACAACCTGGCCCTTAGAGGAAACCACTGTGACACCGGATATGTTCCTCATATTATTAATCTTACATGGTAAGACCAGGCCCGGGCAATACGTTTCTTCTCCTTTATCGTGGGCTTGGCGCGAACATTCAGACCAGCACAACTTCGCGATCCCAGGCGGGTTGCTTCTCCGCGCGCAACTTCAGGCCGACGCCGCAGGCGGCGGCGATGCGCTCTAGCATGCGAAGAGATTGGCCACTGTACTCCGCGTCCTCAAGGCGCGCAATCACGGACTGGGTAGTGCCAACCCGCTCGGCCAGTTCTTCCTGTGAAAGGCCTGCTTGTTCTCGCATTTCGAGGACCAGGATCGCAAGGTCGATACGACGAACGTGGGAGGCAAACGCACGCCGATACCGCGCGCTTTTTTTCGTGCGCTCTCGGGTGTAGTCCGCATTCATGTCCTGCCTCATAGCCCGTGCTCCTTCGATATTTGTGCGCGTTGTGCCGCCGACTTTGGGTAGTCGTTGCGGTATTTCAACCAAACTTTTCTCAATGCTTCTGCCCGCTTGATTTCGGCCCATGGTGTTTGTTCGGCCCTCTTCTGAAACCCTGAAGTCACAACGATCACCCGGTCAGGCTGATAGAAGAACAGCACCCGAAAAATGCGGTCGAAATGCTTGACCCGCAATTCGAGAAGCGACCCGGTAAGCTTCTTCACGAACTTGGCAGGCATGCCTGTGCCCAAAATAGCCAACCGGTCGATAAATCCGTTGATCCGCGCGGCCGCTTCATCGTCAACCGAATCAAGAAACTCCCGGACAGGAACGCTGCCGCTTGGAAGCACCACGTATTCGATCGAGAAGCGCTCAGCCATGCTGTGCCGCTGCCTGAATCAACTTTATCGCAACATTGCTATATAGATCAACTCATTCCCGCGAGATGCCCAACTGCTTGATTTTTTCCTGGAGGCTTTGGCGCTCCAGGCCGATGGCGGCGGCGGTGCGGGTGACGTTGCCGCCGTGCTCCCGGAGCTTGCGGGTGAGGTAGGCGATTTCGAACAGGCGGCGGGCTTCGCGGTAGTCCGGGGCGTCCAGCGAGGTCTCGGGCAGCGCGGGCGCGGCGGTGGCGGCCGCCGCGCGGGCGGGAATCAACGCCGCGGCTACGTCCTCGGTGGCCACGCGCTCCTGGCGGGCCAGCACGAAAAGCTTTTCGACCGTGCTGCGCAACTGCCGCACGTTGCCGGGCCAGCGCGCTTCCTGGAGGCGCAGGATGGCGTCGCGCGTCAGTTCCGGCCCCGGGCGGCCGTACTTGCGCCGCAGCTCTTCCCAGAATCGCTCGATCAGCAGGGGGATGTCGTCGCGGCGCTGATCGAGCGCCGGCAGAAACAGCGTGACGCCGGCCAGGCGGAAGTAGAGGTCCTGACGGAAGCGCCCTTCGGCCATGGCCGCCTCCAGGTCCTGGTTGGTGGCGGCGATCAAGCGCACGTCCACGCGCACGGCGCGCGTTCCGCCCAGCCGTTCAACCGCGCCCGATTCGACCGCGCGCAGGATCTTGGCCTGGGTGGCCGGGGTCATGTCGCCGATCTCGTCCAGGAACAGCGTGCCGCCGTCGGCCTGCTCAAACTTCCCAGCCCGGGCCGCCGCCGCGCCGGTGAACGCTCCCTTCTCGTAGCCGAACAGCTCGCTTTCCACCAGCGTTTCCGGCAGCGCGGCGCAGTTGAGCGCCACCAGCCGCCCGCGCGCCCGCGCGCTGCGGGCATGGATCTCCTGCGCCAGCAGGTCCTTCCCCGTTCCGCTTTCGCCCAACAGCAGCACGGAGAGGTCGGTCTGGGCCACGCGCTCGGCGGTGCTGAACAGCTCACGCATGGCGGCGGAACCGCCCACCATGCCGCCGAAAGCGCCTTCCGCGGCCAGGCGCTCGCGCAGGTCGTGAACCAGGGTGCGCAGCTCCTGCCGCTCGATGGCGCGCGCCACCACCAGGCGCAGCTCGTCGAGCTCATACGGCTTGGCCAGGTAGTCGTAGGCCCCGGCCTTCATGGCCTCCACCGCGACGCGCTCCGAGCCATGCGCGGTAATCATGATGATCGCGGGCGCGTCGTCGCCCGCGGTGATCTCGCGCAACAAAGACAGGCCGTCTTCACCCGGCAGGTTGTAATCGAGCAGCACGACGGCGGGGCGGTCGGCGCGTAGCCGCTCGCGGGCCTCCCCGGCCGTGCCCGCCTCCACGATGCGGTACTGGGCCTGGAAGGCCTGGCGGAGCGCGTAGCGCGCCGCCGCTTCATCATCCACAACCAACAGGGTATGAACCATAAATCATCCGGATTGTCCCACGTCTTCAATCAGCGGAATCTGCGAAATCTGCGGCTGCGGCCCGTCGGAATTTCACCTCGAAGCGGGCGCCGCGGCCTTCACGCGCCGGCGAGATGCAGCGGATGTCGCCGCCCGCCTGGCGGGCGCGGCGGCGGGCCAGCGCCAGCCCCAAGCCCGTTCCACCGGGCTTCAAGGTGAAGAAAGGATCGAAGATTTTCTCCAGGTGCTCGGGGCTGACACCCGGCCCGGCGTCCTCGACAGCCAGAATAATCTGAGAATCGTTTGAGGCGGTGTCCCGCTGGCAAGAGACCAGCACGCGCGAGCCGGCCGGCGCGGCATCCAGCGCGTTGCCGAGCAGCGAGGTGAGTATGTCGTGCAGCCAGTCGCGGCGCACCGGCAGCCGCAGGTCGCTCTCCGCCCGCCACTCCAGGGCAACTTGCTTGCCGGCCGCGTCGGCGGCAAATAGCCGGACCGCTTCCTCCAGCGCCTCGGTGGCGGAAACCTCAGTTTGTGCGACGGGCGCACAGGCTGAAGGCCTGTGCCACTCCGGCTCGTCGGGCCGCGTGAACCGCAACAGATCGGACACCGCGCTGCTCAGCCGGCGCACTTCGCCACGAATTACCCGGCAGGCTTCGACCGCTTCCGGCGACCGCTCACTGATCAGTTGCACCAGCGTGTTGATGGCGCTCAAGGGGTTCTTGAGGCGGTGGGCGATGAAGGCCGTCATTTCGCCCAGGGCGGCCATCTTTTCGCGCTCGGCCAGCTCATGCTCGATGCGCAGGCGCTCGGCCAGCAAGCGGGCGCGCGCCAGGGCCTCGGCGGTGTTGGCCTCCAGCACGCGCAGCGTCCCAACCTCGCGGAACTTCAGCTCACGGCCCGCGCCGGGCTGAAGCTGGCCCTGCAGGCCGACGACAACCGGAAAGCCCAGGAACTCGCTGATGCGCTGCTGGGCCAAAGCGCGAACCTCTTCCGGCGAGGCGGCCAGGGCGCGGGCCTGCAACTCCGCGTTGATGGCCTCCAGCCGCAGCAGTTCCATGGAGACGCGCTCCGCCATCCAGCGCCGGATTCGCCGCCAAACCGGCTCGACCAGCACCACCAGGAAAAAGACCAGCACCGCTTCCGTGACGGCCGAGGGGACAAAGCCGGCTTGCTCCAGCCGCCGGGCCAGCCGCTCGATGACCAGCGCGTAGGCCAGCAGGCCCAGCAACCCCAGCACGGCCAGGCCCACCGTGCGCTGTGCGGCGGCCTCCAGGAAATTAAAGCGGAACATCCAATAGCCAACCAGCGCGCTGGGGATGATGGAGGAAAGCATGAGCAGCGACTGCGCCGCCTGTAGCGCCGGAGCGGCCGGGGCGACCAGAAAGGCGTACACGCAGGCCAGGGCCAGCGCCCAGAACACAATCGCCAGCGTCCCATGGAAGGCCCGCAGGTGGCCCACCGCCCGCCGCGCCAGCCGCAGGTTGATCAACCCCGCGACCGTCAGGGCGGCTGCGAAGTACACAATGAAACCCGCGGTCCAGGGGCCGGTGGGAATCGCGGCCGCCCTCGCGGCGTTCCAGATGCCCCAGCCGCCCAACGCCAGCGGCAGGTAAAACAGCCAAAGGGCGCGGCGGCGCGCCAGCCGGGCATACTCGGCGTGCACGTCCACCAGCAACGCCGGCAGCGCGGCCAGCCCGCTGAAGGCCAGCATGCGCGCGAAGCGCAGCAGCACCAGCCGGTGCGCGCCGTGGAACGACGCAATGCTGAGCTGCAGCAGGTTGCCAGTGTGCCAGGCGAACAGCGCCGCAAACAGGAAGAAGAAGACCCGGTCGAGCCGCCGCGGCGAGGGTCGAGCCGCCACCAGGATCAGCAGCACCAAGTGCAGCAGCATCCCGGCGGCAAAGCCCGCGCCTAAGCTGGCAGGAATCATTGCGGAAAGAGTAACAGGTCTGAGTTCCGAGTTCCAAGTGGAGGCTGTAGGCTGTGGGCTACAGCCTACGGCCTACAGCCTACAGCCCACAGCCCACAGCCTTACCTCGGCTTCAGGGCGATCTTCACACCTTCCTCCGGGTAGGCGGCGTACAGGTGGCCGGTCTCGGAAAACTGCAATGCGGGGAAAATGCGCTCGGAGCGGGGCAAATAGCCGGGCGCCTCGGCCGTGACGATCAAAGCCACCACGCGGTCCGCCGCCAGGTGGGCTTCGCGGATGCGAAAAACAAAGCGGCCGGCCGGATCGGTGTCCACCGGCCCGGTGACCTCCTTTTCCTCGTCTGAAACCGGCACATAGACCGAAAAGGTGACCCGGCGGCCATCGCGCTGCAGAGCCTCGAAGGTGACCTTGGCCGGGCCGATGCCCTTACCCTGCTGATCGACCACACGCCAGTCGCCCAGGGTGTCATATTCGGTCAAGGCCGCAGCCGCGTCTTTCGGCACGCGGACGTTCAGCACCACTTCTCTGCGATCGGCAGGTCCCAGGAAGGCGAACTCGCTTTGCGGGCGTTGCCGGCCCGGCAGCGTCAGTTGAATCTCGTAGCGGCCGACCGGAAGCTCGATCGAGTACTTGCCGTCCGGGCCGGTCACGGCCGTCTTCTTTTCCGATGATCCCCACAGCAGGAAATCGAGGCGCACGCCGCCGACCGCCGCGCCCGCGGTATCTTCCGCCTCGCCGTGAACAGTGACCGAAGGAGCCTGGGCCGGGGCGGTGGCAGCGATGACCAGAAGCGCGACGAAAACAAACAACCGCATTGAATCAAGTATAGAAGAATGGGCCGCAGATGAACGCAGATACACGCAGATTCAGTCTGCGTTGATCTTGGCTTTTCCGCGTTTATCTGCGTTCCCGTCCTCCTTCTGCTTCGCCTTGCGCAGGCGCGCCGCTTCATCTACAGTGGGAACCTGTGCAACTGGCTGAAATGAAGCGCTATCGTTCGACAGCCGCGGCCGTGGCCATGTTGCTGCTGGGGACTGCGCTGGCCTGGCCGGCCAGCCCGGCACCGGTGCGCGCCCGCCACGGGATGGTGGTCTCGGTCGAGCAGCACGCCTCGCAGGCCGGCGTCGATATTCTCAAGCAGGGCGGCAGTGCCGTGGATGCAGCCATCGCCACGGCGCTGGCGCTGGCCGTGACCCATCCTTCGGCCGGCAACATCGGCGGCGGTGGCTTCCTGCTGATCCGCTTTGCCGACGGCCGCACCACCTTCCTCGATTTTCGCGAGCGCGCGCCGGCCGCCGCCTCCCGCGATATGTACCTGGACGCCTCCGGCAAGGTCATAGCTGAAGCGTCCACGGTGGGCCCGAAGGCGGCCGGCGTGCCGGGCACCGTCGCCGGCCTGGAATATGCCAGCCGCAAGTACGGCAAGCTGCCGTGGAAGCGCGTGGTGGCGCCGGCCGTGCGGCTGGCGGCCCGCGGCTTTCCGGTCAGCTACGAGCTGGCCCGCTCGCTTTCCAGTGCCGGCACGACGAAGTTACTCAGCCGCTTCCCCGAGTCCAAGCGCATTTTTCTGCGCGACGGACGGCCGTATCAGGAGGGCGAGAAGTTCGTGCAGCGGGACCTGGCGCGGACCCTCAAGCGCATCCAGGGCGGCGGGGCCCGCGAGTTCTACCAGGGCGAAACCGCGCGCCGCCTGGCCGCTTTCATGCAGAAGGCCGGCGGGCTGACTACCTTGGCCGACCTCGAGGGCTACAAGGTGGTGGAGCGGGCGCCGGTCTCCGGCAGCTATCACGGCTACCAGATCACCAGCGCGCCGCCGCCCAGTTCCGGCGGTACGGTGCTGCTGGAGATGCTCAACATCCTGGAAGCCGTGCCGCTGGCGGAAAAGGGCGCGCAGTCGGCCGACGCCATCCACTGGACCACCGAGGCCATGCGGCGGGCATTCGCCGACCGCGCCCGCTACCTGGGCGACCCGGATTTCGTCAAGGTCCCGGTGCGCGGCCTGATCGACAAAAAGTACGCCGAGAAGCTGCGCGCCTCGATTGACCCGCAGCGTGCCAGCCTGTCGAGCGCGGTGGGCGCGGGCGACCCGCTGCCGTATGAATCGGCCGAGACCACGCACCTTTCGGTCATCGACAAGGACGGCAACGCCGCCGCCCTCACCTACACGCTGAACGGCGGCTACGGCTGCGGTGTGACCGCCGAGGGCCTGGGGTTCCTGCTCAACAATGAGATGGATGATTTCAGCTCGAAGCCGGGCGTGCCCAACATGTACGGGCTGATCCAGGGCGAGGCCAACGCCATCGCCCCGGGCAAGCGCCCGCTTTCGGCCATGACCCCGACCATCGTCACCCATGAGGGCAAGCTGGCGCTGGTGACCGGCAGCCCGGGCGGGCCCACCATCATCAACACGGTGTTGAACATCCTGCTCGATGTCATAGACTACAAGATGGGCGTGCAGCAGGCCGTGGACGCGCCGCGCTTCCACCACCAGTGGCTGCCCGATGAGTTGCGGGTGGAGCCGGGTTTCTCGCCCGACACACTGGCGCTGTTGAAGGGCCGCGGCCACAAGGTGGTCACGCGCAGCTCGATCGGCGACGCCCACTCCATCGCCGTGGCGCCCGACGGCCTGTTGCTGGGCGCCGCCGACCCGCGGCTGGGCGGCAAAGCCATCGGCTATTAGTCCAAGGTCCAAAGTCCAAGGTCCAAAGTCAGGCAACCGGAGATGACTTTCGACCTTGGACTTTGGACCTTGGACCTTGGACCTATGCAGAGGGGTTTATCCACGCACCTGTTCGTCAGCCAGCGCCTGACCGTCTCGCTGCTGGAGCAGATCCAGGACGCGGGCCTGGAGCTGCTGGAGATTTTCTGCGCCCGCCAGCATTTCGATCATCACGACCGCGCGCAGATGCGCGAGATCGCCGCCTGGTTCCGCAATTCGCGGCTCCGCCTTCATGCCCTCCATGCGCCCATGTACCGCGACATGGTGTGGGGCAAGAGCGGGCCGCAGTCCATCATCTCCGTCACCGAAGTCGAGAAAACCCGCCGCATCGCCGCCTGCGATGAGATCAAGCGGGCGCTGGAGATGGCCGAATATGCTCCGTTCCGCTACCTGGTGCTGCACGTCGGCATCGCCAACGAAGAATACGATTTGCGCAAACTGGACGCCGCCTTTTCCAGCATCGAGCACGTGCGGATGTTCGCGCGGCAGCGCGGCGTCGATCCCGTGCTGGAAAACACCCCCAACGAGCTGTCCACGCCCGAGCGCCTTCTCGGTTTCATCCGCTACACGCACTTGAGCGATCTGGGGCTGTGCTTTGACACCGGCCATGCGCACCTGGCCGAGGGGGTCGCGGCCACCTTCGAGCAGATGTGCCGCCTGGTGAAGACCACCCACTTGCACGACAACCGCGGCGAGCGCGACGATCACTTGTTCCCCTTCGACGGCACCATCGACTGGGCTCGGACCGTCCGCGATTTCCGCGCGGCGGCAGACGATATGCCGCTGGTGCTGGAGCTGCGCGGGCAGCCCGAAATCAACAATCCGCTCCAGCGGATACAGGAGATATTCCGCAAGCTCGAAGAGTTATGAGCGAAGAAATCCAACCACAAGCGCCGGTGGCCACCATCGGCGGGATCGCGGCCTACGACGGGCAGGAAGTGACCATCCGCGGGTGGCTGTATAACCTGAGAGAATCCGGGAAGCTGCTGTTTCCCATCTTCCGCGACGGCACCGGCCTCATCCAGGGGGTCATGTTCAAGAAGGCGGTTCCGCCCGAGATGTTTGAGGCGCTGAAGAACCTGCAGCTTGAATCGTCCGTGCTGGTGAGGGGCAAGGTGCGGGCGGACCAGCGGGCGCCCGGCGGCTTCGAACTGGATATTACCAACCTGCAGGTAGTTCAGGCCGTGTCCCAAGATGATCCGTTCCCCATCACGCTGAAGGAACACGGCGTGGATTTCCTCATGGAGCACCGGCACCTGTGGCTGCGCACGCCGCGGCAGAACGCCATCTTGCGCGTGCGCCACGAGGTGATCCGGGCGGTGCGGGATTATCTGGATGACCACGGCTTCGTGCTGGTGGATACGCCGATCTTCACCCCCGCCGCCTGCGAAGGCACCACCACGCTGTTCGAAACCCAGTACTTCGACCAGAAGGCCTATCTGACGCAATCGGGCCAGCTTTACAACGAGGCCACCTGCGCGGCGCTGGGCAAGACGTACTGCTTCGGTCCCACCTTCCGCGCCGAAAAATCGAAGACGCGGCGGCACCTGACCGAGTTCTGGATGGTGGAGCCGGAGATGGCCTACGCCCACATGGACGACGTCATGGACCTCTCCGAGCAGTTCATCAGTTACATCGTGCAGCGGGTGCTGGAACGGCGGCCGGCCGAGCTGAAGACGATCGAGCGGAACACCGCGCCGCTGGAACGCGTGCGCCCGCCCTTCCCCCGCATCAGCTACGACGAGGCGGTCGAAATCCTGAAGCGCAAGGGCAGCGAAATCCAGTGGGGCGGCGACTTCGGCAACGCCGACGAGACGCTGCTGGGCGAGGAATTCGACCGGCCGGTGATGGTGCACCACTATCCGGCCGCCATTAAGGCCTTCTACATGCAGCCGGACCCGCAGCGGCCGGACCTGGCGCTGGGCGTCGATGTGATCGCGCCGGAAGGCTACGGCGAGGTGATCGGCGGCGGCGAGCGCATGTCCGACTACAATCTTCTGCTCCAGCGCATCCGCGAGCAAAACCTGCCGCCCCAGGCCTTCGCCTGGTATCTGGACCTGCGCAAGTACGGCAGCGTGCCGCACGCCGGGTTCGGCATGGGCATCGAGCGCGTGGTGGCTTGGGTGTGCGGTCTGGAGCACGTGCGGGAAACCATCGCCTTCCCGCGCATGTTGTACCGGCTTTACCCTTAGTGACGAGTGACAAGTGACGAGTGACAAGTGGCCCTGCCGCGTTTTACTCGTCACTTGTCACTCGTCACTCGTCACTTCCAGTAAGGGTCCGGAATGAAGAAGATACGCATTATCGGCGTGCCGCTGGACCTGGGCTCGGATCGGCGCGGGGTGGACATGGGGCCGTCGGCGCTGCGCCTGGCCGGGCTGATGGCGCGCCTGCGCGAAATCGGCTACGCCGTCGAGGACGCGGGCAACGTGCCGGCGGCCATCGCCGAGATGCACGGCATCGGCGCGCGCAAGGCCCGCTACCTGCACCAGGTGGCCGAAACCTGCCGCCGGCAGGCCCGCTGGGTGCAGAAGACGCTGGAGGAAGGCGCCATCCCGCTGGTGGTTGGGGGCGATCACTCGGTGGCCGTCGGCACTGTCTCCGGCGTGGCCGCCTTTCACCGCCGGAGAAAAGAGAAGGTCGGACTGATCTGGCTGGACGCGCACGCCGACATGAATACGCCGGAAACGACGCCCAGCGGCAACGTGCACGGGATGCCGCTGGCCGCCTGCCTGGGACTGGGGCCGGGGGAGTTGACGCGCATCGGCGGGTTCAGCCCCAAGGTGGAGGCCAGCCGGGCGGCGCTGATTGGTTTGCGCGACATCGACCGCCTCGAAGGCGGCAACGTGCGCGGCTCCGGCATCCGCGCCTTCACCATGCGCGAGCTGGACGAGCGCGGCATGCGCGCCGTCATGCAGGACGCCATCGACGTCGCTTCCCGCGGCGCCGCCGGCTTCTGCGTCACCCTGGACATGGACTTCGTGGACCCGGAGGAGGCGCCCGGAGTGGGCACGCCGGTGCGCGGCGGCGCCACTTACCGCGAGGCCCACCTGGCCATGGAGATGATCGCCGATTCCGGGCGCATGCTGGCCCTGGAACTGGTGGAGGTGAACCCGGTCATCGACGAGGCCAACCGTACCGCCAAGCTGGCGGTCGAGCTGGCCCTCTCGGCTTTCGGCAAAAAGATCCTATGATTCACCACAAAGACACAAAGCGGCACAAAGAACACAAAGGAACAAACTTTGTGAACCTGGTGTCCTTCGTGTCTTGGTGGTGGCTTTTGGCAGATGGCAGGTAAGAACAAACTGCGGGTAGGCGTGCTGTTCGGCGGCCGGTCGGGGGAGCACGAGGTGTCGTTGCGCTCGGCGGCCTCCATCATCGACGCCATGGACAAGAGCCGCTACGAGGTGGTGCCCATCGGCATCACCAAGGAAGGGCGCTGGCTGGCCGCCGGCGAGGCCGAGCGGCTGCTGGGCGGAACGTATCGGCCGCTGCCGCGCGCCGATGCCGGTGAGCCAGCCGACACCATCCGCAGCGAGGCGGGCGTACTGCAGCATGGGCTGCCCATGGTGCTGGCGCCCGACCCCAGCCAGCGCGATACCGCATCGCAGCCGCTCGATGTCATCTTCCCCATTCTCCATGGGACGTTCGGCGAAGACGGCACCGTGCAGGGCCTGCTGGAGCTGGCCGGCATGGCCTACGTGGGCGGCGGCGTGCTGGCTTCAGCCGCCGGCATGGACAAGGACGTGATGAAGCGGCTGTTTCGCGACCACGGCGTGCCGGTGGTCCCCTGGCTGCTGTTCCTGCGGGCGGAGATCGAGGCCCACCCCCGCCGCCTGGCCGCCGCCGTCGAAGCCCGGTTCCGCTACCCGCTGTTCATCAAGCCGGCCAACCTGGGTTCCTCGGTCGGCATCACCAAGGTCCACGGCCGCGGCGAGCTGCGGCCCGCGCTGGAACTGGCCGCCACCTTCGACCGCAAGGTCCTGGTCGAGCGCGCGGTGGATGGCCGGGAACTGGAATGCTCGGTGCTCGGCAACGACCACCCGCGGGCCTCGGTGCCCGGCGAGATCGTTCCGGTACACGAGTTTTACGATTACGCCGCGAAGTATCTCGAGGAAGGCTCCGAGCTGATCATCCCGGCCCGGCTCACGGCGGCACAGACGCGGCGGGTGCAAGAACTGGCCGTCGGCGCCTTCCGCGCCATCGACTGCTCGGGCATGGCGCGGGTGGACCTGTTTTTGGAGCGGAAGACCGGCAGGATCTACGTGAACGAGATCAACACCATTCCCGGCTTTACCTCCATCAGCATGTTCCCGAAACTGTGGGAAGCGTCCGGTTTGCCGTACCCCAAGCTGATCGACCGGCTGATCGAGCTGGCGCTCGAGCGCCACCGGGAGAAACAAGAGACGCAGTTCGCGATTCAATTGTGACACCGGCCTTGCGCCGGCACGGACCCACGCTACGGCGAACGTTATGTTTATCTTCGAAGATGTCAATCGCCCGGAAGTCATCCGCCGCGAGCGCCTGGTCAAGCGCATCATTATCGGCGTCATCATCGGCGCCATCGTCGCCGGATTCCTGTACTGGGAGCTAAGGGACTGGCCGGAGGAGCGCACGGCGAAGCGATTCCTGGCCACCCTGCAGCGCGGCGACTACCAGCAGGCCTACCGCATCTGGCAGCCCAGCTCCACTTACGCCTTCAACGATTTCCTGCGCGACTGGGGGCCCAACGGCGAGTACGGCAAAGTGCAAAGCTTCAAGGTAGTCGCCTCGCAGTCCTCCGGCTCGGGTGTGATCGTCACCGCCGACATCAACGGCAAGGAAGCGCGCATCTGGGTGGAGCGCAAAGACAAAAGCCTTTCCTTCCCGCCTTACTGAGCCACAAACGGCCCAGCGTTGTTCGGTTGGTTTGGTTGTTGCGGCAGCCGCTTGGTGGTTCTTCTACGTTTGGCCTTCCAGTTTCTTGCTGAGCCACAGCGAGTACAGGACCGGGATCAACAGCGAGCCGATCAGCAGGGCGAGACAGACGGGCAGGGGAACGCCCAGGGCCACGCAGACGGCGCCGGCGATGCCCGCCGCCACCATCAGGCGGGCGCCGAGCCGGTGCGTCGCGATCCACACCTCCTCGCTGGCCAGCGTCCACGGCGTGCGAATGCCCATCCAGAAGTTCCGCCGCACTTTGCCCAGCAGGTTGCCGATCAGGGCAAAGAACACAAACATCCCGCCCACCAGCCAGCGCCCGAAATTGCGGTTGGGGTGCAGGCCCGAGAGCAGAACGATGGCGTGGATGTAGAGCATCAGCGCGGCGCCAATCACCATCATGTAGTTGAAGGTTTCGCGGAACGGACTGATCTTGAAGCTGACCGGCGACAGCCACTCGCCGGCCAGGATGAACAGGAGGAACAGCAAAACCACACCGGCCAGTATGGTCAACGCCGTCCCTTTGCCGGCCCAGCCGTCCACTTGGCCGTGGATGTTCCAATGGATGGGGATGCGGGCCGGCAGGCGCCCGTACAGGGCCGCCCAGGCCCCCAGGCCCGCCGCCAAAATCGCCAAAACCGATATCACCGCGTTGCGCGTTTTCATCGTGGCCTCCTGGCCGGATGGTTATCTTTGCCGAACATTTCGTACAACAGCCCGATCAGGTCCTCAACCACCGTGGTATTCAGCGAGTACAGGATCTGCTGGCCCTGGCGCCGGGTCGAGACCAGGTCCGCTTCCTTGAGCACGTTGAAGTGGTGCGACATGGAAGGCGCCGAGATGTCGAACGCTTCGGCGATCTCTCCGGCGCTCATCTCCGGCCGCCGATTCAGCATGCCCAGGATCTGCCGGCGGGTGGGATCGGCCAGGGCTTTGAAGAGGGAATTGCTCATGGTCGCCGCCCTTAGATATTTAGCCAACGATCTAATTATCCTCGCTTTCCCTTTCGCTGTCAATGGCTAAATGTGTGCGCCGCGCCTGAAGGACACCATCCCGATATTGAACCGGGAGCCCGCCCGGCATATAGTGGACAAAGGGAATACCGATGCATAACGAGTTTACGGCCGTATTCGAGCGAGACGGGGAGTGGTACATCGCCTATTGTCCGGAGATTCCCGGCGCGAATGGCCAGGGACGAACAAAGCAGGAAGCCCGCGAAAATCTCGCCCAGGCCATTGCACTGATTCTCGCCGACCGGCGGGAAGACGCGCTCCATAGCATCCCGCCGGAAGCGGAGCGCGAGACGGTGACGATCGAGTGAAGCGCACCGCCCTTCTGCAGCAGCTCCGCAGGTACGGGTGCTGCGTGAAGCGGGAAGGCCGTTCTCATTCGCTTTGGATCAACCCCAACACCGGCGCGGTAGAAGCCGTTCCGCGCCACATGGAAATCCCCAATAAGCTGGCGCGCAAAATCCGCCGAAACCTTTCTGTTCCCGACATCGGACGAGAGTAGGCGTTGACCACACGGGCAGCACCCCGTCGCGCCATTTTTAGTGGATGCGAGACGCCGGGGCCGAGTTGCCGATGGGAAACACCGGCGCCACGCCCGCGCTCCCAGGGTGACGGCACGGAAAAACCACGGGTGGAAGCGAAGTTCCATCTGCGCCGCGCCCGGGCCCCCGGTGCCGCTGTTTGTCGCGCCATTTGCCCCCGTACTGTTGGCACACTGCTTGCTCTCTATGTCCTGGGGTTTGTGTGCGGGCGCCTCGGGTTTTAGCGCCTGACACCTAACACCTGACACCTGACCATGATTGAGAACCACGACATTATCTGCTTCAGCAACGACTGGGATGGCGACCCGCTGAGCAAGCAGCACATCATGCGCCGGCTCGCCAGGCGCAACCGCGTTCTCTGGGTGAATTCTATTGGAAACCGCAATCCGGGCGCGACGGTCCGCGACCTGCGGCGGGCCTTTCGAAAGCTGCGGGCGGCGATGCACGGTTTCCGCCAGGTCGCGGAGAATATCTGGGTGCTTTCGCCGCTGGCCATCCCCTTTCATGGAATAGCGGCGGCGCGCATCGTCAACAAGCACCTGTTGAGCGCCACCATTCGAGTGGCCGCCCGGCGGCTCGGTTTCCGGGATCCGCTTACCTGGACGTTCGTTCCCTCCTCGGCCGACGTGGCAGGCACGCTCGGCGAGCGAAGCATCATCTACCATTGCGTGGATGAGTTCTCCGAATTCAGCGGAACCGACCGGGCGGCCATTCTGGAAATGGAGCGGCGGCTGATGGAGAAGGCGGACGCGGTGGTCGTCTCGGCATCGCGGCTGCTGGAAGCCAAGCGCCGTTACAACCCCTATACCTGCCTGGTGACCCACGGCGTCGATATCGAGCATTTTCGCGGAGCGCTCGATCCGCAAACGCTCGTGCCGCCCGACATCGCCTCTCTGCGCCGTCCGGTGATCGGCTTCTTCGGCCTCATCGCCGACTGGGTGGACCTGGCGCTGATCCGCCGGCTGGCGGAAAGGCGCCCGGCGTGGTCGTTTGCGCTGATCGGCAAAGCCGACTGCGACGACTCGGCGGTGCGCCGGCTGCCCAACGTCCACTTGCTCGGCCGCAAGCAGTACGCCGACCTCCCCGCATATTGCAAAGCCTTCGACGTTGCGCTCCTGCCGTTTGTCATTAACGAGCTGACCTTGAACGCCAATCCTTTGAAGCTGCGCGAGTACCTTGCCGCCGGGCTGCCCGTGGTCACCTCGGCGATTCCCGAAGCCCAGCGCCTGGGGCACCTGGTTCGTGTCGCACACACGCCGGAACAGTGGCTGGAACAGATCGAGTGCGTCCTGGCCGGCCGGACCGGGCCGCAGGCCGGCATCTCGCGGGCCATGGACGGCGAGTCCTGGGACGCCAAGGTGGAAGAACTGAGCGCCATCGTGCTGGAGATGGAAGCGCGCCAGGCCGTGCGCGCCGCGAGCCTCCAGGCGGCGTAACAAGGCGGCCGGGACGGCCGCGCTCCCAGGCGCCACTCGCTGGGGTCACTGGCTGGCTGGTTCTTCGGAGCCGGGGGGGCGGAAGGCATAGTTGCCCGCCAGGAACTGCTGCGTGTACCACTGCATCACTTCGCGGCTGGTCATGTACATGTCGAGCTGGCTGGTGCAGGCCATCAGGCGGCCGAGGATGTCCAGCTTCTCGGCCGTTTCATCGGCGGGCGCGCGCTTCAGCCAGGCGTTGACCAGGTCGCCGCGCCGGTCCACGGTATAGCCGTAGACGCTGAGGACCTCGCCGATGAGGCAGGCGCGCAGGTTGCGCCGCTGCCGGGTGGCGCCCCCGCCCACAAAACGGAAGGAAATGTAGTTGTTGCTGGGGACCTCGGACAGGCAGGCATCCACCAGCGAAAAATGGTAGGCCAGCCGCGAGTTCAGGTTCATGTACTCGTCGGCCACCAGCAAGTAGCTCTTGTCGCCGAGCGCGCGCATGGCGCCGTCGGCCGCGAGCGTGCTGGCCATGACCGAAGCGAAATCGCTCAGGCTGGCCGGCATGTCGCGCGTCCAGGTCACTCCCGGATGGGTCAGCCCTTTCCACAGCGCCTGAAAGGGGCGGGAAACGATTTGCGCCGGGCCGACGTCGGACGCCTTCGAGTCCTCGAGCGCCAGCCCGCCGCCCAGGTCCAGCACGTAGAGGTTCACCGGGATGGGTGTGAGCAGCTTCTTCGAGGTGTGCGGCCCGCGCTCCAGGGCAATGTCATTGATGGCGAACATCGCTTCAATGGCCTTCTCGTGGCAGAAGCGAAGCACGTCGTGCGTGGACTTGCACCCGGCGGGGCGGAAGTTGGAGGCCGCCGGATCCAGTAGGTGAAGCACCAGCAGGCGGCGGCCGATGGGATCGTTGCCTCGTTCGCCCTGGCGCTCGGCCGCCGCCGGCTCCACCTCGCGCTTCGGCCACCAGCTTCCCCGGTAGAGGCCCGGCTGCACGGCGTCCAGGCTCACCATCTCCCCGGCCTGGATGCGGTCAAACGCTCCTTCCATCTCAAAGACGGACGGAACCTTGAACTCCCGCAACAGCGTGGCGGCGTGGCCGGTGGGATTTCCCCACTCGGCCACCAAGCCGGCGATGCGGGGAAGCACCTTGACGATTTCCGGCGCGGGCCGGCGCAGGAACAGGATGGCGCCTTCCGGCGTGCTTCCCAGGGCCTGCAACGATTCCAGCAGGAAGGCGGGGCCGGAGACGCGGCCCGGGCAGACCGTGCGCCCGCCGCTGAGGAGCGGCTCAACGCGCGGGCGCGTCTTGGCCTTGGCGCCGGCGCGGCCGGCCAGGGCCAGCGGGCGCGACTGCAGTATCCAGATGCGCCCCTCCTGGTCCAGCGCCCATTCGATGTCTTGCGCGCTCTTGAAATGGTGCTCGATGAGCATCGCGCACTCGGCAAGCAGGCGCAGTTCAGCCGGCGCGAGGCTCGGCGCGCCCGCCTCTTCCTCCGACAGCGGCCTGCGAACCAGCCCGCCGCCGGCTTCCGGCAGGATCTCTTCCGATTTCCGCGCCAGCTTGCTTTCCAGCAGCGGGTGCCCGTGGCGCCGGGAGAGCACAAACAGGTCGGCCGGCATCCGCCCGCTGGCGATGTCCAGGCCGAGGCCCCGCGTGGCCGTAATCCACAGGGAATCGCTGCTGGGGTCCCTGGGGTCGCGGGTGTAGGTAATGCCGGAGGCGCGGGCGTGAATCACCGGCAGGAAAAGCACGGCCATGGGGCTTTCCACTTCCGTGAAACCGGTGGAGAGCCGGTAGGATAAAGCCCGCTCGCTGAATCGGCCGGCAACCACCGTCTTGTAGGCATCCACCAGTTGCTCGCGGGCGACGTTAATCAGGCTGACGAACTGGCCGGCGAAGGTCCTCTCGCCGCCTTCCACCATGCCGCTGGACCGCACCGCCAGCCCCAGGTCGCCCGAACGCAAGGCGGGCGCCCGCTCGGTAATCGCCACCTCGATGGCCCGCGGCATGGGGCAGGCCATCACCATCTCTGACAGCTTCGCCGAGATGGCCTGCAGCCCGTGCAGGTCGTTGAGGTTTGCGGCGCGGCTGGCGTCGCGGATCGCCGTCCACAGCGGGATCCCGCAGAAGCGCCGGTAAGCTTCGGTGGTGATGACGTAGCCGTCGGGCACCGGAAGCCGCAACCGGTTCTTGATCTCGCCGAGGGCTGCCGCTTTGCCGCCCACCTCCGGCGCGGCGTCGGCGCAAACCTGATAGAGCCAGACCGAAAAGCGGGGCGTGGCCAGCTCGGTGGCCGCCGCCAGGTAGACCTCCACTTCGTGCCGCTGCTCGCCAATGGCGGAGAACAGCGCCGGGTAAGAATGCCCGGAAAGCTTCTGGAGCGCGGCTGCCGCACCCTCGGCGCGCTCAAAAATGGCCGCGGCCCGCAGGCCGGCAATGTCGGCTCGCGGCGGCACGTACAGCAGGTCTTCCTGCAGCCCGGCCATCAGTTCCAGGCATTCGTTGTTGAGCGCCAGGAGGTTCCGGAAGGTGTTGTACTTGTTCCGGATCGTTTCCGCGCTCACTGGCGCGGGCCGATTTTTTTCCCACCACCACATAAAAACAGGCTGTAGGCGCCAAGCTCCGGGCTCACGCCACAGGCCACAGGCTGCAGGCTGATGCCACCGAATCTGAGCCCCAGTTCAGCGAGTGTAGACGCTCAGGATAGCGATGGCCGCCGGGGTCACCCCGGGGATGCGCTCCGCCTGGCCCAGCGTCAGGGGCCGGATGCGCTCCAGCTTGTCGCGGATCTCCCGCGACAGCCCGGCTATCGCCCGGTAGTCGAAATCCGGCGGAATGCGCCGGGCCTCGGCCTTCCGCAGGCGCTCGATCTGGCGCTGCTGCTGAGCCAGGTAGCCCTCGTACTTCACCTCGGTCTCGGCGCACTGCATCTCCATCCGCGACAGCGGCTCGCCGAGCGCGCGCTCCACCAGCCCGGCCATCTCCTCGATGCCGATTTCCGGGCGCTTCAACAACTGCGCCAGCGTGGCCCGCTCGCCCGCCCCGTTCAGCTTGGCAAAGAGGCCCGCGCAGGCCGCGTCTTTCGGGTCGGCGCGCAGCTCCCCGAGCAGCTTCATGGCGCGGGCGATGCGCTCCTGCTTGGCCAGGAACCGGCGGTAATGCTGCTCGCCGATGAGCCCCACGCGGCGCCCGATGGGCGTCAGCCGCCGGTCGGCATTATCGATGCGGAGATGCAGCCGAAACTCGGCCCGCGACGTAAACATGCGGTAGGGCTCGTTGGTGCCCTTGTTCACCAGGTCGTCGATGAGGACGCCGGTGTAAGCCTGGCTGCGGTCCAGCACCACCGGCTCCTGCCCTGCGAGCTTCAGCCCGGCGTTGATGCCCGCCATGATCCCCTGGCAGGCCGCTTCCTCGTAGCCGGAAGTCCCGTTGATCTGCCCGGCGAGGAACAGGCCGGAAATCCTCTTTGTCTCCAGCGTCGGGTACAGCTCGGTGGGATCGACGGAATCGTACTCGATGGCGTACCCGGGCCGGATCATTTCGGCGTTCTCCAGCCCCGGGATGGAATGCACCACGGCCGCCTGCACGTCGATGGGCATGCTGGTGGACATGCCGTTGACGTACACCTCGTGGGTGTCCAGGCCCTCGGGCTCGAGAAAAATCTGGTGCCGCTCCTTGTCCGGGAACTTCACGATCTTGTCTTCGATCGAGGGGCAGTAGCGCGGCCCGATGCCCTGAATCCGGCCGCTGTACAGCGGCGAGCGCCGGATGTTTTCCGAAAGGATGCGGTGCGTTTCGGGGGTGGTGAAAGCGATGTGGCAGCAGACCTGCTCGCGCGTGATGGCCGCGGTGCGAAAGGAAAACGGCACCGGCTCCCGATCGCCCGGCTGCGGCTGGAAGCGGCTCCAGTCGATGGTGCGGCCGTCCAGGCGCGGCGGAGTGCCCGTCTTCAGCCGCACGGTGCGGAAGCCCAGCCGCTTGAGGTCCTCGCCGAGCAGCTCCGAGGGCGGCTCACCGCTGCGCCCCGCCGCGTAGGTGGATTCGCCGACGTGAATCAGGCCATTGAGGAACGTGCCGGTGGTGAGAATCACGGCCTGGGTGCGGAATAGCCGGCCGTCGCGCAGCCGCACCCCGCGAATCGCTTTCGCTGGTCCAAGGTCCCCCGGGCTCTGACCTTGGACCTTGGACCCGCCGCGGCGGGGACCTTGGACTTCTTCTACGATCAGGCCGGCGACTTCGGCCTGCCGGATCTTCAGGTTGGGCTCCGACTCGAGCACCTGCCGCATGCGGATGCGGTACTGCTTCTTGTCGCATTGGGCGCGCGGCGACCACACCGCCGGGCCGCGGCTGGTGTTGAGCAACCGGAACTGGATGCCGACCGCGTCGGTCACCTCGCCCATCACCCCGCCCAGCGCGTCCACCTCGCGTACCAGGTGCCCCTTGGCGATGCCGCCCACCGCCGGGTTGCAGGACATCTGCGCGATCAGGTCCAGGTTGAGCGTCGAGAGCGCGGTCTTCAGCCCCATCCGGGAAGCGGCCATGGCGGCCTCGCAGCCGGCATGCCCGGCCCCGACCACCACCACGTCGTAGGTTTCGCTGAGGCCCTCCATTCCCCTAGCCCTTACTGCTGAGTGGCGGCCGCGCCGGTTTCCGGGCTGTAGATGACCACTCGATTCCGGCCCCCGTGCTTGGCGATATACAGGGCGCGGTCGGAAGAATCCAGCAGGTAGTCAAAAGGCCCCTTGGTGATGAGTTCCGTTCCCGAAATGCCGACGCTGACGGTGACGTTGGCGGTGACGTTGCCCAAGGTGAAGGGCTCGCGCTCCACCGCCGCGCGGATCCGCTCGCCCAGCACCTGGGCGGTTCGAATGTCGGTGCTGGGCGTCACCAACACGAATTCCTCGCCCCCGTATCGCGCCACCAGGTCCGATTTCCGCGTGTTGTTCCGGAACCGCTCGGCAAGCATCTTCAGCACATAGTCACCGAAGATGTGCCCGTAGTGATCGTTGACGGACTTGAAGTTATCCAGGTCGAGCATCAGGCAACTCAGCGGCAGGCCGTAGCGGCGCGATTCTTCCAGGAAGTGCTGAACCACGGTGAAGAAGTGATGGCGGTTGTACAGGCCGGTGACCTGATCGGTGACCGCAAGCTGCTCCAGCCGCGCGTAGGCATCTTCCAGCTCGCGCTGCTTCTTCTCCAGCGTGATATTGAGCTGAGTGATTTCCCCCAGCAGTTCCAAGTCGGGAGTCTTGTCGCGGCCGACGCCGGCCACCAGTTGCCTCTCCTCCAGGTTCATCCGGCAGAACAGGTAATGGACCGGGTGGACCTTGCCCTCGGAGGTGTAATGATACAGTTCCACCTGGCGGGGGCCGGCCTCCAGTTCGCTGAGCGCGTGCAGCCCGCGCGGAGCCGAGGTGGAATCCACCAGCGAGACAAACTGTACGTTGCTCGGCTCCTTCCCCTCCAGGAACGCGTTGCGAAAGGCCTTGTTCGCGAACACCAACCGGCTTTGCAGGTCCAGGACGACCAGGTAGTCGCTGGCGGCGTTGACGAACGCCATCGTCAGAGCTTCGGGTGCGAGCACGGTTTTCCTCCCAGGGGAATGGCTGGCCGTTAGGGATGGCTGATTCCCCACCCCGCTATCTCAGTATCGTGCAGTTCAGCAGATGCTTATACCGCGACTTTGGCTTCCAAGGGAGCTGAGAGCCGCCGGTACCAGGTACTAGTGTAGTGTCCCGTAGATACCTTTACAACGATGGCAATTTCGGATTGCGGATTGCGGATTTCCAGCACCTGCGCTTGAAATCCGCAATCCGCAATTCCCAGGCCGTAAAACCCCTTACCCCCTCCGCCCTCTGCCGTTATACTGGCCACAGATGAACTCCGCATGCATTGAGGAGGCCATTGAGGAAATCCGCGCGGGGCGGATGATCGTGGTCGTGGACGACGAGGACCGCGAGAACGAGGGCGACCTGACCATGGCCGCCGAGAAGGTGACGCCGGAGGCCATCAACTTCATGGCCAGGCACGGCCGCGGCCTCATCTGCCTGGCCATGACCGAGGAGCGGCTGGACTACCTGCGCCTGCCGCTCATGGTTTCCAAGAACACTTCCCCATTGGGCACGGCGTTCTGCGAGTCGATCGACGCGCGGGAGGGGGTGACCACGGGGATTTCGGCGCACGACCGCGCCGCCACCATCCTGAAAGCCATCGCGCCGGGCGCCCAGCCCTCGGACCTGACCCGCCCCGGCCACGTCTTCCCGCTGCAGGCACGGCGCGGCGGCGTGCTGGTGCGCGCCGGGCAAACCGAGGCCGCCGTGGACCTGGCGCGCCTGGGCGGGCTGATTCCGGCCGGCGTCATCTGCGAGATCATGAACGACGACGGCAGCATGGCCCGCGTTCCGCAGCTCATCGAATTCTGCCGCCGGCACAGCCTGAAAATGGTCACCGTCGCCGACCTGGTGCGCTACCGGCTGCGCCACGAGCGCTCGGTACGCCGCGTCGGCGAGGCCGCCGTCCCGACCCGCCACGGCGAGTTCTGCATGATCGCCTACGAATCGGAGATCGACGGCGAAGGCCACGTGGCGCTGGTGCTGGGCGACGTGGCGGCGGCCGACGAGGTACTGGTGCGGGTGCATTCCCGCTGCCTGGCCGGCGACGTGTTCGGCTCGACCGCCTGCGGCTGCGCCGAGCTGATCGATGCCGCGCTGGAGCGCATCGCGCAGGAAGGCTGCGGTGTCCTGCTGTACCTGCACAATACCCGCCACGGGTTCCGGGTGGAGGCTGCCGGCCGCCCCGCCCTCGTTTTCCACGGCCGCGAATTCCGCGAGCCCAGCGAGGCGGCCCACCAGCGGAGCATCCAGCACGAGTCCGGCATCGGCGCCCAGATCCTCTCGGACCTGAACCTGCGCAACATCCGCCTGCTTACCAACCACCCGCGCAAGGTGGCGGCGCTGGAAGGCTACGGTATCCGCATCATCGAGCAAGTCCCGCTGAAAGTCGCAAGGGTCGCGCGCTAATCACAAAGGCACAAAGACTCGAAGGCACAAAGAAAGAATTCTTTGTGTCTTTGTGTCTTGGTGCCTTTGTGGTGAAAATGCCGGATACTAGGAAGGATGAAGATCGGAATCACCTGTTACCCGACGTATGGCGGCAGCGGCGTGGTGGCCGCCGAGCTGGGGCTGGAACTGGCGGCGCGCGGCCACCAGGTGCACTTCATCTCCTACGCGCGGCCCATCCGGCTGGACGTTTCGGCCACGCCGGGGGCCGCCGCCAACATCCACTATCACGAGGTGGAGGTCACCACCTATCCGCTGTTCACCTATCCGCCGTACACCCTGGCGCTGGCCTCGCGGATGGCCGAGGTGGCGGAGGCCGAACACCTGGACCTGCTCCACGTCCACTACGCCATCCCCCACTCGGTGAGCGCTTACTTGGCCCGCGCGATGATGGCCGGCCCGCGCAACGGCCGCCGCCTGCCCTTCGTCACCACGCTGCACGGCACCGACATCACGCTGGTGGGCGGCGACCATTCCTACCTGCCCATTACCCGCTTCGCCATCGAGCAGAGCGACGGGGTGACGGCCATCAGCCGGTACCTGCGCGAGACCACCATTCGCGAGTTCGACATTGCCCGCGACATCCGCGTCATCTACAACTTCGTCAACTGCGAGCTGTACCGGCCCCAGCGCGACCCGGCCGAGCGCGCCCGGCTGGCGCCCGACGGCGAGCCGCTGATCGCCCACCTCTCGAATTTCCGCCCCGTCAAGCGCATCGGCGACGTGGTGGAAACTTTCGCCATCGTCCGCGGCGAAATGAAGGCGCGGCTGGTGATGATCGGGGAAGGCCCGGAGCGCGGCAACGCCGAATACGTGGCCCGCAAGATGGGCGTCGAGCACGACGTGCTCTTTCTCGGCACGCAGGACAACGTCCACCGGCTGCTGCCGCTGATGGACGTGCTGCTGCTGCCCAGCCGCACCGAATCGTTCGGCCTGGCGGCGCTGGAAGCTATGGCCTGCGGCGCCATCCCGGTCGCCACCCGGGTGGGCGGCCTCCCGGAAGTGATTACCGACGGTGTCGATGGGTTCCTG
>Ga0315291_10002369_pt1 | contig 24737 bp, 23 predicted proteins | sample YL17G12_20_MG_FD_203070 | JGI IMG/M metagenome (GOLD analysis project Ga0315291, IMG submission 203070) | Sediment microbial communities from Yellowstone Lake, YNP, Wyoming, USA - YL17G12_20 | ecosystem: Environmental > Aquatic > Freshwater > Lake > Sediment | place: USA: Wyoming | collected...
ATTTATACCAGTTGAAACATTTTTCATTGGAAAAGTTATCTTCATTTCATTCCCTATAGTACCACATCAAAACTGATTAAGGTCTGTTCAATAAAAACAAAAAGGCTTTCGGAGGGGGGTTCCGAAAGCCTTTGGTCGGATGGACTTTTCATCACGGCTCTTCAAGAAGGGCGAGTTTCTTACCAGAGCCGTTATCCGTGGTATTACAAAAAATTCATTATTTATATAAAAAATGATAAAAAATAATTCAATTGTCAAGAACTATTTTATACTTTTTAATATGTAACGTATAACCAGCCTGAACAATTATAAAAAAAGCTGTATTATCCAAGCATTATCTTCTCGGCATAACTGCGATATTTTGACTTCCACGCGTCGTAACCTGAGGATTCGCATCTAACTTTAATAATTCCTTCTTATTGCCGACTTCCACCGCTGTCAAATATACAAGTCTGGTTACTTTTTCCATCTTTTTATAATCAACTTTATCTATTGTATCTCCCGGCGTGTGATAATCAGGCGTAGTCCCGCAGAAAAACCAAACCGATGGCACTCCAAATAATGTATATGGAAGTTGGTCGCTCCGGAAATAAAAACGGTTGCGGTCAGTTGTATTATTATACCGGTAATCAAATCCCAGCCCGATGGTATACTTTTTATTCATATCGTTAATCGCTTTATCGAGTTCGGTGCTCAAAAGATTTGAAGCAATCAAGTACAGGCTGTCCGTATTATTCCGGCTAATCATATCCATATTGAGCATAGTGCTCACTTTTTCAATCGGAACCGGGCTGTTATTCGCCATAAAATGAGAACCTTTTAAGCCCTTTTCTTCGCCGGTGAACCAAGCCAAAATAACAGTGCGCTTCGGATGCTCAATCATCAGCGCCTGGGCTATCTCTAACATCGCCACCGTGCCTGAACCATTATCATCCGCACCGCACATAACTCTGCCTCTTGAAACACCTAAATGGTCGGTATGGCATCCAATAATAATATACTCATTCTTCAATACTGGATCACTTCCTCCAACACAGGCAACAACATTCTCTGTTTGGGCATTTCGCTTTTGCAGTTTAACCGTTACACTGACAATTCTATCTGTTAAATCTTTCCGGGGTACCTGCTGACCAGTGCTCAATGTACTGAATAAATTCTTCAGTTCATCTTTGCTTATTCCCAAAATTGCCAGAGCAGTTTCGTTGCGGATTTCTGCCTGTAAAAACGGAGCGGTCGGCGTTGCAGGAGGCCGAGCCGTCCTTGATGTATCTCTTGCCGCAGGAACTGGTGCGGTAACAGGAGCCGGTGTTCTGGGTACGGGACGCTCCGTTTCATTCACAATAACCCATTGTGTTGTTTCCGGATTTTCAAATAAAGTCCCATTCGTTACAAATGTATTTTCCCGCTCTTCGCTAATTACCGTTAGTACCGCAGAAGCGCCCTTTCCCCGTGCAACCGTAGCCTTGTTCTGCAAGAAACGCCTCGCATTTTGCGATTGACTTAATATATGGTCTCTCGGTAGTGTGCCTTCAAGCATTACGACAACTTTACCTCTTAAATTAACGTCACCATAATCATCCCATCCCAAAGAATCAGCACTTACCCCTAATCCAACAAACACAACCGAACCACCATATACGCCCTCCCCAGGACGGGTTGTGAAACCAAATGCCCCGGGATAATTAAACGTATAATTCCCTTTATCGGTAACCACGGTAAGCTGGGTTCCTGTCTCTGACAATTTGCTCATTATCAGGGGTATTGTCTGATAATATGAGCCGTCCGGCAAAATTGGCTTTAATCCGTACAATTTAACAAGGTTTTCAACATAACCACAAGTAATATCAAGCTCCCTGGACGGCGTATTCCGACCTTGAAATATCTCAGAACCAATAAAATCCAAATGCACCTTCAACTCTTTCGCCGTTATAGATGCCATCCCTTTTTTCTGAGCATCGGCTGAAACAACAAATGTCAGCGCCAATACTCCTGCAAAAAACAAACAAAGAATTCTCCGAACCATCGTACATCCTCCTGTTAAAATATTTTTCCGTGCTTTTGAATAATGTTATAAAAGTGATTTATGGCATTGTTGGATGTTTTAAATGAAAGTCGGTTTTGCTCTGGTATAAATGTGCAAGCAGGAGCAGTTCTGCTTCACCGAAGAGCTTCCCTGTTATACTGAAACTGGTCGGCTGTCCCCCGCTGTCAAATCCGTGCCGGAGTTTTAGCTCCGGGTGTCCTGTCATATTCGTTACAGAAAGACTGCTTCCCAAAAACATATCTATCGAATCAAAAACTTTATTAAACTCTTGCATAATCTGCATACGGAAACGGTTTGCCTGTATATACTCAACCGCGGGAACAAACCGGTGCAGGCGGAATGTATTTGGCCAACTGCTCGACTCGGGTGGAGCTGTCATCGTGTTGATGCGGTCACTCCGGGTTAAGTCATCAAATGCCGCCGCTCCCTCAGTATTGAGAATAAAATCTATCATCCCCGTTGATACCTGAGGCAATTCAATAGGAATAAGGTTAACACCGAGTGAGCGAATAACCTCCAGAGCATCTTTATCCCGTTTGAGACTTTCGCGAGCGCGCTGTTCCTGTTCGGGATTTGATGGATTCGGTTGAATCTCCCGCTCATAGGTGGATTTCAAATATCCGACACTGAGATTGCGAGCATCAGCCGTTACATCCCAGTTAAACGGAACATCCACAACCGAATTATCTTTCCCGTCAGGTCCACAAATTGCATTTAAAACCAGGGCACAATCTTCAGCCGACCGACACAACGGCCCAATCTTGTCCATTGTCCATGACAAAGCCATTGCACCGTACCGGCTGACCCTACCGAATGTTGGACGCAACCCGGTAACACCGCATCGTGCAGACGGCGACATAATCGAACCGCGTGTCTCTGTCCCGATAGCAAATCCGACCAGCCCTCCCGCAACTGTCGCCGCAGGTCCCGCTGAAGAACCACTTGACCCGGAACGGGCATTATCGGGATCCCACGGGCTTTTCGTTTGGCCGCCAAACCACCGGTCCCCCATCGCCAGCGCACCAAGCGTCAGTTTCGCAACTAAAACCGCGCCTGCTTCAGTCAACCGAGTATATACAGTAGAATCCATATCAATCACTTGATCTTTATACGGCGAGGCTCCCCAGGTTGTCGGATAGCCCTTCACCGCAAATAAATCCTTCGCTCCCCAGGGGATACCGTGCAATGCTCCCCGGTAGTTACCTGCTTTTATTTCATCATCCGCCAGCTTCGCCTGTTTCAAGGCAATTTCTTCGGTAAGCGTTATGACACACTTCAGTTTCGGATCATAGCTCTTTAATCGGGAGAGATACAATTTCGTCAGATCCGTTGAGGTAATGGTGCGTGACTCTATTAATCCCGCAAGATGAGTAACCGGAAGAAATGCCAACTCTTCATCAGTACTCGGCGCAGATATGGTAACGGAGCTCCTCTTCATTTTTCTCCACTCAGTCAGGAGTTTCATCCCCGGTACCACCGGATTAAACACAATTGCCGGCTGAGCACTGTTTGGGAGGTTTAAATCTCGTATCCGTCTATAATTGTTTATCAAGCCGCTCTGCGGATTGAGACTTCGCGCAATCCGCTGCTCCTCCTCCGGAGTAAACGTTAATCCTGCCAGCTGAGCAGCAGCTTGAATCATCTCCGGAGTTATCTCCTGAGCATTCTGTGCAACCGCAGTCAAAGTACCGGGAAGCAGAGTCGCCCCCAAACCAATAGATGAAAAATAAGTAACAAACCGCCGCCGATTCATTGCAAGTTGCCCGCTTTCAATAATATTTTCCATTGACAGCCTCTCCAAAATTCTTTCCATATCAAAAAAATAAATAATTTCTATGTACTATGAACAATATTATTATTTATACATCGAAACGTTAAAAATAATCATTTTCTAATGCAGTTTTTCAATTGTATTGTGAAACCGTGAATAATAACTTGCTTAAAAGACGATTTACTTTGTTTCAACAAACAGTATTTTACAAAAGTTAGTTATCAATTGAAAGTATTAAAAATAATATCTACATTAAAGACAGTATCGTTTATTCAAGCGATGAAGAAATGCAATTAACTACTTAATCCCATACACTATGCGAAGCGCAGTTATAGATATCGGCACAAATTCAGTGCTCCTCCTTATTGGTGAAATGACTTCTGCAGGTGATATAAATGTTATCCTTGACGAAGCACGTATTACCCGCCTGGGGGAACACTTAAAAAAAACTCACATCATTAGTCAACCAGCACTGGAACGTACCTTCATTGTTTTACGGGAATACATCAAGATATGTCGTGATTTAAAAGTTTCCTCCATCCATTTAATAGGAACAGAAGTGTTCCGCTCTGCAGAAAATTCGCCAGAAGTTCTCTCCGCAATTCGTACTGTCATCGGACTAACCGTAAAAATATTAACCATTACTGAAGAAGCCACCTATTCATTCCACTCTGCAGTGCCGTCGTCGCTCAACAAAGATGAACAATTCTTGGTTGCGGACGTCGGCGGCGGAAGCACTGAAATCGTTTATGGGAATAGTATGGAAATACAGTTTATCCGAAGCTTGCCGGTTGGTTCTGTTGTCCTGTTTGAGCGGTATGTTTCCAATGACCCGCCCTCCGTGGAGGAAATGAATCTCCTTCAAGCAGATTTAAAAATACAATTGACAGCAGTACCACAGACTTCGCCGATTTCAGACATAACCGGCATCGGAGGGACAATCACCACACTCGCCGCAATTAAACATTCCTTGACCGTATTTGACAGAACTCGCATAGAAGGCACCTGCCTTTATCTAAAAGAGCTTTTCGACTTCCAAAAACAGTTTACTCATATTCCTTCAGGGGAGCGAGCACAGATACCGGGAATGGAACAGAGGAGAGAAGACATTATTATAGCGGGTACTGCAATCATTATTGAACTGCTTGAATATTTTCATCTCTCGCGGATATGCGTATGCACGAAGGGAGTGAGATATGGATTTTTAAAACAAATAGGGCAGAGTAGTGAGTAAACAATAGAAACCATCTTGCGAATCGCGTAACTATTGCTTGCTCTTTCGAAATTCCTCAATATTATTAAACATTTTTAATAAAGTGTCTTTCGGAAGATTTCCAACTAACGATAAATATGTAGTATTTTTTACACCGATAACATACATCAAAAATTTACCATAATCGTACCGTTCACTAACCTTCGGTGTTTTATATTTCGCTATATCACCTTTGGATGCTCTATGCATAAATAAAGAAAATGAGCTGAGTCCATCTGTATAGTCAAGCTGTACAACCTGCTGAATCGAGCCGTCCCGAGCTTTCAGTTTATCAATCTGTATGTTATTCAAATTATATCCTGGCGGTAAAAAGTTGGGAACCATTACCGAAAAATTAACATTTCTCCCTGCATCACTAATATTATTATAGCAATTTGGCTCCGGCAAAGGCGGTAACTTTATTATGTGAGATGCTTTGAAATCAAATAACGAAGGCTCAATCTTCGGATTAAAAAAAACCTGCTCTTTATTTTCTTGATAGCACAGTTTATTTTCTCTATTGTACCATTCATAGCGATAAAATAATCCAGTTTTTTTATCCACCCATAACTGCACCCATCCACGATCCTTATGAACAGGAGTAATTTTAACAACTTCAGCGGTACGGTTAAAGAGATTTTCTTCACCGATAAAAGTAACAGTATAATTAGTTAATAATAATACCCGATTTGTTGGATCAATATAGAAATTATTCGGGTCAGTATATTTATCTTTTTTCGGCTGAAACCGTACCCACGCAGTATCACTTTTAGTATTTTTTGTAAAAGCCGAATCACCATTGAGTATATAAATAGCCATAGCTCTGGATGGAGGTCCTATAAACTGCCATCGGCTTTTTTTGGGTGTAATTACTGATTTCAACTTATATTGATTTAAGCTGTCAGGTGAAATGAAGTACGTAATAACAGTTGTTGCCTCGTATGATAAGGAATCAGAAGCATTGGCAATTTTATTAAGAAAATCTATAACCCGAATATCAGTTTTTTGATAACAAGCATAGGTATGTGCATACAGTCCCTGAAGTCCTGCACACACCATAATAATTAACAAAAACCGAATAGTATATTTACAGTTCATAAAAGAGTCTACGAAAGTGCTTGGTACTTTGAAAGAAATGTCTATTATTTTTTGAAATTTGGATATTTTTTCTCTAACTCTTGCGAATTCAAATAATTATACGTCCTGATAAATGAATCTTGAGATAATAAATAATTACTCTGAGAAGAGATATGTTGATGTATATAATAATCCACTTCTTCAGCTTCATTTGATTGTTGTACTGTTTCATTATTCTTTCGGAAGTAAGAAATCAAACACACTCCCACAATTAAAACTGCTCCCACTGCTCCGTACACGAGCTTCCGCCGAACAAACGACTTAATCAGCAGTCTATCAACAAACCGATACCACCATTTCTCCTGCCGTTTGTTACGATATTTCTGGATTGCACTTAAAAGCATTCCGCGATTTTCCGGAGCCTTTCTGTCAAAGTGGTGTAATAATACCCCAATCCGCTCATTTTTTGCAATCTCATTTTGACAAAAAGAGCATTCCGCAATATGGTCATCTATTCGATGTTTCTTTCGAACCGAAATTGATTCAGAATAATAATGTTGTAAAGCATACGTACATTTCATTTTAATTTTTTACCTCAAAATCATTCAACTCACTATACATTCAATATTAATATACAAACTTAATAAAAATCCATTTAAAGATATTTTTCTAAAAACCTCCGCAGCTTCCGGCGTCCATAGAATAACCGGGACATCACCGACCCCTGGGGACACCGCAAAATCTTAGCCACTTCCTGTTGGGAAAATCCCTCCAAATCAAATAATATTATTGCTGAACGCTGTTTCTCCGGCAGTGTCTCAAGTCCCCTCCGCAGCAGTTCATTAATTTCTTGCATAATATACTTTCGTTCCGGATTATCCTCTAAATCTATTGCTTTTTCTAACGGGTCTATTTCAGATTGTGGATTACTCTCTTGAAAAATAATCCGCTTCCGCCGCTGACGCTTTGAAAAATTAATACTGCTGTTTACTAAAATGCGAAAAAACCATGCCGAAAACGGATACTTTGAATCATACCGATAGAGATTCACAAACACTTTATAAAACGTTTCCTGCACAATATCACGCGCATCAGTGTCGTTTCCTATATAGCGAAACGCAATCGAAAAAGCCTTATCAACATATAATTCGGTTAGTCGGTCAAAGGCTTTTCTATCACCCTTCTGCGCTCGCTCAATAAGTTCCCGCTCTTCGACTGTCAAGGACATCTCCAGTCACTGCGGTATCTCCGTCCCCTCACGACTGCGGTGCTATTTATTACTCGGCTCTTAACCAAAAAACATTTGATTTTCTAATCCGTTTTTTACCCACTTTGTTTCACAATACTCACGAATTTTTTACGTGCCGCACCAGTTTCTGAGGACGAAGATAACCGTTTTTTATACTATCGTATTATTGAACTGAATTACCGTCTGTTTTTAACGGTAAAAATGACACAAACAATTTCTCTCTTGAACGATAACTTTATTTACGAATTGTTTTTTGAATATATTACATACTGTGGGTAAGGAATTTCTATCCCTTCTGCTTCAAATCGCTTTTTTACTGCCATACGCAGTTCTTCCGCAATCCGCCATTGGTCGGTATAATTCGCTACTCTATATACCACTTTCATATTAAGGGAGTATGTCCCGAAAGAGACAAAAAATGCCTGCGGTTCAGGTTCTTTTAAAACCTCTTTATGACTTTTACCTATCTCGACGAGAAGTCTTTTCACCTTTTCTAAATCAGTGCCGTATGCAACGCCAACATCAATAACTACTCGAATGACTGAATCGGGGTATGACAAGTTCGTCAGTTTAGCGCTGACAATCTTTGAATTCGGTATAATAATCATTGTGTTAACAAATGTCAATAGTTTTGTGCTCCGCAGACCGATTTCTGTTATAGTGCCGATTTCTCCAGATTCCAACTGCACCTGATCGCCAAGCCGAAATGGTCTATCTAATGTTATCACAAATCCGGCTATCATATTCGCTATCGTGTCTTGTGCCCCAAAAGCAATTGCCAACGAACCGACACCTAACGAAACCACCAAACCGCTTACATTGATACCAAATCTTTCAAGAACGATAATTAATGCAATGGCAAAAACGACAATTTTAAATAACCGCTCAATGAGCGGAGTGAATTCCTTTGCAAGTCGTCCATCTCCTCGGTTTTCTAACCGATTTAGATACCATTTTATACTATCAACAAGAATTTGAACAACCAAAAGCGAAAAAACAAACACAACGACTATATAGAGCACATCGTTTGCATATTGAATGACGATGGGTTTGCCCTTTTGCGAATGAAAAATCAGCTCTAAATGGTTGATTCCAAAATAAAATCCAGAGATAATAATTATCCATTTCAGGTATCTGCTTATAATACTCAATATTAAGTCATCTAACGTTGTCTGAGTCCGACGGGTAATCCAGTGCCCAACTGTATTTATAATGCGAACGGCTATCGGTATAAGGATAATGCTTCCGCCAATATACAAGAATGCAACAAAAAACGCTCGAAAGACTTCATTATGAAACCATTCGGAAATCATCAAACCTCCCGTGGCAGAAAAATACGCATTGTTGTCCCTTCATTCTGTTTTGAATATTTTACCAGCAGTTTTCCGCGATGATAATCTTCAATGATTCGCTTCGCAAGACTCAAACCCAATCCCCACCCGCGTGGTTTCGTCGTATAGCCAGGTTTAAAAATATGCCGCCGCTGGCTTTTTGTCATCCCTTTGCCGGAATCTGTTATATCCACATAATACTGTTTACCATTTTGATTTTCACTCAACTGTATAATGACTCTGCCTGTTTCTCCCTCAATAGCGTCAATCGCATTTTTAATAAGATTCTCCACCGCCCATTCAAAAAGATCTTTATTAATAAAACAATCCATTCTGTCAGGATATTGTTCTTCAATGACAACCGATTTGCCATACTGTGGAAGCCGGCGTTGAAAATAATTCACAACATCCTTCAAAACAGGAACGATATCCTGTTTTTTTAATTCTGCTTCAGTCCCTATCTGTGAAAAACGCTGTGCCACTTTTGTAAAACGAATTGCATCACGTTCAATTTCATCAACAATCTTCGGTAATTTTTCTGTATTGTTCGGTTCTTTCAACAGCTCCAGCCAACCCATTAAAGATGAAATGGGTGTCCCAAGCTGATGAGCGGTTTCTTTCGCCATACCTACCCAGATATACCGCTGTTCACTCCGGCGGATACTGTTAAATCCTATAAATCCCAAAAAGATAAATAACCCAACAATACTCACTTGAATCGCAGGAATCCAGCTCAATAAATGAATCATCTCGGAATCACCGTAATGGATATAGTTAATGGCGAGTGAATCATATAAAATCGGAATCGGTGTACTCTCCTTATCCATCGTAGCGATAATCTTCCGAAGCTGAATTTTTCGTTCTTCACTAAACGGTGATACAAACGGACTGCCGACACGAGAAATTTTATGCGCCAATGGCTCCCCATCCGGTGAGGTAAGAATCACCGGGATACGTATTTGCTTTATCACCTTTTCCAAAAGAATGGTTAAATCGGATTCCTCTCCGCTCTGTCCCACCAATGAGTACATATTGGCATTCATCTTTATAATTTCCCGCTGGTCATCGCGCAACTTTTGAACAAGCCATTGAGTATACCATACCTGCGCCATAATAATAAGAAGCGCAACGATAAACAGTATCCCTTTGAATGTGCTTTTATACGTGTAAAACCACCTAAATTTATACATTTTACACCCATTATATTTAAATAATTAAATACAAAATAATAAAAAGTATAATAAATAGCTAAAAACTTTTAATTATTGGGCATCAGTTTAAAAATATTTTCTGAAGATTAGGGAGTATTAACTAAATTTTGGGGATACAATATCTATTTTGTATTTTGAGATTTTCTTCCTCGTTTCTTCGGGAGAAGCTGCCGATGCAGTAATTCTTCCAATTCTTCCATAAATTCGTAGTTTCCTAAAGGGCGTCCCGTTCGCTCACTGCTCCGAAGAATTGCAATATCATATTCTGCAAGGGGGGTATATAAGAATTTCCTCCACGGTCCGTTCACCATTTCCATAAGCGGCTCAACGGTACATAAACGGTCATTTTTCCTATGGCAATGAGCCCGGGCACTGCTCCATTTCCAATCCTCCGGTTTAGCAACGATTCGCGCACGGACAGGATTTAATTCAATGTACCGTACCGCTGTCAGTAGATAATGATGATCCAGTACGTATGATTTAAACCTCCCCTGCCACAGATACCCATTCCAGTTCATACGCCGGTTAATCAGATTCGTGTATCTCCGATGTGCTTCCCCGAATGCCTTCCGCAGACCGTCTTCACTTTCCGGAACCGCTATAAAGTGAACATGGTTCGGCATAAGACAGTATGCCCAAATGGCAACATCACTTTCTCCACACCATTCTTTAATAAGATTAACATAATCGTTATAATCTTTGTCACGGAAAAATGTCTGCTGTCCTCGGTTCCCACGCTGAATAATATGATGTGGATACCCCACTGCGACAATTCGCGCTAAACGTGCCATAGTAAAATGTATATAAATTTATCACGATTGTCAAGAATTTAGTATTGTGTCCCCAAATTTCTTGCTTGACAAATATATAAGTATTTGTTAACTTATAAAAGATTAATAGCTTAACAGCTGTACCTGATTGCTGAATTACTGAAATCGGGGCGATTACGAGCTTATCAGCGGAGATGGAGAAGGTATGGCACGCGATGGAGGTGAGAGTGGTTATTATTATTAATAATTAACTAATATTTACATTGTTGTTATAATTGGATAATTAATAATAGTTTGTGTTTAGATACCCTTACCTTATTAATTATGTTAATTTGTGGAGAAGAACACTATGAAAAAATATATTTCTGTTATTATGATTCTGTTATTGTCATATTCCAGTTTTCTATATTCCAAAACCGGTCCCAAGGTCATAATCAACGACAAGCCGAAATATCCTACTGGAACAGTTGAGTTTAAACATATTTATACGATTGATTTGGAAAATTCGACAAATTTTAAATATTTTATACCCGGATATTTTTCCGACGTAGACAATAACAATTGTTTTTACATTCCTTCACGATATGATTGCAAGTTGTTTGTTTTTAATGAAAATGGAAAATTTGTCAAATCACTTGGACAAAAAGGCGAGGGACCATCGGACTTGTTGATGCCGGAAGCTGTTACAATAATGAATGATACGTTATACATTTCCGAAAAGGATAAAGGCATAAAAGTATGGGATAAGAATGGGAAATATATAACATATTTATTGCATAAAATTGTGAATATGCATAACTTTTGTAAAAATGGAGAGTATTATTATGCAAAAGAAATAATTTGGAAAAAGCCAAGCAAAGAAGGTGAGGATACAATAGATAAAAATTATTTGGTTCAGTTTAATAGAGATATGTCTGTAAGAAATAAATTTAAAATGTATACAAACTATAAATATAAAGAGTCTGACTGCAGTCTGACAAATACTTTTACATTTGATAAAAAAGGAAATATCTATTTGTTTGAAGATAAAGACAAGTATTTAATAACAAAATATGATATAATCGGGAATAAACTGTTGACGTTTGGAAGAAACTATAAACCGGAAAAATTGTCCAAAGAAATAAAAGATGCTCGTGAGAAATATATAAAAAAGTTGTCACCTGCAAATCAGTTGGCATTAAAAGAATTTTTAAAACGCGAATATCCAAATGTATTGACAGAAATAATTATGGACAATGAAAAAGATTATTTATATGTAACAGTAGGCAGTACAAACCTTGCCAGCTTATTGGATAAAGATATTGAAGTAACAGTTGACGTTTTCGATACAGATGGAATATACCTGTATGCTTTTAAAACAAAACTTTTTAGAAATAATTCAACAATAAAAAATAGTCGTCTTTATGCTTATCCTGCTGAATTTGATATGAAATACAATGTTTACGAGATAAAATATAACAAATGAGAGGGATTTTAGTTATGTAGGGTGGATCAACGATCCACCATCAAATAACGACGGATTATTAACAGCTCTACGTATTACATACTGTAGTCAGGTTCATAGATAGGTTAGCCGGATTTATAATTCGTCTTCTGATATACCAGCGATTTTCATTATATGCCGAATCAAACCAACTTTAAGGTCTTTATTTCTATGTATCGGAATAGATATTCTTGCAGGATTGCCAGCTTTGGTATAAATGTGATGAATACCTGTAACACTCCTTAATGTCCAATCTTTTTTCACAAGAAGTTAGCCAAGCTCCTTACCGGAAACAGCTTTCAAACTACTATCTCCATTACTTTATCTTTTTCGGTTATCTGATGTTCTGAAACATCCACAGAAAGACATCCTTCAACTGCATCATAAATATTCTCAAGGAGTTCCTCAAAGGTGTCCCCTTGTGTTGCACAACCGGGGATTGATGGTATCTCTGCCCAATAACCGCCTTCCTCTGCTTCGTGTATAATCGCTTTTAGTTTCATATTAACTCCGGTAAATGTTTCAATTTTTAATATACAAAATTGTTTTCTCATTACAAATATTTACGTTTAGATTTTGCTGAAAAAGTCTTTTTATTTTATAATGATAGACTTATACGGTTTTGTTCTTTTCAAGATTATAAAATATTTCCCCCAATAGCAAGTATTTATTTGCAGGTAGATTACAATTAAAATACTACGCAAGAATCTTCGAAACTACGGTTTTCACCATTTCCACTGATAATTGTGTCATACAGTAATTTTCCGGATGAATGCACCGAACCGTCCCGACACCCAAATTATTAATAGACCAGCACGGGCTGCAGTCAATACCGGTTCGCACAACAATGTGTTTAGCCCCGTATGGTCTTGTTCTCCCCGGATCGGTCGGACCAAACAGTGCTATCGTCGGCACTCCCATTACCGAAGACACGTGCATCAATCCGGAATCATTAGAAATAAAGAGTGTACACCTGCCAATAAGCGCCACCGTGCTTAAAAAATCCAACCCTTCAATAGCAATCGGTTTATGAGTCGCTAACGATATAATTTCCTGCCGAAGCGGGGCTTCTTCAACTCCCCCGAAAAGCAAAATAACAGCATTATATGTTTCAGAAAGCCAGTCGTTCAATAAAGCAAAATTCTGAATACTCCACCGCTTGAGATGCATTCCCCGCTCTGCACTGGATCCCGGATGCATTCCAATGAGCATCTTCCCCTCAAAATTCCGCCGTTTTATAAAATCCTGAGCAATCCGAGGCGCTTCCACTCCAATGGAAATATACAGGTTTTTATCTTCTTCACTCGGTTCAACACCAAACGCTTTTAACAAATTACAATTCTGTTCTACATCATGCAAATGAGTATCTACGGGAACACGAATATTTTGTAAAAACGACAGCGTCTTGAGCTGTTTTGTTGCATAGTTATGAGCTATCCGGTACCGCGCACCTGTCAGAAACGCTAACACATTGTACTCTATGCGATTTGAAGGAAATGTCGTAATGCACACATCATACCGTTTTCGTCGCACCATAAAAAGAAAACGCAGTTTATCGTGGAGCGATTTTGTCTTATCAACGTCAAGAACGATAATCTCATCTACATTTGAGTCATTCTCATACAGCGGTTTGAAACTTTCCTTCAATACAAGGATTGTAATGCGGGCTTGCGGGAAGATTTTTCGAATGCGGCGGAGCGTCCCTGAAAACAAAATAAGATTGCCGATGCCAATAGCACCGATGATGACAATCTTCTCAATATGGCTCAACGCTTGTGCGGGTATTTTTTTCTGCATAACAGTATTACAGTTACCGAGCATACGTTTTGCACAGTGCCGCAACTGTATCAATGATTCTGGTTACTTCATCATCGGTTAACCGGGGATAGAGCGGCAAACTGAATGTCCGGGTGCTGACATCAGCGGCAACAGGAAAATCATCCGGCTTAAATCCAAAATTATCCCGATAATACCGATGAAGATGTAATGACAGAAAATGAACACTTGTACCGATTCCCGCAGATTTTAATGCTTCTAAAAGCTCATCACGGGTTATTGTTAATCGGTCAGGATTTACAAGAAGAACATAAATATGATAAGCATTTTTCCCAGGAGAGCAGTCAAACGGTATGGTTATCTGGGGAATAGAGGAAAATGCTTCGTTGTACCGCATTACAATTTCCTGCCGCCGCTTCCAGAAGGTTTCTATCTTTCTCAATTGGTGAATGCCTAATGCGGCTTGAATATCAAACATATTGAACTTATATCCCGGTTCAATGACCTCATACAACGGTGTCCCGCCGGGGGAATACCGTTCCAGGGATCCCCTGCTCAATCCGTGATTACTTAATATCCGAATCCGGTCTGCTACTGTCTTGTCATTCGTTGTAACCATCCCTCCTTCACCGGTGGTGATGTTTTTGTTCGGATAAAAACTGAAACAGGTAGTATCACTGATAGAGCCGACTTTCCTCCCTTTGTATCGTGTTTCTATCGCATGAGCCGCATCTTCAATAACAAACAGACTATGACGCCGGGCTATATCCAGAATTTCATCCATTTCACACGGAATACCCCTGAAATGAACCGGAAGGATTGCACGCGTTTTGCAGGTTATTACAGGTTCAATGAGATGATGGTTAATATTTAATGTCTGTGGGTCAATATCAACAAACACGGGCTGCGCATTTGTATGCAGGATAACATTCGCCGTTGCAGTGAATGTCATCGGTGTGGTAATAACTTCGTCTCCCGGACCAATAGAAAGTGCCTTCAGGCTGAGAAATAAACCAGCAGTACAGGAAGTAACTCCGACAGCATACCGAGCTTCCGCATACCGTGCAAACTCCGTCTCAAATTGCCGTGTCCGCTCACCAGTTGTCAGCCAGCCGGAACGAAGCGTCTCTATGACTTCTCGCTCCTCCTCTTCGCCAATCCAGGGTCTGTGAAAATGTATGAAATTATTCATAGTATGCATCACGGATTTTGATTTATAAAACCTTTGATTTAACGTCTGGGCGAATCTGCATTCATTTCGGCGGGTTCGCCCCTATTCTCTGAATATTTTCAGACAAACAGAGCCGAATTATTGCCTCTTTTACATCGCTGACCGTAATCTCCTCCATTCCGCCTGAAGGATTGGTTGAGCCGCGTCCTACTGTAAATTGCGTTACTTTACTGATGACCTGATGTGCCCGTCCATTCGGATAGGGTCCCCAGTGCACTGGATTAGTCGGACCAAAGAGAGCAACAACCGGCGTTCGCACAGCAGATCCAATGTGCATTGATGCCGAGTCCACCGTTACAATAAAAATCGCCTTTTGAATAGCAATAGCCACCTGTCGTATTGAAAGCATACCAGTTAAATTATAGGGATTTTTATTCATTTTTTCAATGATTGACTGAATTAAAACCTGTTCACCGGCAGAGCCGATAAACACAACAGGCATACCAATCTTTTCAATAATAAAATCAGAAACATCTGCCCATCGCTCTATATTCCATAATTTCTCCGGATATCCCGCACCTGGTGCGATGATTGCATATCGTTCGGGCACAGTTACAGACCGCTGAAATGATTGATGTTCTGTTTCATTAAAATATAATTCTAAACCTGAATGTACCAGAGTTCCGCCGATAACTTTAACAAATTCAAGGTACAGGTCGGCAATATGAATATCCGTTCGGTAATGAATCCTCCGATTAGATGCCCAGGAAGATTTTTCTATATCAAATCCCCACCGCTCCTTCCCACGCAGAAATCGGGATACCACCGCCTCTTTCGCCGCTTTTCGTAGGTTAAAAATAATATCAAATCGTTCCCGCCGTAATTTGAAAATCGTGGTAAAAAATGTCTTCCACGATGCCCGAGTATCCCGTGCTAACCAGGGGAAATCACAGATAACAGCTCTGTCGTAATTCGGATTGTTTTCCAGTATCGGTTGCGACCAGGAACCGCATAATACCGTTATCCGCCAATGAGGAAAACTACTTCGGAGGGCTGATAAAAATGGCGTCGTAAGCAACATATCACCGATGTGGTCTGGCCGTAAAACAAGGATTTTCATTACAAAACTTACTTTATACCAGTTTATATTTATTTATGATTATACGTGAAATAATATAAAACAGCATTAAAATATTATAAAGCATCACCAACACATAACTGTACATTTTTATCAATTATTTTTATTTTATATATCTGGGAAAAAGCCTAATTTTTTAGCTAAAAAATTATCACTTGTAATCATAGGTGATTTATACTAAAACAGGAAACCATTGTTTTAGAACAATTTTGAATTTTAAAAAGCTTATGTCAGAGCACCTTTCTAATGACACCTTTGAGGCAATTTCAGCGTAAATAGCTGATGATCGAGGAATTCGCTTTTCTCGTAAAACAAACTCCATTGCTTCCTTTGGATTGTGTGGTTTTTGACTATCCGACGAGCATAACGATTTTTGTTGTAACCACAAATTAAGTTCTAATTGATTCCAACCTAATGCCGCGGCGACATGAGGTGAATCACTCCACACCCAAATCTCTAACTCGGGATCAAGTACAATAACCGCACAACGGTTGTTCCAGCCCGAATCGTTCAGACGTTTTTCAATCATCCTTTCAATAGATGCTCTTTCACTAAAATCACCACAACCTTCCTTATCAAATAATACCATTGCATACTTATATTGGTGATTAAAAGGACGTAGAAATTCGTGAGCTCCGCTTAACACACCGGCATCACGATATGGATGGACAAAAATCTTCGGTGTTACTTCTCGAATACCCAGAGATTGACACCGTGTTAATACTCTGTATATAACGGCTTCCATATTTCTATCAGCAACCAAGACAATAAGGTCGTTTTTTTGTTCTATTATCATTATCCTAATACCCCCGATGCATAAAGAACAGATAAATTTGGACTGCCCTGCCAGTTTCTTAATCCGGGATGCTTCGTCCCTGCGATAACCGCTACGGACCCACTGGGATTCTTCGCAAAACAAAGAATATCCTTTGGTTGAGCTATCCCCAAAATAACCGGTGAATGTGTGGCAAGAAATACTTGTGCCTCATATATTGATGAAAGTGATTGATAGACCGCTTCTGCTGCACGGGGGTGAATTCCATTTTCTGGCTCTTCAATTAAATATATCTGGTTTATCGACGGAATATATGCCAAAAGTGTTAATGCCAAAAGGCGTAACGTCCCATCAGATAACAACCACGAAGGCACACGAACTCCTGATTCATATACTCCGACCAAATATAAATGCTTATCTTCCGGACGCTCAAACACCTGTATATCGCTCAAGTCTGTTAAAACAGTCTGGATATGTCTTATCCATTGGCTAAATCGCCCAGGATGTTCTTCCTTTAAAGATTTTACAATAAGTGGTATATTTGAACCATCTGGTGCGAACCATCGTTTTCCACGAAGTGGTGAGGCAGGAACCCGCATCTTCAGGCTGTTCAATGAAATCTGTTGAATATTTTCCATTAAAATGCGTTTTAGCCAAGTCGAAATAGGAAACTTTTCCTCATCTTCTGGTAAATTTGCCAAAGCAGATTTCAAGGGTCCAATTTTAAAAATATTATTCCACTCTGTCCTTTCCGATCTAAAATAATCATTACCGGCTTCTGTTTTATTAACAACCTTGCGCCAATCTCTTCCCTTTTTTGCTAGTGATAGTGGAAGAGTTGTTTCAACGGGAAATATATCGATTTGATCAGGAATATCTTCAGAAATATCAGAGTTTCTACCTTTAAGCCATAATGTCTCGGCCAAAATTACAATTTCCTTCTCTGAGTTTCTCCCAATTGTTACTTCATAACGACAAGAGGCGTACCTTCCATTTCCACTTTTCTGTACTAATCCCTCAGGAATTTTAATCTCAATAGCCAGTTCAAATCTATTCCCTTCCCCTTTCCAGAATAGTTCTTCCAGCGAAGTCGCACGAGTTCTTACTGCATAATTAAGACCCTCATGGATGAGATCACTAATGAAAGCGATTATATCTAAAAAGGTGCTTTTCCCGGTAGCATTGGGTCCCACTAATATTTGGAAAGGTTGTAACTCTTGTTTGATGTAACGTAAACAACTATATGACAAGGCTTCAACTCGATATATCATTTTAATCTCCTGAGAAATTCTGTTTTTTAACCAATAACATGGCATATTAAAGGTTTTATTATCTCTTTACTCATATTACTTTCTAAACCTCAATGGTTGCACCCGCATCGTTGCCAAGTATATCCACTACACGCACAGTAAAGTAAATGCAGCAGTTCGTTTTCCTTTTCCTATCTGTCGGTCAAACTGTTGTATATCATTACCATTACCCATACTCATCACCTTACGACAACACCCTTCGGAAGCCGTAGTTCAGCTCATAATACTGCAAATATTCCTTTGTTTTTATACGGTTTACCCAGTCGGTATGCTCCTTATACCAGTCTATCGTCAGCCCCAGCCCCTGGTCAAAAGGCATCTGCGGTCTCCAGTTGAGTTCTCTGTTTATTTTCGTATAATCCATCGCATATCGCAAATCGTGGCCTGGACGGTCGGTTACAAAAGTCAATAACGACATAGGTTTGCCCAATATAGTCAGTATTTCTTCTGCCACATCCCGGTTTTCTTTCTCATAACCGCCGCCGATGTTATATACCTCTCCGGGTCTGCTGTTCTGCAAAATGGCTAAAACTGCCGCTGAATGGTCATCAACAAAAATCCAGTCGCGTATATTCTTCCCAGAACCGTACAGCGGAAGCGGTTTATCTTCAAGTGCATTGGTAATAAACAGGGGGATAAATTTTTCGGGGAATTGATATGGCCCATAGTTATTTGAGCATCTGGTGATAATCGCGGGCAGTCCATACGTTTTATAATATGCCCGTACAAGATGGTCTGCGGCAGCTTTACTGGCAGAATAGGGACTGTTCGGTTTTATCTGACTCTCCTCAGTAAACTTGCCGGTCGGTCCCAACGAACCGTATATTTCATCAGTGGATATCTGAATAAAAAGAGGAATCTTTGCATCCAATGCCGCATCAAGCAGGATTTTTGTGCCGATGATATTGGTCTGAATAAATACATCTGAACTGATAATAGAACGGTCTACATGGGTTTCTGCAGCAAAATTAATAATTACATCAATCGTCCGAGTTTTTAATACCTTCCGAACAAGCTCCCCATCACAAATATCTCCTCTATAAAATACATATCGGTCGGAATATTTTTGCGAAACATCCGTTAAATTCTCTAAATTACCCGCATAGGTTAAGTTATCAAAATTAACAATAAACGCATCATTCCTATGATCCAGCACATACCGTATAAAATTACTGCCGATAAATCCGGCACCACCGGTAATGAAAATATTCAAGGTTTTACTCCGCTTTTATGTTTATTGCATCTACAAATCCAAAAAACTAGGGATGTGCAACACACTGAGTGTTTTTCTGTTGGTGGCACAGACATTCTTGTCTGTGTTATTGATACTCCTTACTACCTGTCCTTCCGTGCCCAATTATATGGAATTGACGGATCAGACGGGTCTATACGATACTCATCCGGATTATCATAATCATAATGCTCCGTTGGAATATTCATAATCATTGCTTCAGATTCACTAATACACTTAAACCCATGTAAAACACCTGCGGGTATCTGGACAAGCAGTTGATTATAAATTCCGATAAACATTTCATTAAGTCTTCCCTTTGTATGTGACTCCTCCCGGTTGTCATAAAGAACCAGTTTTATCATCCCCGCAATACAGACCATATTATCAATCTGCTTTTTATGATAATGCCATCCCTTAACAACACCGGGATACACCGTCGTCACATACACCTGACCGAATTTAATAAATAACTCATCATCATTGCGAAGAGTTTCCATCAGATGCCCCCGCTCATCCGGGATAACCCGAAGTTTCTTTATCCGAACACCATCAATCAGTTCCATCTTTTATTTCCCCTTCACATTTCAACTTTTATTACATTAAACAAGCTTATTTTTAATAAAATATCGCAGAGACATAACAAACCGTCCTATCCAGTTCGCCTGCGACATACTTGCAGAAAAAATCATCGCAAATGTAATGGGATGAATCGGCAGAATGTGTTTAAGCGGAAAGTAAAACAATGCACATAAAATCACAACTTCAAAATGCCACGAATCAAACAACATTACAAGCCCAAACAATTTACTTTTCTTATACTGAACGTTTTCTTCCTGCATTTTCGTCATAATCTGGTCGGGGGATTTATCCTCCAATTTCATGGCGACGATAGCGCGGTCGGCATATTTACCAAAGAGAACCGCAACAAGCAGAATCCATATAAGGACGTCATGCGTTTCCCGCCAGACACCCCATGCAACAAAAAATCCAAAAATTCCGCCGATTCCCTGATACAGCCGGTCACCGATAACCTCAACCCAGTGTCCGTACTGACTCGGTATTCCCCGTGTGCGGGCAAGCTGTCCGTCCATACAATCAAAAAAATATATTATCTCATGAAGAATGGCGCCAATAACATAATACATCCCCCCAAAAGCAAAACAAAAAAACTGCGGAATATTTAATAGTAACCGAAAATATGAAATCCGGTTCGGTGTAATCCACTTCACATTTACAACACCATCAACAGCCGGCTGAGCCAACATCCTCATTACTTTTAAATGCCAGTTCGTCATCCTACTTCTCCTAAACCTTAATCCCGCTGAAGATAATAAACTTCCAGTCCATCAGGATATCATCATCCGAAATTATCATATTATATGCTTCTTTCACTTCTTTCGGCGCTTCATAATGCATTAACTTAATCGCATCAATATTTTTCTGCGGTATCCCGGAATTATCAAGCCAGTTGTTCATACTGCACTTTTCAAGCACAACCATCTGCGTCATAATATGTTTAAATCCAGCATAATACAAATTGTTCATTAACTCCCGCTCGTCAATCACTACCCTGTCCTCTTTCAGAGCAAACATCATCCGGTAAAAAGTATCCGTAACCGAACTGGGTGGAACTCCTTCGCATATAACAATCTTCCCGCCAGGTTTCAATACTTTATAACAATTCTCAATTGCTTTTTTATGATGGTGCAAATGATGAAACATCATCCGCGCCACAACCGTATCAAATTCAATTTTAAACGTATCAGAGGACAAATCATACACATCGCACAATTCTATATTAAATCCATCCGCTTGAGCAAGGCTTATCATATCCGGAGAAATATCTATTCCGTATAACAGCAATTTAAAAGAAACCTTTTTATACACGTGATTACAGAAATCCCTTATTCCTTTTAATACCTTAGCAGTACCGGTTCCAACATCCAAAATTGCTAAAGATTTTAGATTATGAACGTCAGGAATACATTCGGCTACCGTTTTATGCATCAATTCATCATTGTTTACCCAATTCAGGTTATTATACTGCCTCGCCCGCAGTTTCCAAAATGATTTTGTCTTCAATCAATACCTCCAAAATAATTTATTAACCACAGTTCACAAAGAGCACTGAAATTATTGAGTTCCGTTTTTTAATTTAGCTAAAACTGTATATCCTGTTGTAAATGTCTCATCAATATCAATATAATTCAAAATAAGCGAAATACTATTAACTATCATTGTAAACAATAGAAGAACCGGTGTCAGGAGAACCTTCACCATACCCAGTACTATTTTAAGACTATTCCATTTTACATTTCTGAACAGCCGACGGTTAACATAATGATTTATCATTTCACCACTATGCACAAAGAAATGACCGTGGGGTTTTAATACAACAATTTCAAACCCATATTTTTCAAATAAATAGTGTAATCCTAACCGGGTATAACGAAAGAAATCGTATTTTTCGTGATGAATCGGATAGGCTTGAACCGTGCTCAAAATAACAGTACCTTCTGGCTTTATGACCCGCCGAACCTCCTGAATGAACAATTCCGGCTCACTGATGTGTTCCAAAACCATAAATGAAACGACTGAATCAACTGCCTTCGCTTTTATCGGCAGGTGCATTCCATTTCCCCATATATCTGGCTTATTATAGCGATTTATTGATGTCCCGAGTCCCGAGTATTCGGGATCCCGAGAACTCGGTGATACTCGGGATTCTTCAGTAGTAATACTTTCTGGATAATCCAATCCATAATATCCATTCACTCTATCTTTTCCGCCAGATGCGGATCTGTCTTCGACGGAAAATAAACGGTAATACGGTTTTATTCCGCATCCAATGTCAAGAAGAATCCCTTTTGCAAAAACTGAAAACTCCCCCACATACCGGTTCATAAAATGATAGGTCAAAAAATTGGGATTTAAGATATTATAACTCGTGGCATTATACTCCCCGGTTATTGTATGAAGCAGGTTTTCATACTTTTTTTCAACCTTCTTTGCTGCTGAGAATAGGCTCATTTTTAATTACCAAAATAAAATCTTTTGATCGCAGTTACTGCTTTTTCCGGGATTTTAACACCTTTTTCATTTAACTTCTTTTTTATTCCGATAGCCCATTTTCTGGTAGTAAAAAATAATCGCGCCTGAATGTACCATTGTATAAGTTTATGTATTGGAAAATCAGCAAACGGGCTGATTTCGTATATTTGCGAATGAAGCAAATAGCTCCCTGATTTTAGACCTTTTATCACCGCCGGCGCCGTCAGCTCATTTTCTGATATAATGATACTCAATTGTCTATAGTGTTCCTGTCTATGAAAATCCAATCCAAAATACGCTAACGGGGTTATCCCTTTTCTATGTAATGCCTTAATTTTAAAACAGGCTACTGCATCGGGAAACGGATTCTTACTGCCATTCCATACTTCAAGACCATCCAATTTTTCAATCATCTCTTGCGGATACCTATTATTGAAGAAAAACGGATGCGCCAAAACCGCAATACCCTCCTGCCGTTTTATTAAATCTATGACTTCAAGGCAATTTTTAGATTCAATCGGCTGTGTTACCCCAATTCCAAGGATATGCGCATTATTATCTGTCTCACACTCAAGCCCGGGAACCATCACAAATGACTCATCACTCAATACCCGGCATTCATCAACAATTATTTGTATATCCTCTCTATTGAGATACTCTCCGTCCGGTTTCGGGCTGTGCTCAGTCAAGCACACAAAATGGTACTGCCTGCTCTTAAAAAACCGGGCTATTTCTGCAATGGTCAACTCTGCATCCGACGACACTGTCGAGTGAATATGACAAACACCGATATAATTACTCACAGATTTCCTTTATTAACGCTTCTATTTTTGTTCGCATCATTTCAAGAGAGAATTGCTCCATTTGAAGCTGCTGAGAACCATCACCAAATCGCACTGCCAACTGCTCATCTTTCAACAATATAAGAACCTTTCGAGCTAAGCTATGTGGATCCTGCACTGGTACCAGAAACCCATTCACATCTTCATAGACCGCTTCAACAATTCCGCCTGCTGAAGTCGCCACAATTGGCTTCCCTAATGCCATCGCATCAAGTACTACGTACGAAATCCCCTCTGCGTATGTTGAATTAACAAATATATCAATTAATGCAATGACGTCATAATACCCTTCTTTCACAAAACCGGTAAAAATTACTTTATCCCTTAAACCGAGTCTTGCAACCAATTCCTCTATTTCTTTTCTATCAGGACCATCTCCCACTAATAAAAATCGGCAGGAGGGATACTCATTTATAATTTCCGGCATAGCCTTCACAAAATTTGCAAAATCCTTCCCGGGTCCAAACCGCCCGAACATTCCAACAATCTTCTCATTTGATGCAACACCATATTGTTTGCGAAACTGAACTTCAAATCCGGGTATCAACTTTTTATATATTTCCTCCCGATTAACCGCATTATGAATCATAGCAAATTTTTCTGCTGGAATCCCTTCTCCTCTCATTATCCCCGTGTGCCACTCAGTAGAAACGATAACCTTTGAATAAAACCTCGTCCAGAACCGGTCAACCAGTTTTATTATCCAGCGTTTGAATAATCCAAATTTTCTGCCTGAACCCGCCGTTGAAATATGAATTATCGCAAAAAGAGCTTCCGGTTTGCATATCTTCCTTATAACAATTCCTGTATACCAGGTGACGCTGTCGGTTGTGAAAATGATGTTGAATTGTTCCTTTTTAATCCGTTTTGCATACTGAATCATTCTTAATAAATCAAGCCGATGCTTCGGGGTGAATTCAATCCAATGAAGGTTTCTTTCAGAAACGATTGCTCTGAAATCGCTGTCAGCCGGTGTGGAAAATGCAAATATATAATCTTTGTTTCCAAGGCAGTGCATTATATCCAGCTTATAGGTATCACCGCCGCCGTATTTATGCTGACTGTCTATAAAAAGGACTTTCTTCACTTTATTTTCTCTATAATCCCATATAAATATATACCATAAAAATCAATTAAATTTAATTTCCAAAATATGCGGTTCATTGCAATAGCAAATAACAAATATAATTTTTTAATTGTCAGTCTTAATACTTTATTTGTATTGAAAAAGTATATTAGATGATCTCACTGA
>Ga0315291_10002370_pt1 | contig 24734 bp, 21 predicted proteins | sample YL17G12_20_MG_FD_203070 | JGI IMG/M metagenome (GOLD analysis project Ga0315291, IMG submission 203070) | Sediment microbial communities from Yellowstone Lake, YNP, Wyoming, USA - YL17G12_20 | ecosystem: Environmental > Aquatic > Freshwater > Lake > Sediment | place: USA: Wyoming | collected...
TGATTGGCCGGTGGGTGATCATCGCCACCGAACGGTCCAAGCGGCCGACGGACTATGAGATCAAGGATGAGGCGCCGGCCAATAACAAGAACTGCCCGTTCTGCGCGGGCCGGGAAGGCCAGACCCCTCCCGAGATCCTGGCCTACCGTCATGCCACCGCGCCCAACACCCCGGGCTGGACCTTGCGGGTGGTGCCCAACAAGTTCCCCGCGCTCCAGATCGAGGGCAACATTGACCGGGTGGGCGAGGGCATGTTTGACAAGATGAACGGGATCGGCGCGCACGAGGTGGTGATCGAGACCCCGGAACACTGCCGCAACCTGACCCCGCTCTCCTCCAAGTCGGTGGAAGACGTGATCTGGGCCTACCGCGACCGGATGATGGACTTGAAAAAGGACCGGCGCCTGCGCTACGTGCTGATCTTCAAGAACAAGGGGGTCGACGCCGGGGCCAGCCTGGAGCACACCCACTCGCAACTGATCGCCCTGCCGATTGTGCCCAAGCGAGTGGCCGAAGAGATCATGGGCAGCAAGGAGTATTACTCCTTCAAGGAGCGGTGCGTGTTCTGCGACATCATCCGCCAGGAATTGAGCGAAGGCCGGCGGGTGGTGGCCGAGAACTCCGACTTCGTGGTGGTCTCCCCTTACGCTCCGAAAGGGCCGTTCGAGATGTATGTCCTCCCCAAGAACCACCTGGCCTGCTTCGAGGACTTGCAAAAGCACGAGGTGGAAAACTTCGGCAAGATCCTCCACCTGCTGCTGAAAAAACTGGAAAAGGCGCTCAACGATCCGCCTTATAACTACCTGCTCCACACCGCGCCCTTCCACCAGGAGCTGCCCCATTACCACTGGCACCTGGAGGTCATGCCCAAGCTGGTCCGGGTGGCCGGCTTCGAGTGGGGCTCCGGCTTCTACATCAACCCCACCACGCCCGAAGACGCGGCCAAGTTCCTGCGGGAGATTGAGGTGACTTGAGCGGCGGTAAGAAATCAGGTATAGTTAAAGGGAGAGTTCCCAAAGAGGTGATCGGAAATGGGAAAAGCGATGCCTAAATTCAAACCTCGTTACATCACGGATGAGAAGGGGAAATATTCAGCGGTCGTGATTGATTTCCAGGACTATAAGAAGTTGCTGGAATATCTGGAAGATATCGAGGACGTTCTGGATTACTTCAAACGTCAAAAAGAGCCTTTACTCGATTTCGATAAAGAAATGGCGAAGTTAAAAAAGGCTGGCCGCTTATGAGCTATGCCGTCCGCATTCGCCCGGCCGCTCTCAAAGAATTCAAATACCTTCCTCGACCTCAGGCCCAAAAGATCTACTCCGCCATCCAAGACCTCCGGAAACATCCTTTACCTCAGAATTCGATAAAACTTAAAGGTGCCAATTTGCATCGTCTTCGGATTGGAAAATATCGCGCGATTTATGTCATCCATCATGACCGTCATGAAATTGAAGTAGTCAAGATCGGACATCGTAAAGATGTCTATCGCGCGTTAAAATCTTTGTTAAAGTACATGTCATGAGTCGTAGTTTGGGATTAGGGATCCTGGCTCTGGGGATTATCCTCTACTTTACCCCCACACGGCTCTTCCCGGTCTGCGGCTTTCCGCTCCCGCCCGGCACCGAAGTCGGTCTCCTGGCCGGCCACGCCTGCTACAAAACTTTGCGCGTCACCCAGGGGCTGGCCGGCCTGACCTTCATCCTGGGCCTGGCCGCTCTGCTTTGGACCCGGCCTCCGATTGCTTGGATCAGCTCCCTGGCCGCGGCCGGACTCGGGGTCCTGGTCATCCTCACCCCCCTCGCCATCGCCCCGGTTTGCAAGATGCCCACCATGCCCTGCCGGCTCGGGACTCTGCCGGCCCTGGTCATCCTCGGCATCCTGCTCTTGGCCGTGGGCGGGGCCGGAACCCTTCTCCTGTGGAAGCGCCATGGCCGCGCCACCGGTCTTTGATCTGATCGCGGCCCATCTCCGCCACCGGCCGGTCCAGTCCGTGATTTTGCTTTTGGCCGTGGCCATTGCCGCCGCCGCGGTTTTCGCCGGCCGGGTGCTGGAGCAAGGACGATTGAAAGCCCTGGAACAAAGCCTGGCCCGGCTGGGCGCGGACCTGGTGGTGGTGCCGCGCGGCCTTTCCCAGGCGACCGAGCAGGCCATCCTCACCGGCCAGCCCGCAACCTTCACCCTGCCCCGGAGCGTGGAAGCCAAGGTCCAGAGCATCCCCGGCATCGAGCGCACCGCCACCCAGCTCTTCCTCAAATCGCTTACCAACGCCGCCTGCTGCTCGGCCGGGAACCTCTTCCTGGTGGCTTTTAACCCGGAGAGCGACTTCACGGTCCGGCCCTGGCTGGAGGATCACCCGGATCGGCCCCTGGGCCCGGACGAGGTTTTGGCCGGCGCGGCCATGATCCCGGAGCCGGGCGACACCCTCCGCTTCTACGGCCACACTTTCACCCTGGCCGGCAAACTGGCGGCCACCGGCTCGGGCCTGGACCTGACCATTTTCATCCCCCGCGAAGGCGCGCTGCGCATGGCCCGCGAATCCGCGCAGAAAGCGGAGGCTGAGCTCAAGATTTCTCCGGAGGAAGTCTCTGCCATCCTGGTGCGGCTTCAGCCCGAAGCCGAAGGCGGTCCGCCGGCCTGGAAAGCGGCTTACGAGATTGAAAGCCGGATCCCGGAGGTCAGCGTGATCCAGCCCGATGACCTCTTCGTCCGCACCCGGCAGAACCTGTCCGGCCTGCTCACCCTGCTCCGCGGCGTGGGCGGCTCGGCCTGGCCGGCCGCGGTGCTCTTGCTCGGGCTTACCTTCGCGCTCTCGGTCAACGAACAAAAACGCGAGATCGGAATCCTGCGCGCCCTCGGCGGCCGCCGCGAATTTATCTTCCGCCTGGTCTTTTGCGAGGTGCTGGCCCTGGCGCTCGCCGGCGGCATCCTGGGTCTCTCCCTGGCCGGCGGCATCCTCCTCGGCTTCAGCCGCCTGATCGCCGTGCGCCTGCACGTCCCCTGGCTGTGGCCCGATCTTCCGGCACTGGGGCTGAGCGCGGGCCTGGCCTTCAGCCTCGCGGTTTCCGCCGGAGGGCTGGCCGGGTTGCTCCCCGCCCTCTCCGCCTCCCGGCTCGAGCCGGCCGAGGCCATGCGTCGAGGTGAATTGTGATCCAGGCAACAGACCTGAGCAAGCGCTACGGCGCGGCCGGGCGCCCCATCGCCGCCCTGGACCGGGTCAGCTTCACCGTGGCGGCGGGCGAATTCGTGGCCCTGGTCGGCCGCTCCGGCTCGGGCAAGACCACCCTGCTCTCGCTCCTCGCCGGGCTGACCCGGCCCAGCCAGGGCACCGTGGAGCTTTTCGGCCAAGACCTGGCCTCCCGCGATGAGACCGCGCTCGCCAAGCTCCGCGGCAATACAATCGGCTTCATCTTCCAGTTCCCGAGCCTGCTCCCGACCCTGACCGTGCTCGCCAACGCCAGCCTGCCGCTGCGCTTCGCGGAACGCCCTGAGCCGGAGCGCCCCGGCGCGCTCCTCGAACAGGTCGGCCTGGGAGAACGAATTCACTTTTTTCCGCACCAGCTTTCCGCCGGCGAGTCCCGGCGGGTGGCCGTGGCCCGGGCCCTGGTCAACCGGCCTTGCCTGATCCTGGCCGACGAGCCGACCGGCGACCTGGACCCGGAAACCGAACTAACCATCCTGAATGTTTTGCTCGAAGCTCACCAGCAAGGCGCGACTCTCCTCCTCGCCACCCACAACCCCGCCCTCGCCAGCCAGGCCGACCGCCTGATCCGCCTCGAATCCGGCCGCTTACTTAACTTGGGGTCTGACCCCAAGTTAAGTTAACATAGGGCCTGACCCCAAGTTAAACTCCAGCTTTCCGCGGGTGAGTCCCGGCGGGTGGCCGTGGCCCGGGCCCTGGTCAACCGGCCTTGCCTGATCCTGGCCGACGAGCCGACCGGCGACCTGGACCCGCAAACCGAACGGATGATCATGGGCATCCTGGAATCTATGCACGCCGAGGGTGCGACTCTCCTCATGGCCACCCACAACCTGGAACTGGCCGCCCGGGCCTCGCGCACCTTGCGTCTGCAATCCGGCCGGCTTAAACTTTAAATGAAGACCTGACCCCTCGCTTGCAAGATTCAAGCTGAGCCGGTATAAAGAGAGAGTTGGTATGTAATCAAGGAAAGGTGGGAGACAAACCATGGAACTCAAGCAGATGCTTTGGCGTCTGGGTTTGCTCAATCTGGTGATTAATGTGGTTTTGGGATTGCCGGGGACTTATTACTCGTTTCGCCAGGTCAGCCTCTCGGCTCCGGCGCCGTTCATTATCCCTGGTTTGAGTCTCAAGCCCAGCCTGTTCGGGGACTTTTGGATCACCGCATTTTTAATGGGCCTGATTCTAAGCTGGATCATGGTCGCCGCGGCCCGGAAGATGCTCGCGACTGGGAAGGTTTTCATCCAGCCGGAGAGCCGGCTGGCGACCGGCGCGGCGTGGAAGACCCGGGGATTTCGGGTGGGGTTGATCGTGGCGGGAGTCTCCGGAGCGGCTTTGACCGTGCTGGCCTGGCCCTTGGGAGTCTTCTTTTCGGAGGTCACCTTTTCCAGTCTCTCCTTGATTTTGACGATCAAAGCGCTTTATGCCGGAATTCTGGCCTGGATTTTGACCTGGATTACGTTTCGGATGGCGGCGCTGAACCTCGAGGCCCTGACGCGGGGAGCGGCGATCGGAATTGAATAGGATCGAGGTCAGACCCTGACAATTATAGCGAGTGAGCCAGGTGGTCGAGAAGCGTTTCGGGCGTCTTCCGCTGGGAGTTCTTCCGCGAGGGCCAATACCACGACATCATCCGCATGGGCTTATTCAAAGAAGAATTAAAATAGACCTTACCAACGCTCTCTCCTCCCCAGAGAATGTTACCAGACCTTCTCCGAGGCTCTCGGCCAGGAGAGAGGAGGCGCGGTCGCTTGGATCCTTCCTGCGTAATCCGTAAGGGATTCTTTCTCGATTACCCGCTCAATCCTTTCGCCGATCCGCCGCGTAACGGCAGAGGTAGCCCATGATCTTGGCGGCCTGGAAGGAGTTGCGGAAGACCAGGATGCCCTGGGCGGAGAGGTATTCAAGGATCGGGTTGCCGGCCACCGGGCTGAGCGTGGTGACCATGTCCGCGGAGAGGATGGGTTTCCCGGTCTCCCGGCTCAGCCGGACCAAAAGCTTGGCTTCCTCCAACTCCTCCGCCACCCGCTGCTTCACCCGCTCCAGCCGGGTCTTTTCCTCGGCGGTCATCGCCGACGCGGGCTTCGCCTGCAGGGCCTGCCAGGTGGCGCCGGCCCCTGCAATTCCCAACTGGATAATCCCGTCGAAGCGGTCACTGCGGATCATCCGCTCCAGCGCCTCCAGCTTGCCCTCCCCCGCCGCGGTGTCCACCGGGTTCCCCCGGCTCCAGCGGTCCGGCATCAACCCGCTCAAAGCCGCGATCATCTCCTCCGGCAGGGCCGGCACCTGCATCCCCTGGGCCACGCAGGCATCGGCCGCGATCACGCCCAGGCCGCCGCCCTCGGTGACAATGCCGATGCGGTCCCCCGGGGGCAGCGGATGGCCGGCCAGCGCCGTGCCCAGGTAATACAAATCATCCACGTCGTCCACCCGCAGCACTCCCGCCTGCCGGCACATGGCCTCGAAGACCTCGCGCTCCCCGGCCAGGGCGCCGGTGTGGGAGGCGCAGGCCTTGATCCCGGCCGCGGTGTAGCCGCCCTTGAGCAGCACGATGGGTTTGGTCGCGGTCATCTTGCGCGCCGCTTCCAGGAATCTCCGGCCGTCCTTGACGCCTTCGAGATAGACCAGCAGCACCTCGGTGTCCGGGTCTTCGGCGAAGTATTCCAGCAGCTCTTCGCCGGTGGTGACGGCCTCGTTGCCGGAGGAGAGGAACTTGGCGAATCCAATCTGGTCGGCCATGCCCTTGCGGATAAGGTTGCCGCCGAGGTTGCCGCTCTGGCTGAGGATGGAAATTTTGCCGGGCAAAGGCTTGAGGTAAAAGAGTTGGGCGTTGAGCCGATGGAGGACGTTGACCAGGCCCATGCAGTTGGGGCCGATCACCGGCACCCCGGCCGCCCGGGCCGGAGCGGCAAAGGCTTCCTGCAGGCGCCGGCCCTCTTCCCCGAGCTCGCCGAACCCCGCGGTGATCACCACGATCGCGCCCACCGGCTTTTGCAAACATTCCTTGACCGCGGCCTCGACCAGAGGCGGCGGGAGCAGGACCAGGGCCAGGTCCACCGGCCCGGGGATCTCCGCCACCCGGGAGAAAGCCTTGAAGCCCAGCACCGCGTTTTCTTTGGGGTTGACCGGGTAGAGCGCGCCGGGGAAGCCGGAGTCGCGGAGGTTGCGGGTGTAGATGTAGCCCCACTTGCCGTGGGTGTTGGAGGCGCCGAGGACGGCGATACTCGCGGGCTGAAACAGCGGGCGAAATCTCTCAAGGACTTTTGACATGATGGGTTTTGATATCATGATTTCGGTTTTTTAACAAGAAGCCAATTGAGGCCTGTGGCCTAAAGCCTGGGGTCTGAGGCCTTCTTACACCAAGTTGCGATCAAAAAAATAAAGGTTGCCGTGGCGTAGGGGCACGGCATGCCGTGCCCCTGCAGTGTTAGGGAATAACATTCGTAACTGCATTTTGACAGTTTTGATCGCAACTTGGTATTAAAGGAGGGTTTCCGGTTCCACGTTGTAGAGGAGCGGGTCCACGGTGGAGACGATGGCGCGGTGCTCGCCCGTGGCTTCGTCGAGCGAGGCGAGGTTGAGCTCCAGGCTCTTGGGCAGGCGCTGGCCTTCGGGGTCAAAGACCACGCGGAGGCGCGGGAGCAGGGGCGCGTCCAGGTTGGTCTCCACCACCACCCCCACCTCGTTGGTGTCGAGCCGGACCAGGGTTCCCACCGGGAAGATGCCCAGGACCTTGACGAACTCCTGGAAGTATTTGGGGTCAATCACTTTGCCGGAAAGTTTTTCCAGGATGGCCATGGCCTCCTTGGGCGGGAAAGGCTTCTGGTAAGGCCGGAGCGTGGTGATGGCGTCATAGCAGTCGGCCACGGTCACGATCTTGGAATGGGGATGCACGTTCTCGCCCTCTTCCAGGACCGGGTAGCCCCCGCGGTCAAAGGAGATGTGGTGCTCGCGCACGATGCGGACGGCCAGCTCGCTGACCCCGCTCATCTTGGCGACGATCTCGGCGCTGCGCAGCGGGTGCTGGCGCATCACTTCCCATTCCTCGTCGGTCAGGTCGCCGGGCTTGAGCGTGATCTCCCGGGGGGTCAGGGTCTTGCCCACGTCGTGGAGCAGGCCGGCCAGAGCGATATCATCGAGATCATTTTTGGCGATTTTGAGCGCCTCGGCCAGGGCCAGGGCCAGCACGCTCACGTTGACCGAGTGGTTGAAGAGGTAGTTGTCGTAGTTCTTGATCAGGGTAAGGGCGAGGATGGCCGGCCGGTCCTTGAGGATCAGGCGGGTGAGGTCGTCCACCGCTTCTTTCACCTTCTGCGCCCGGGGAATCTTCCCCATCCGGGCCTCCTGGAGCACGTCCGAGACCGCGTCCACCGCCGAGTTGTACACCTCGCGGGCGTCCTTGGCCACGATGTGGACGATCCCCCGGCGGCGCAGGCTCTCGCCGGTGCCCTGGGCCTTGACCTCGGCCGCGTCCGCCACCAGCAGGGCGCAGAACTGGACCAGTTCCTCCTCGGTCAACCCGTCCTGAAACTCGAGGGCGGTGATGCCGCGCTCCTCGAAGCGCTTCAGCAGCTCCCGCATCGAGGCCTGGGTGTCGTAAAAGGGCGTGCCCTCGAACACCAGGACCTCATCCACAATGCCCAGCGCCAGGTGCTCGCGCTTGAGCAGCAACTCGGAAAAGCGGCCGGCCAGTTGGGCCACGGGCTTTTGGATGGCCGGGTGGTTGGGCGGATACAGGCTCATGCTCTTGGCCGTGCCGACCAGGCCGAGCAGGATCGGCTCCAGGAGCTCTTTGGCCAGCGCCTCGGTCATCGCGTCCCTTCCGGTGCGGAGTGCGAGGCCTCGACTTCGGCCAAGGCCTGCTGGCAGGCGAACTCCAGCTCATCATCTTTGCCCCGCAGGCAGCGCTTGAGGGCCTGGACCGCATTCTCGCCCCCGATCTGGCCCAGGGAGGCCGCGGCGGTGATGCGCAGGCGATAGTTGGGCTCGGCCTGGATCCACTTGTGGCGATGCAGGGTGCGGATCAGCACCGGCAGCGCCTCCTTGGAGCCGATCTGGCCCAGCGCCTGGGTGGCCGCGGCCAGCAGCTCGTAATTTTCATCCAGCCAGCGCCGCTGGCGGAGCAGGTTGATCAGGGTGGGCACCGCGCTCAGGTCGCGCATCTCGCCCAGGGTCTGCACGATCAGGACCTTGGTCTCGGGCTCGAGCTTCTGGCCGAGGGCGGCGAGGAGCGTGCGCGAGGATTCCGCGCCCCGGATCTTGGCCAGCGAGCGCACCGCCTCGCGGCGGATGCGACTGTCCTTGTGCGAGAGCATCGCCCGCAGCGCCTCCACGCTCTCCCGCTGGCGGAGCTCGCCGAGCAGGAACACGATCTTGCGGGCCAGGTGCGGCCCGGCCTCCTTGAGCCGGGCTTCCAGGGGCTCCCGGACCTTGGGCCCCATGGCCACGACAAAATCCAGGAGCCGGCGGTGAGAGTAAAGCGCCTCGTTCTTGCCGACCAAGACAAGGATCGACTCCAGGACCGCCATCTCCAACTGCCGGAACACCCGCTCATAGGGCCGCTTGCGGTCCTCCCGCACCGTGGTGTAGTGCTCGAGCAATTGCGCAAGCAGCTCGCGCTGGGCCAGGGCCCGCACCGCCCGCAAGGCGTGTTTCTGGCAAACCTCGGAGCGGCCCTCGGAAAACTCGGCATGGTCGGAAAGCGCGGCCAGGATCACCCAGGCCGCCTCGAAATTCTTTTCCCGCGCCAGCTCGTTGGCCAGCACCTCAAGCTCCCGCACCAGTTGCAGGAACCGCTCCGGGTCCCGCTCGGCGTCGAGCGCGGCGATCAGCTCCCGGATCTGGGTCTTGATCGCGCTGGCCTGGTCTTCGGGCAGGTCCACGATCTCAAACTGGTCCGGGCTGGCCTCTTCCCCCTCCAGGTCCGCCACCCCGGCGCCCCGGAGGCGGCCGAAATCAATCTCGTTCACCCAGATCTCCCGGATCTGATGGCGGCGGAAGTGTTCCTCGATCAGGTTCCCGGACCGAAACTCTTCCGGGTCCATGGCCAGCAGGCGCAGGAAGGCCTCAAACTCGGGCAGAGTCATCTCCTTGCGGAACGCGAACCTTTTGATCTGGCGCAGGTGCAGCTCGCGGGCGAAATTGACCACCGAAGGGTTGCCCTCGGCAACGGGCCGGTCGCGGTAGCTGAAGCCCTTGCGGGTCACGTCCAAGTCCATCTCCGGGGTTGCTTTCAGCCGGCCGGTGATCGCCGTATAGCTCTGGGCCAGGGCTCCGGCCCGCCGGGGATGGCCTTCTGGATAAAGACTGGAGGTGCGCTGGGCCCGGATCAACTCCTGGAGCACCGCTTCCCGCTCCTGCTGGGCACGCTCCAACCCTGCCGCGGAAAGCGCTTCTTCCGGGCTCTCCGCCGACCGGGCCGGGGCTAGGGGACGGTTCGTCTTTTTCATCGGGATAACTTTATTCTAGCATCGGACATCAGAATTGAAAAGTTCAATTTTCGCAGCGCCCCAGGCACCGTGGCCAGCGGGAGCGGGATCAACCCCGCTTCCCCAAATCGTAGAGAAGCCGGGTATAAGGAGTCGGCTCGATCTTGGAATCCGGCACGCCCAGCCGGGCGAAAATAGTTTGCACCAGCGCCTGGGCCGGGCCGACCTTTTCGGGATCCTCCACCAGCGCCTCCACTTCCAGGAAATGGCCCAGACCGGGGATGTGGTTGAGCTCGATGGTCAGCGGAAAGGCCAGGGGCTCCCGGAGCGTGAAGCGTCGGGCCTGTTTTTCTTTGCGGATCAGCACCCGGAAACCGAAGGCCCGGCAAAATGCCTGGAACGCCTCCGGGTCCGAGACCTCGAACTCGTGCTCGCGGTTGGCGCCGGGGTTGTCTCCCAACACCGGCACTTTGGCGGTCACCTGGGCGTGGCCCGGGTATTCCCGCAGGCGGAAGCGCTGGTGCTGGTAGCCCTGGGTGTGGGCGTAGGTCCAATAGGTATCCGCATAGCGGACCTCTTCCTTAAGCTCCGCCATCTCCCGGATCTTCGCCAACATGGCCTCCGGATCATCCACCCAGGCCTTCAACTCCACCTCGATCAGCGCTGCCATAACTTTCATCATAGGAAGGCGGGAGGCGGCCTGTCAAATGGCAGGACGTTAGAAGCGCCGGAAAAGGGAGCCTTCAGGGAAGGCCTTCTTTGCCATCGGGCCAGAGGATCTTGTGGAGCTGGAGGTTGAGGCGCGCGGGCAGGCGGCCGCGCAGAATCCAGCCGGCGAGCTTTTCCGGCGGCAGCCGGCCGGCCACGGGGGAAAGGTTGACCAGGGCGCGGCGCTCCAGGCGGCGTTTCTTGATCTGCGCCTTGGCGAAGCGGTAGTCCCGGGCATCCGCGATCACGAACTTGATCTCATCCTCCAATCCCAGGTAAGCCAGGTTCGACCAGCGGTTCTTGCGGCTCTCGCCCGAGCTCGGACACTTGATATCCAGAACCACGATCACCTCTTCCGGAACCTCGCTGATATCCAGGGAGCCGTTGGTCTCCAGGATCACGCGCGATCCCCGATCCACCAGCTCCTTAAGCAGGGCCGGGGTTTCCGGGTGGACCAGCGGCTCGCCTCCGGTGACGAGCACCAGGTCGGCGCCGAGCCGGGCGATCCGGCGGACCAGGCTTTCCACCCGGTAAAGTTTCCCGCCCTGAAAAGCGTAGGCGGTATCGCACCAGGCGCAGCGCAGGTTGCAGCCGGAGAGCCGCACCAGGGTGCAGGGTATCCCGGTGTAACGGCCCTCGCCTTGCAGGGTGCGGAAGATTTCCTTGACCCGGAGACTCATGGCTCTAGCGGGAGTCGCGGCGCTGGTAGCGGTCCACCGCCTGTTGGTGCTCGCGGTAGCTCTGGGTGAACTCGTGCGTGCCGTCGCCCCGGGAGACAAAAAAGAGGTAATTGGTCGCGGGCGCGTGGAGCACGGCCTGGATCGCGTCATGTCCCGGGCTGGCAATCGGCCCGGGCGGCAGGCCGGCGATGCGGTAAGTATTATAAGGGGTCCAGGTTTCCAGATCCTGGCGGGTGAGGTTGCCGTTAAAATGATTAAGCCCGTAAATCACGGTCGGGTCGCTGTCCAGGCGCATGCCCCGGCGGAGCCGGTTCAAGAACACCGAGGCGATCAGCGGCCGCTCTTGGGGCCGGCCGGTTTCTTTTTCCACGATCGAGGCCAGGGTCAGAACCTGGTGGCGGGAGAGGCCGAGGCCGCGCATGGCCTCTTCCGTAGGAAACTCTTTCTCCATGCGGTGGAACATGGCCCGGATGATCTCGGTTTCAGGCGTGCTGCGGGGAAACTTGTAGGTGTCGGGGAACAGGTAGCCCTCCAGGGTGGAATAGGGGATGCCCAGAGAGGCGGCGAAGGCCGGGTCGCGGGCCAGGGTCAGGAACTGTTCGCCGGACCAGATCCCGGTTTGATCGAGCACGCCCGCGATCTGGACCAGGTGATAGCCTTCGGGAACGGTGAGGGCATGGAGCACGGGTTGGCCCGCGACCAGCTTGGCCAGGACTTCCTCCGGCCGCATCCCCGGCTCGAACTCGAACTCCCCCGCCTGGATGCGGGTGCTCAGCCCTTTCCACTCCACCAGGTAGCGGAATTTCTCCGGCTGGCTGATCACGCCGTTGGCGGCCAGGATCTCGATGATTTGATGGAGACTCGAACCCGCGGGAATGTGGACCCGGATCGCCTGGGCGCCGCGGGTCGGGCCCGGCCTCTGCAGATAATCCCAGAAGTTCCAGACCACGAGCCCGAGCGCGACCGTGCCCAGGAACAGGGTCAGGGCCAGGAGTTTGGGCCAAAGCCGGCGCCGGGCGCTCTCGTTCACGCCTCATCCTTTCGCGCCAAGGCCCGGGCGTCCAGGAAGCTTTGCAGGAAGAGGGCCGCGGCCACCTGGTCAATGACTCTCTTGCGCTTCTTTCGGCTCAGGTCGGCCTCCAGGAGCGACCGCTCCGCGGCCACCGTGCTCAGCCTTTCGTCCCACAAGTGGACCGGGAGCTTGAACCGCTCGCGCAGCTTCTGGGCAAAGGCCTCGGCCTTTTCCGCCTGGGGCCCGCGGGTCCCGTTCATGTTCAAGGGCAAGCCCACCACGATCTCTCCCACCTCTTGCTCGGCCATGACCCCGGCCAGGGCTAAAAGGTCTTTAGACTCGCTGGTCCGGCGAATAGTTTGCAAAGCGCCGGCCACAATGCCCAGGGGGTCGGAAAGCGCCAGGCCCAAAGTCCGCTCGCCCAGGTCCACCCCGAGGATGCGCATCGCCCGGCTAGTCCTTTTTCCCGGCCAGGCTCGCGGTCTCTACCAAGAGCGCCGCGGAGCCGTTTCGCACCAGTCTCCCCGGGTGCAGGTGCCGCTCGAGCGAGGCCCAGTCCGGAAAGCGGCTCAGGAAATCCAGGCTGGCGAGCGTGGGCGGGATGAGCTTGATCTCGCCCCGCTTCCACTTCTCGATCGCCTCAGCCGGCCGCTCCCAGCCCGAGGCCGAAATCTCCTCTGGAAAAGGCGCGACCTCCTGCCCCTTGGGCATGGGCGCCGCGAAAAAATGGGTGTCAAAGCGGCGCGGAGAGGTGGCCGGGGTTACCCAGTGCGCGAACCACAGCAACCGGTCCATGGGCAGGTTCAGGTCAAAGGCTTCGAGAATGGAGAGGAACGAACGCCTCTCGGCATGAAGCTCGCGGCGATAACCCGTCAGCCGGCCGGCCGGCGGCCAGGGATTCCCTTGGGCCAGAAGCACCCCGGTCTCTTCAAAGACTTCCCGGACGCCGGCCACTCGAAAGCCCATGGCCCGCTCCGGCTCTCCGAAAAGACCCAGGGAAGCGCCGGCTTCTTTCAGGTCCAAGTTGCGGCACCGTTCGAGCATGGCCGCGGAAAAATCCTCCGGGTCCACTTTGCCGCCGGGAAAGACGTGGAAGCCGCCGAGGAAGACCAGGTCGGCATGGCGGCGGGTGATGTAAACCTCCAGGCCGGAGCCGAGTTCCCGGACCAGGACCACGGTGGCGGCCGGTTCCGGGGTGGCCGGGATCAACGCGGCTCCTCGCTCTCGGTCGAACAAAAGTCGGTGCCGACCGCCCGGGCGGCCTGCACAATCTCGCCGTGAGGGTCCACGGATTTCTTGTGCGCCACCGCTTCGGCAAGAGGAACGATGATGATCGAATTGCCGCGGAGCGCCACCATCTTGCCGAACTCGCCCCGGGCCGCCGCGTGCACCGCCGCGGTGCCCATCCGGGTGCCCAGGTTACGGTCAAAAGCGGTGGGGCTGCCGCCCCGCTGGACGTGCCCCAACACGGTCACCCGCGTTTCCTTGCCGGACAGGGCCTCCACCTCGTCGGCCACCCGCTGGGCGGCTCCGCCCAGCCGGACCAGGTCAAAGGGCGGATTGGCCTGGCGGAGGTAGCTGACGCCGCCGCCCTTGGGCCGGGCGCCCTCGGCCACCACCACGATCGAGGACTTGCGGCCCATGTTCTCGCGGGAGCGGATCTTTTTTATCAGCTTGGTGATATCGTAAGGGATCTCCGGGAGCAGAATGGCGTCGGCCGAGCCGGCCAGGCCGGCGTAAAGCGCGATCCAGCCGGCGTCGCGGCCCATCACCTCCACGAACATGACCCGGTGGTGGCTTTCCGCGGTGGTGTGGAGCTTGTCAATCGCCTCGGTGGCGGTGGTCACCGCGGTGTCAAAGCCGAAGGTCACGTCCGTGGCATTGAGGTCGTTGTCAATGGTCTTGGGCACGGCCACGCACTGGAGCCCGCGCTTGCGGCCCAGGTCGCGGGCAATACTGAGGGTGCCGTCGCCGCCGATCACCACCAGCGCGTCGAGCTTGAGCCGGCGGTAGGTTTCCACCACCTCGTGCGAACAGTCCATGGACACGATCTTGTTCTGGCGCTCCACCGGGAAGTTGAACGGGTTGCCCCGGTTGGTGCTGCCCAGGATGGTGCCGCCCCGGGGCAAGATGCCCTTGACCGAGTCGAGGTCCAGCTCCCGCTCCTTGCCGGGCAGGATCATGCCCTCGAACCCGTCTTCAAAGCCGATCACTTTCCAGCGGTAAACCGTGATCGCGGTCTTGACCACCGCCCGGATCACCGCGTTCAGGCCCGGGCAATCGCCGCCTCCGGTCAGCACCCCGATGGTCTTGATCCGGCCGGCCTGCTCCGGGATCCGACCGAAGCGGGTTTCCTTCGAGTCCCGCGCCCTTTTGGCCCGGGCTTTGGGTTTAGGCATCGTCTTCCTCCTCTACTCGCTGAAACTCGCGCCCCAGGATATACATCTCCGGGCTGGTGGCGCGGGAGCCCTTCGGCTTCTTCAGCTTGACCGCGCGGAAGCTTCCCCGCACCGAGCGCGCGAAGGCGTCGAAGTCCGCGCCCTGGAAGGCCTTGACCAGGAAGTGGCCGCCGGACCGCAGCAGCCGCCGGGCCAGGGCCAGCGCCCGCTCGGCCAGAGCGATGCTGCGGAAATGGTCGGTGGCCTTGTCGCCCATTGTCGAAGGCGCCAGGTCGCTGAGCACCAGGTCAAAGACCCCGAAGCGCGAGAGCAAGTCTTCGCCGGAAAGCTCGAGCACGTCGGCCCGGAGAAAACGCTCGTTCGGCTTAAGCGGCCGGGAAAGCTCCCTGAGGTCCACCCCGACCACCAGTCCCTTGTCGCCCACCTGCCCGGCCGCGTATTGCATCCAGGAGCCGGGCGCGGCGCCCAGGTCCAAAACCCTGGCTCCCGGCCGGAGCAGTTTCTCCTTCCGGTCCAACTCTTCCAGCTTGAAGACCGAGCGGGCGGCAAATCCCTTGGCCTTGGCCTGGCGGGCGTAAAAGTCCGGCTTGGTATAATCCGCGCGCGCCAAAAATTTCCCCCCTTGCTGCCAGGCCATGATAACGAGAACGGCGGGACTAATCAAGTGATCGGGGCCGGTTTTCCCTTCAATCCCCCGGCCTCAGGGGTTTGGCTCCGGCTCGCGATAGATCGCTTCCAGGTCCAAATCCTGGAAAGCCTGGTAGCGCTCAATTTCCGCCGCGGTGAGCGGAGCCGCGGTGACGGGCAGGTCGAAGTAAAGCCGCATTTTATTCTCCGTGGTATAGGCCGGCCAGGCCGGAAGATCCGGGCCGTTGGGATCTCCGGTCCGGGCGAAGTTGGTGTAATAGGACATCAACTGCTCGGAGAGAGGCCGCGCCTCCTCGTAAACTTTCCGGCTCGCCAGAATCCGGGCGATCCTCGAGTCCAGGTCGAGCGCGCCGTAAACAAAGGGGATGTCCAGGCCGTGGAACGCGCCCATCTTGTCGGGCAGGCGGGTCTTGTTCCAGTCAAAGCGATAAAGGTAAACCGGCGCGCACCGGCTCAACTCCTCGGCCGCAAAATAGCCGCGCGAGATAAAGCCGTCATCCGCCACCGCGATCAGAAGCTGGGCCGGGTGCCGGTAGTCCGAATAGGAATAAAGGGCCATGATCTCATCGGTCTGGGCGCCGAGCACCCGCCGCATCAGCTTGTTGACCAGGAAGCGCGGGACCAGGCTCAAGCCTGGGAAAACTAAAGTGTAGAGCCGGATCTCGTCCCGGGTGTGGCCGACCATGACCGGGACCTGGTTGTAATTCCCGGCCCTGATGCTCTCGATCGGCTGGGCCAAGAGCACGTAGCCGTCAATCGGCGGGGAGTGGCCCTCGCCGCTGGAGCGGAGCAGGCTCTTGCCCTTGGGCACGAACGCCTCGGCCGGCTTCTGCCGCAGGCAGCTCACAACCTCCGAGCCCGCGCATCCCAGCGCCTCGGTTAATTTCCGCCCCTGCCGGTATCCCCTTTCCAAAGAGCTGATGGTGTCGCAGGCGCCGCTCATGACGATGGCGCGGTGGAAAAGCCCGGCCGCCGGAGGGGAGGCGAGCAGGATGCAGACGCTGATCCCGCCCGCGGACTGGCCGAAGATGGTGACGTTCTTCGGGTCGCCCCCGAAGCCGGCGATGTTGTCGCGCACCCATTGCAGGGCCCGGATCTGGTCAAGGATGCCGTAATTGCCCACGCTCTGGTGCGGGTCTTCCGCCTTAAGCTCGGGCAGGGCCAGGAAACCCAGCGCGCCGATCCGGTAGTTGATCGTCACCAGCACCACCTCCCGCTCCGCAGCCAGCCGCGAGCCGTCATACATCTGGTAGGTGCCGGCGCCTTCGCGGTATGCCCCGCCATGGATCCAGACCATGACCGGGAAGGCGCCCGACTTCTGCGGCCGCCAGATGTTCAGGGTCAGGCAGTCCTCGCTGAACGCCGCGCTCTCGCCGCCCGAAGTCAAGACCTCGTCCTGCGGGCACGAAGGGCCGACCTCCAAAGCCCGGAGCACGCCGGCATGCGGCCTCGGCGGCTCCGGCGTCCGCCAGCGCAGTTCTCCCACTGGCGGCGCTGCATAAGGAATGCCCTTCCAGGCGCAGGCGGCATGGTCCGGGACCGCCTGGCCCTGGATCATGCCCTGGGCCGTCTGAACCGGCTCCGAGCAAATCCCATCCGCTGCCGCCCAGGCCACGCTTGACGCCGATAAGCCCGCTACCAGAACCATTAACGCCAGCAGCCGCAGAAACCTGGTCATGACTGTCCCTCCCTCGTTGGTCACTTCTGTTCCTTCTCTTTATTCAAAAGCATATCTTCCAGGGTGTATTGGGCAAAGAACCGATAGCGCGCAAGCTCCTGATCGGTGAGCGGCGCCAGCGTGATGGGATTATCGAAGTAGAGCCGCTCCCGCTTCTCCACGGTGTAAGCCGGCCAGGCGGGCAGGCCCGGGCCGTTGGGGTCTCCGGTCTTGGCAAAGTTGGTGTAGTAAGACATCATCTGCTCGGACAGCGGCCGGCCGGATCGGATCGCCTTCGGGTTGGCCAGGAGCTTGGCCAGGCGCGAGTCCATCTCCAGGGCGCCGAAGACCAGCGGCTCATCCAGGCCATGGAAAGCGCCCATCTTGCCGGCAAACCGGGTATCGTCCCAATCAAACCGGTAATAATAGACCGGCGATTGTCCGGCCAGGGCCTCGGCGGTCAGGAAGCCCCGGGAGATGAACGCGTCGTTGCTGACCGTGAGCAGGAGCTGGACCGGGTGCTTGTAGTCCGAGTAGGAATACAGGGCCAGCACCTGGTCGGTCAGCGGGCCCAGCAAAAAGCGCAAGAGCTTGTTGACCACGAACCGGGGCCACAGGCTCATGCCGGGGAAAAGCATGGTGAAGAGTTTGATCTCGTCGCGGGTATGGCCCACCATCACCGGCACGTGGTTGGAGTTTCCCTGGCGGATGAGGGCGATGGGCTGGTCGGCCAGCACGTAGCCGTCCAGGTGCGGCGAATAGCCCATGCCCCCGCTCAGCATGTTGACCACCGTGTTCTTGCCTTTGCCGACAAAGTCCTCCGCCGGGAGCTTGCGCAGGCAGGGGAGCGGGTCCGGGCCCTCGCAGCCGAAGAGTTTGAGCAGCTCGCGGCCCTGCTCATACCCGTTCGGGAGGGTCTGGGCCGAGTCGCAGGAGCCGCTCATGGGGACGGCCTGGTGGAAGAGGCCCTGGGCCAGGGGCGAGGCGAGCAGCACGCACACGCTCATGCCTCCGGCGGACTGGCCGAAGATGGTGACGTTATTCGGGTCGCCCCCGAACCCGGCGATGTTGTCCTGCACCCACCTGAGCCCCTGGACCTGGTCCAGGATGCCATAGTTGCCGGTGCTGTTGTGCTCGTCTTCCTGGGCCAGCTCGGGCAAGGCCAGGAAGCCCAGCGCCCCGATCCGGTAATCTATGGTCACCACCACCACGTCCCGCTCCGCGGCCAGCCGGGCGCCGCTCGACATCTCGTAGGTCCCGGACCCCTGCCGGAAAGCGCCGCCGTGGATCCAATACATCACCGGATACGGGCCCGGCTTTTGCGGCCGCCAGACGTTCAGGGTCAGGCAGTCCTCGCTGAACGCCCTGGCCTCGCCGCCCGAGGTCAGGGTCTGGTCCTGCGGACAGGCCGCCCCGTACTCGAAAGCTTCGAAGACGCCGGCATGGGCCGGCGGCGGCTGCGGCGGCCGCCAGCGCAGGTCGCCCTTCGGAGGCGCGGCATAAGGGATGCCTTTCCAGGCGCAGGCGGCATGACCGGGCACGGCTTGTCCCTGGATCAAGCCCTCGGTCGTGCTCACCGGCTCGGAGCAAATCCCTCTTTCTTCCGCGCGCAGCGGACTCAGGCTGACCAGAACCAACAGCCCGATCATGCCCGCCATCGCTTTGTGGATCAAGCGCATCGCCGCCTCCCTTCTCCGGAGGAACCGCTATTTCCCCCCTTGCTTTTTTCCCAACGTCCCTTCAAAACCCGGGTGGTCGTCGTAGTAGGTGTCCCAGAAAGCGCACCGGTCTTTCATGTCCGCCGGCTCGGCTTTGACCTCGGTATCCAGGATCAGCCGAAGCTGGTTCTCGCTCGTGAACCGGGGCCACTCGACCAGGCCGGCGCCGTTGGGGTCCCCGGTCTTGGCAAAGTTGGTCCAATAGCCCTGCATCATCCGCGAAAGTTCCTTCGCGCCTCCCAGGTTCTTCTCGTGATAGAACGGCTTCTTAAGCGTGCCGAACACCAACGGCACCTCCATCCCGTGCAGGGCGCCGATATGGCCGCCGTATTTCATCTCGTCGTAATCAAAACGGTATAAATAAGCCGCGTCCTCCAGCTCCGCGGCCGCGGCCAGGCCCAGGTAGGTGGGGCAGGCCAGGCCGGCGTCGGTAAAGGCGCGGCCGAAAGCCTGGCGCGGTTTCGGGCCGAATTCGCCGAGGGGGTAAAGTCGAGCCACCTGCGCCGCTCCGGCCTGGTCCAGGCCCAGGAAGCTTTGCAGCCGGTTCTCGTATTGCGCCGGCCGGGCGCGCCAGAGCTTGCGCCGGAAAAACAAGACCGCATCCACCTCGTTGCGGTTGCTGCCGGCCACGAAGGGAACGCGGTTGTAATGGCCGGCGCGGATCATGGAAAGCGGAGTGCCGGTGAGGAGGTAGCCGTCCTCGTGCGGAGCGTAGGGCATGCCTTCGCGATACAAGTCCTTGAGCCCGCCCAGGAACTTCTCGGCCGGCGCCGCCCGCAGGCAGGCCAGGTCGCCCGGGTCGCAGCCGATCCGCTCCCAGACCATCTTGGCCTTCTCGTAGCCCTGCTCCAGGCTTTCGCTCTTCTCACACCCGCCGCTCTCCAGGATGGCGCGCTGGATCATCCCCTGGTTCAAAGGAGTGGCCAGCATGGTGCAGATGGACCAGCCCCCGGCGCTCTCGCCGAAGATGGTGAGGTTTCCCGGGTCGCCGCCGAACCCGGCGATGTTGTCGTGCACCCACTTGATCGCGGCCGCCTGGTCGAGCGAGCCGTAGCTGCCGGTCGAGCCGTTCGGGTCCTCCGCCCGCAACCCCGGGTCGGCCAGGAACCCGAAAGCATGGAGCCGGTAGTTGGTGGTCACCACCACCACGTCCCCGAACTCGGCCAGCCGGCCCCCATCAAAACTAAACCCGGTGCCGCCCCGGCCGCCGCTGCCCATGATGTAGCCCCCGCCGTGGATCCAGACCATGACCGGGAAAGATCCCGACTGCTTCGGCCGCCAGACGTTCAGGTAAAGGCAGTCCTCGGACATGTGCTTCCGGGCCTTATCTCCAGCCAGCACCTGCATGCACTGGTCCCCGTAAGTCGCGGCGTCCAGCACCCCGGACCAGGCCGGCTTGGGCTGCGGCGCTTTGAACCGGAGTTCCCCCACCGGCGCCGCGGCGTAAGGGACGCCTTTCCAGAAGCAGGTCGCGGTCTGGGGATCGTCATGGCCTTGGACCAGGCCCGAAGCCGTCGGAACCGGCTCCGAGCAAATGTCCTCGGACCGGGCCGTGGCGATCACGGACCACCCCAACATCACCAGGAAGGCCAATCCCACTCCTCGAATTTTCATTTTTCTCTCCCCTTACTACAGATTCATTAAAATTCAATCCTGAAAGTAATCCTGCTTCATGGCCACGGTCAGGCCGTCGCCGGTGAGCAGCCGCGCCGCCAGGCCCTCGATCTTGGGCAGCTCGTAGCCGAAGAAGTAGCGGCAGGTGAAAAGCTTCCCCTGGTAAAAGTTGGCATCAGCCTCGGCGGGATTTTTCGCCAGCGCCTTTTGCGCGACCACCGCCTGCGCGAGCCACTGCCAGGCGATGGCGATGATCCCGAACATTTCGAGGTAGAGCGTGGCGTCGGCCAGGAACAGCTCGATCTCGCCCTTGAGCGCGATCCCGGTCAAATGCCCGGTGACGCGCTTCAGCTTGTCCAGGGCTTCGGCCAGGGCCTGGGCGAAAGGCTTAAGCTCGCTCAGCCCTTTGGCTTCCTGGATGGTCTTGCCCGCCTCTTCCAGGAAGAGCATGAACAACCTGCCGTCCTTCATCACCACCTTGCGGCCCAAGAGGTCCATGCCCTGGATACCGGTGGTGCCCTCGTGGATGGGATGGATGCGGGCGTCGCGCCAGTGCTGCTCGAGCGGGAACTCTTCGCAATAGCCGTATCCGCCCAGGCATTGCAGGCCGGCGCTCACCGACAGGATCCCCATCTCCGAGGGATAGCTCTTGGCCACCGGCGTCAGGATGTCCAGGAGCAGCCCATACTTCTCCTTCTCGTCTCCGCTCAGCACGTGGGCCAGGTCCACCCACTTGGCGCACTGAAAGATCAGGGAAAGCGAGCCTTCCACCACCGCCCGCTGGAACAGGAGCATGCGCTTGACGTCGGCGTGCTCGATGATCGGCACCTGGGGCTGGGTCGGGTCCTTGGAAGTGATCTTCCGGCCCTGGGGCCGCTCCTGCGCATACTGGAGCGAAGCGTAATAAGCGGCCGAGGCGATGGCCGCCGCGCCCAGGCCCACGTCAATCCGCGCCTCGTTCATCATCTGGAACATATACTTGAGCCCCTGGTGCGGCTGGCCCACCAAAAAGCCCCGGCAGTCGTTGTTCTCGCCGAGCGCCAGCTGGGTGACGGGCGAGCCCCGGTAGCCGAGCTTGTGATAGATCCCGGCGCATTGCAAGTCATTGGGCACGAGCTTGCCGCCTTCGGGCCGCAGCTTGGGCGCCACGAAGAGCGAGATGCCCTTCACTCCCGCCGGCGCGCCCTGGATCCGGGCCAGGAGCAGGTTGACCACGTTCGCCACCCCGTCGTGCTCCGCCGCGGAGATGAAGATCTTCTGGCCCTTGATCTTGTAGTATCCCTGCTGGGTCGGATAGGCGGTGGTGGTGAGGTCGGTGAGCGAGCTTCCGGCCTGGGGCTCGGTCAGGGCCATGGTGCCCTGCCACTCGCCGGCGAACATCTTGGGCACATAGCTCTCGATCAGCTCTTTGGAGCCGAAGGAGAGGATGAGAAAGGCCGCGCCGGTGGTTAGGAAGGGATAGACCGCGGCGGAATAATTGGCCGCGGAAAAGATGCAGCGGAAAGCGGACATGATCAGATTCGGCATCTGCTGGCCGCCGTGCTCGTAAGCGGCCTGGGCGCCGATCCAGCCGCCTTCCCCGCATTCCCGCATCAGGACCTTGACCAGAGGATGGACCTTGACCTCGCCGCTCACGAACTCCGGCGGCTTCTTGTCCATCTCGGAAAAGCACGGGAACAATAGCTCCTTGCCGATCCGCATGCCCGTGTCCAGGACCAGGTCAAAAGTCTCCCGGCTGTGGTCCTGGAAATAGGGATAGCGGGTGAGCGACTCCGCCTCGAACATTTCGTAAAGCAGAAATTTCAGGTTGCGCATACTCACAAACTTCTCGGCCATGGCCCGATCCCTCCTTTGGCGAAATAGTGCCTTAAGGATATCAGTAAAGGTAAAGAGAGTTCAACCCCGGCGCGAAAGGCTCTCCGGGAATTCAGGTTTGACAAGCTGCGGACGGTCGGATGTAATGAAACGCTACAGATCCGAGAAAATGCGAGGTGGGGTGATGAAAAAAGGATTATCGGTTGGAATCCTGGCCGGGGTCCTGGTTTTATTCAGCGCCGTTCCCATGACCGGCATCCCCGCCGCGAGCGCGGAGCCCGCGTCCCCTTATCCTCCGGGCGCTCCCTGGCCGGTCATGCGCGGCAACCTCCAGAACACGGGCCAGGGCCGGTTCCTGGAAAGGCAGCCGAACCCGGACCTTGCCCTCAAGCCCCGCCTCTGGCGGACCGGCAACGGCATCTTTTCCACCCCGGTCCTGGATGAACACGAGCGCATCTACGTGGGCAGCGCGGACCATTATTTTTACGCCCTGGACCCCTTCTCGGGCGAGCTGCTCTGGAAATTCGACGCGCGGGAGCTGATGGATTCCGCCGCGCCCTGTCCGGAGACGGCCGGGTTTACGTGCCGGCCGGCGCGGGTCTTTATGCCCTGGACAAGGAAGGCCGTGAGATTTGGGCCTTTGATGTCACCACGAACCGGCCGGAGGGTTTATACACTTTTGGCACCAACTACTGGTGGGAAGGCAACGTGGTGCTTGGCCCGGACCAGAACCTCTACGCCGGCAACAATGATTTTTTCTTCTACAGCATCACGCCGGAAGGGAAGATGAGATGGGCCCATCGCACCGGTTTCCTGATCTGGACGGTGCCGGCCTTTGGGCCGGACGGGACGCTTTACTTTGCCGGCTTCGACATGCGGCTCTACGCGCTCGATCAGGAGACCGGCAAGCTCAAGTGGAAGAAGAACCTGGAAAACCCGCTGGTGGCCTCGCCCGCGCTCGCGCCGGACGGAACCCTCTTTCAGGGAAGTTTCGACGGCAAACTCTACGCCCTGGATTCGAAGCGAGGCAAGATCAAGTGGAGGCTCCAAACCGACAGCCACATCTACGCTTCCGCGGCCCTGGACCCGCAGGGCACGGTCTATGTCACCTCCACCGACGGGTTCCTCTACGCCATTGACGGCGCCAGCGGAAAAGTGCGCTGGACTTTTTATACCGGCGATGCCGTGCGCTCTTCTCCGGTCCTCGGCCCGGACCCGGAAGGCAAAGAAGAATACCTCGTGTATTTCGGCGGCGGCCAGGGCGACGTCTTTGCCCTTCAACCCGACGGCTCCCGCCGCTGGTCCTTTGACACCCTGGTCCTGGCCGGCCGGGTGGACTACCCCAACCTCAATGCCTCGCCCGCGCTCGGCAAGAGCGGCCTGGCCGTGGCCAGCGCCAACGGGGACGTGTTTTACATTCCCTACCATTACTATTTGCAAGAGGGCGCGCCAGGAATCAACCGCGATCCCTCGGACGGATTCCACGAGGAAGGCGCGTGGTGGCACGAGGTCTCGCCCGGCGGCCTGATGGACCGGAATCCGATCCCGAAATCGGAACCCGGCAAAGCCCTTGCCGTGCATCCCTCCCAGGTGGTGATCCTGCGGCTGATCGTGCGGCAAAACGGCCGCACCGCCCGGGCCAAGCTGGACCCGGCTTCCGTGCGCGCCGCGGCCAGCCCTTCCTTTGCGCTCCGGGTGGAAGTGTTCGGCGACGACCGCACCGTGGCCATTGTCCCGGAAGAAATGCTCGCGCCCGGACAAGAATACTCGCTTCGGGTGAGCGCCGCCTATACGGACCAGGAAGGCGGCTCGGGCGAGGTTTCCGGGGTGCTGCAGCTCCAGGTTGCGGAGGCGAAGGGCGAGAGCGTGTTCCTGCAAGGCGAGCATCCTGGTTTTGCGATCACCCACATGGCGTTTCCCCAGCCGCCGATCGTGCCCAGCCTGGACCAGATCGGGATCGCGATCATGCGCATCCCCTTCGTGGTGGTGGAAGTGGACCGGGAGAAAAATACCTTTGTGGCCTGGGCGGTTCAGAAATACGGGGAGAGCGCGGGCGGAGAGGAGCAGGGCATCCCGGATTCCCGGAGTCTGTTCTATGCCTTTTCCGGAAAAGTCAAAGGAGATTTTTTCGAGCTGGAGTCGGACAACTGCTTCTTCGAGGAAAGCTCGTTTCCCTTCCCGCTGGACCGCTTTCGCCTCTCGGGCCGAGCGCTCCGGGACGGCACCGTGGAAAAGGACGCCAGCCTCTGGGCCGAGCTGGACCCGCCCAACCTGCTCAAGGCGCTCACCATGCTCAAAGTTTCCAGCGAAGCGGCAAGCGCCGGCCAGCAAAGCTATGTCAGCCATACGCTTTCCGGCGGGGGGATGAAAGGCTTTCTCTCGGCCGCCCTGGTCAGCGGTCCCACGGTTGTAGGCTACATTGCCAATCATATCTGGCGGCCCTGGGACCTTTACAACGGCCAGGGCCGCTTCATCAGCGCCGGCACCTTCCGCCTGGAGCCGTTGCCGGCCGGGGATAATTTAATGCCGGAGGGCGTGGAAGTCGCCCGGTTCGAATACGACCCGAAAAAGCAGGTGGTGACCGCGGATGTGAAAGTGACCGATCCCCAGGCGAGCCAGGTGATGGTGGGGATTCTATTGAAGGACAACCAGACCGGGAAGCCGGCGCCGGTCAATTACAATATTGCCATGCGCCGGCAGCGCCTGGAGGGAGGGATCAAGCGCACCACCCTGGCCCTGCCGGAACCCAGCCGGCACCGCGGCGACCTGACCGCTTATTTGATGGCTGACCTGAAGCCGCTGCGAACCCTGCAAATCCAATAGAGGGGTGGGAGCCAGGCGATTGACTATTCTTTG
>Ga0315291_10002371_pt1 | contig 24726 bp, 19 predicted proteins | sample YL17G12_20_MG_FD_203070 | JGI IMG/M metagenome (GOLD analysis project Ga0315291, IMG submission 203070) | Sediment microbial communities from Yellowstone Lake, YNP, Wyoming, USA - YL17G12_20 | ecosystem: Environmental > Aquatic > Freshwater > Lake > Sediment | place: USA: Wyoming | collected...
GAAGTCAAATTCGATTGGTTCGATTGGTCGATTGGGGTCGGACCACACTAACATTAATAAATACAATAGTTTTCGACCCCAAAATGGTGAGTTTAGCGAGAAACTCCGGACCGGCGGATTGACATCCCGGGGGCGCGGCAATAGGATTTGGGCGGATGCGCAGCTGGGCTGCCGACAGAAAGAAAGGTCCATGAGCAAGCTTTTACGGATTATCTCACATAGGAAGTTCGCTGTTGCCGTCCTCCTCGTCCTCTTCGCGGCCGTTGTCCCCGCCGGTTCGCGCGGGCCGCTGCGGTTCGCCTGGCTGAGCGACACGCACGTTGGATCGGACCGCGGCGCGGACGACCTCCGGGCCGTCGTCGCCGACATCAACGCGACCAAGGGCTTGAGCTTCGTCTTGGTGACGGGCGACGTCACCGAAATGGGCTCGTTCGAAGAACTTCGCCAGGCCAAGTCCATCCTCGGCGGCCTGCGCCCTCCGTATCACATCATCCCCGGCAACCACGACACGAAGTGGTCGGAGTCGGGCGCGACGGATTTTCCGCGGCTCTGGGGAAGCGACCGCTTCGTTTTTTCGAGCGGCGGCTTCCGTTTCATCGGCCTCGCCCAGGGACCCGTCATGAGAATGGGCGACGGTCATTGGGCGCCTCAGGACGTCCGCTGGCTGGACAAGCTCCTCGCAGAGAAAGATGCCAAGGATAAGCCGACCGTCTTCGTCACCCATTACCCGCTCGACGAGAACATCGCCAACTGGTACGTCGTCCTGGACAAGCTCAAAACCGTCCCCGCGGCCGCCGTTCTGGTCGGGCATGGCCACAGCAACCGGGTCATGGATTTCGAGGGCGTCCCCGGCGTCATGAGCCGTTCGATCCTGGGCACAAAGGATGTCGCCCCCGGGTATACGGTCGTCGAGATCGGCGCGAAAGACATGACGTTCTCCGAAAGGACCGGGAGCAAGACGCTCCCGCCTTGGCATACGATCGAGCTGGATAAGAGCCGTGTTCCCATGGCTGCGGGAGGGCGGGAAACCAGCGGGGAGGAAGGGAAGGCCGGGTCGCCGCCGCGGCCCGACTTCAGCCTAAACGGCCTCTATCCAGACGTCCGGGTCCGCTGGCGATACGACACGGGCTGGACGATCGCCTCTTCCGCCGCCGTGTCCGGAGAGACGATCGTCGTGGGCGATGCGTCAGGCGTCGTCCGGGCTCTCCGCTTCGCGGACGGGAGCGTCGCCTGGGAGTTCCACTCGGGAGGGCCGGTTTATTCGACTCCGGACGTCGGAGGAGGCCGGGTCGTGTTCGGGTCGACGGACGGCGCGGTCTATGCCCTGGATACCGCGACCGGCAAGCCCATCTGGAAAGTCGCGACGGGACGGCCCGTCGTCGCCTGCCCCCGCATCGCCGATGGCATTGTCTTCATCGGCTCGAACGACAGCGTTTTCCGGGCCCTCGACCTGGCCACGGGCCAAGCCGTCTGGAGCCATGAAGGGATCGAGGGTTTCGTAGAGACGAGGCCTCTCGTCGCGGACGGCAAGGTCGTCTTCGGCGCATGGGACGGCCGCCTTTACGCCCTCGACGAGAAGACCGGGCAGCTTGGCTGGACGTGGCAGGGCGACCGGCCGAGCCCGCTCTATTCTCCGGCCGCCTGCTGGCCCGTCGCGGCGAACCGGCGCGTCTTCATCGTCGCCCCGGACAAGCGGATGACCGCCGTCGATTTGGCCACCGGGCAAGAGGTCTGGCGGACCGACCGCTGGGCCGTGCGGGAATCCCTTGGTCTTTCTGAAGACGGGAAACGCGTCTATGTACGGATGACCCAGGATATCGTCGTCGCCATTTCCACTTCCGCCGGCAGCCCGGAAACCGTCTGGGAGACGAACGCCGGGTTCGGCCACGACATCAACTCGGCCATGCTCGTCGAAAAGGACGGCGTCGTTTTCTACGGAACCAAAAATGGCCTGCTCATAGCCCTCGACGCCGCGACGGGAGCGGTCAAATGGCGGCACCGGGTCGGCGTCGCGCTCCTCAACACGGTGACGCCCCTCAACGGCAGGGAAGTGGTCGTCACGGATTTCGACGGCCGCGTCTCGCTCGTCGTCTCGGACCGTTGATGCTTCCCGCGGCCGGCACGACGTTCGATCAAGAAGGGATCAACTCGATTGTCTGCGTATTTATGAACACCGTTCAGATATGTCCCAGAAGCGCTCCTCCGAGCCACTCCGTCGCACTTCTGACGGTCGCTCCGAAGACTCCGCTCCCCGCCGTAGGTTTGACCCCCTCCTGGCGGCCTCTCGCCGGCTCAATCGATGATATAATCCGGACGGGACGGCCATGAAGAAGACGCTCAGGAAGATCCTCCGCATCGGGGCCATCGCCGCCGGACTCGCGGTCCTCGTCCTTGCCGCCGCGGCGCTCCTTTTTATCTTCGACAAGGCCCTCGTCAGGAACCTCCTCCAAAGCCGGCTCGCGAAAACGACGGGCACGACGGTCCGCATCGGCAAGCTCGACTATTCGCTCTTCCCCTTCCGCCTCACGGTCGACGCGCTTGACCTCGGCCAGGAGAACGCCTTCCAGAAAGTGGGCGTCTCTCTGGCCCGTCTCGAGGCCAGGGGGAATTTCTGGAAGCTCGTCCGCGGCAAGAAACCGGCGCTCGAAACGATCGAGGCCGACGGCGTTATCTTCCGCCTGGAGCAAAAGGCCGTTTCCGAAGAGCCGATGGACATCGAAGCGATCCTCCTCCAGGCTTCGGACACCCTGGCCTGGGCCAAACGGATCTCGGTCGCGAACGCCCGCTTGTCCATCTCCATGGCCTCGCAGGAGACGAGCCTGGGGAGCTTCGATATCTCCCTAACGACGGCAGACGCCGTCGGCGAAGTCGCCTATTCCATCGGTCGCTGCGATATCGCCGTTAAGGACAAGGGCGGGGCTTACAGCCTGACGAGCGGCCTGCGCTCTTCGGGCACGCTCCGCCTGGCTTCGCCCTTCGGCCTCGACGCCGCGTTCGATTTCGGCCCGACGCGGCTCGCGGCGGCCGGGGTCGAGCAGTCGCTCTCCGGCGCCACGGTCGAAGTGACGGGCCGGTTCGACATGGGTGCGAAAGAGCTTGCCGTCTCCCGGCTGAAGGTCGGCGTCCTCGGCCTCCTCGACCTCGACGGGACGGCCGCGGGGACGTTCGGCCACAGCGTTTTCCTCGAGGCCGAGGCCAAAGTCCGGCTCGACAAGCTCGAGAACTTGTCCGCCCTCCTCGGGTCCCGTCTGCCCGCGGAGTTCCGAAGCGCCAAGCTCCGGGGCCGGGTGGAGCTTTCGGGGAAGTGCGGAATACACCGTACGAGCCAGGAGACCAACGACAGCCTGTCCGGCTCCCTCCTGCTCGAAGGCGTCGAATTGGACCACGTCGTCGGCGGGCTTCCGCTTCATGTCCGGGCCTCGGGCCGGCTCGATGCGTCCGGCTCGACGCGAGATCCCCGGCTCTCCGCCGATCTCCGGGCGTCATTGGGAAAGATCGCCCTGGACAAGCTCGCCGTAGGGAGGTCGGAGGTTCACCTCGTCGCGGCCGCTACAAAGGATGCCGTGGAATTTTCCCGGCTCGACGCCGTGTTCAAAAGCCTCGATTTCGACGTCGCCCCCGGCAGGAAACTCTGCTTCGACAAGGTCACGCTCGCCGGCAAGTCGAGCCTGAACTTCGGCCAGAAAACCGTGATCGTCGATTCGCTCGACGTCCGGTTCCCCGGCATCGCCCCGCTCTTCGTGACGGGACGATATGGGCTGGGGAAGGCGGGCGCGGCTCAGGTCAGGCTCGAAAGCCGCGGTCTGGACATTCCCGCCCTCCGCGGTCTCGCCGGCCAGTTCATCCCGGAGAGCTTTGCCGGCTGGGACCTCGGCGGCGCGGCCGATCTTTCTCTCGAGGCCCGCAGGCCTTCCTCTTCGCAGGGAGATTGGTCGTTCTCGGGAAGCGTTTCCCTGGCCCAGGTCCGGTTCAACGACCCGTCGTTCACGATCGCCGGCGAAGGCCTCAACCCCGCATTGAAGGTCGAAGGCTCGCATTCCGTTTCGAAGGGGATGTCCTTCACCGGCGCTCTCGACATCGGCCAGGGTGAATCGCTATGGAAGGCGGTCTACGTCTCCTGGAACAAGCACCCTCTCAAACTGACCGTCGCCGGCCGCTACGACCGCGCCTCGGGCGGAGTGGACGGTCTCACGGCCCGCTTCCTGTTCCCGACGATCGGCGAAGTCAACCTCGCCGGCTCGGTCACGACAAGACCCTCTCCCTCGTTCGACCTGCGCACGGACGCCCGCCTGAGCCTCGGGCCCCTCTACTCCCTCTACACCCAGGCCGGTGTCGCTCAAGAGAACCGGATGAGCCTCGAAGGAATGCTCGGGGCGGACGTTCGCATCCGCGGGGAAGGCGATGCGCTCTCGGTCAAGGGCAAATTGACTCTCGCCGGTACCAGCCTCGAGCTTCCATCGTCGAAAACTCTGCTTCTCGGCATCGCCGCCGAGATTCCCGTCCACTACGAGGCCGGAGTGGCCGCGCCGGGCTCCCCTGAGAGCCCGCTCCCCGACGAGGGATTTCTCCGGATCGGCGAGTTCCAGAGCCCCTTCTTGACCTTGAAGCCCGTGGCCATCTCCCTCCGGGTCGGAGCGAACGCCTTCGCCATCGAGCCCCTCGCCCTGGAGCTTTTCGGCGGCCGGCTCGAGCTCGGCCGGACGACCTTCCGCGTCGACGCGACAAGCGGCGCCCTCCGGGGCATCGGCTCCCTGGCCCTCCGCGAGATCGATATCTCCCGCTTCCCCATCCAATCGCCCCAGTTCAAACTGACCGGCAAGATCCGGGCCGAGTTCCCCCGCCTCGACATCAGCTCCCGGGAAATCGCTATTTCCGGCCGGGGCGAGGCCGATGTCTTCAGTGGCAAGGTCGTCCTCCGCGACCTCGCCGTGGCCAGGCCGTTCGCCGCGAACCGCTCCATCTCGCTCAACATCGACCTTCTCGACCTCGACCTGAAGAAGCTGACCGACGAGGTCCCGTTCGGAGAAGTGACCGGCATCGTCAGCGGTGAAGTCCGCAACCTCGTCATCTCCTATGGCCAGCCGGAGCGGTTCGACTTCCGTCTCGAGTCCGTGCCGCGCCAGGGTGTGGCGCAGACGTTCAGCCTCAAGGCCGTGGACAACCTGACGGTGCTCAGTTCCGGCCAGCAGGCGTCCGTCGGGACGGGCGGCTTCTGGATGAGCCTCGTCCGGGGCTTCCGTTATCAGAAGTTGGGCCTCGTCAGCACGCTCCGCAACGACACCTTCACCTTGAACGGCACGATCCATGAAGGCGGCGTCGAATTCTTGGTGAAGAAACCGGCGCTTTTTGGTATAAGTGTCATCAATAGAGAACCCGACAAGGTGATCAGCTTCAAGGAAATGACGAACCGGCTCAAACGGGTCGGCCGATCCGAAAAATAATCTTGCAACGCAAGGAGGACAGCGACATGAAAAAACGATACGCCGCAGGCAGCATCGCGGCTGTGGGTCTCGTCTTCGTCCTGGCCTGCATCACGGTCAACATCTACTTCCCCGAAGCGACGGTCAAGCAGGCCGCTGAGCAGATCGTCGACGAGATCCGCAAGAAGGACGCGGAGAAGGGCGGCCAGGAAGCCGTCAAGAAGCTGGCCTCGCTCCCCGAGGCCGCCGCTTTCTCGTTCGTCCCCGCCGCCTACGCCCAAGAGGCGACGAGCGTTTCGACGCCGGCCATCCGGGCCCTCAAAGAGGCCATGAAGAACCGCTTCCCCGCGCTCAAGCCTTATTTCGATGGCGGCAACGTCGGCGAGACGAACAAGGGCCAGCTCGAAGTCCGGGACGAAGCCGGCCTCAACCTGCAGGCCAAGGCGGCCCTGCGCAACCTGGTCAAGGACGAGAACGGCGATCGGGCCAAACTCTACGCGGAAGTGGCCAAGTCCCTCAACATCGAGGCCAGCCAGATCGAGCGCATCCAGAAGATCTTCGCCGAGAGCTGGATCAAAGCCGCCGCGGCCGGCTGGTGGATCCAGCAGGAAGACGGCGCCTGGGTCAAAAAAAGCTGACCCGGACCGGAACATTCCGCCGCGCGCCGGCGTATTACCGGAGTGTGGGGAACGTCGATTTCCCTCGCACCCATTTACCAGAGGAGATTTCCATGTTTATTGGAAAAAGCCGAAAGCCCGCTCTTGTGGCGGGGATTAGCGCAGTCCTCGCGGCGGCGACGATCTTCCTGACCGCTCAGGAGCGGCCCAAACCGGAAGAGATCCTCAGGCATGCCAAACTCGAGGTCGTTCTGCCCGACTTCCCGGCCGAGGGCCTGATCATGGACATCGGGGGCGGAGGGGAGGGCGTCATCGGCCAGCTCAAGGGCAAGCAGGTCGTCGCCGTCGACCTCAGCAAGCGCGAGCTCGAAGAGGCTCCCGGTCAGCCGTTGATCAAGATCGTCATGGATGCCCGGGACCTCAAGTTCCTGGACAAGACGTTCGACACGGCCACCGTTTTCTTTACTTTCATGTACATCGCGCCGGCCGACCACGCCAAGGTCTTCCAGGAGATCCAACGCGTTCTCCGGCCCGGCGGGCGGCTCCTGATCTGGGACGTCGTGTTCCCCCGGAAGACCGACCCGAGACAGGTTTATGTCATGTATCCCCTTCACATCCAACTGCCGGGCAAAGCGATCAACACCGGCTACGGCGTGAAGATCAACGAGGGACAGGGAGCGGACCATTATCTGGAGCTGGCCGCCGCGGCGGGCTTCGAGGTCGTCTCCCGGAAAGACGAGGCCGGCTGGTTCCATCTCGAGTTGAGAAAACCGGTCTGACCCGGAACCGGGTCCGGCCGGGGCCTCTCGCCCGGCGCCGGCCGCGCCCTTCTTGACATCGATCAAGGACCGGGACTACAATCGTCCCCTAAGAGCAGGGGTGTTCCTGCAGAACTCAAAGGGCGAATGTCTTTCCCAACGAGGTCCCCAATGAACATGCGGAAAGGAAGGGCGGCTTTTGTCATTCTGGGCTCCCTGATCGTCATCGTTTCCTCCCTCGCCGGACAGTATAAGGTCAAGACCGAGAACGGCGTCACGATCGTCACGAACGGCAAGATACCGGATCCGCCGAAGGGCGCGCCGACCAAACTGATCCTCGAAGAGATCTATACGGTCGGCGGCGGCGATGCGCCCGATTCGTCATTCGTCGAGATCTCGGCTATGGACGTCCTTAAGGACGGGACGGTCTATGTCCTCGACACGAAGGACAACCGGGTCAAGGTCTTTGACGCCAAAGGCAAATTCCTGCGGGCTTTCGGCAAAGCGGGCCAGGGGCCGGGGGAAATGAACCAGCCGGTGGGGATCCTCATCACGCCGGAGAATGAAGTCCTCGTCGAGGACGCCCTCAATCAGCGGCTGGCGGTTTTCGGCCTCGACGGAACGTTCAGCCGGCATATCTCCACGGCGAAAGCCCTGGGTCTATCCGGAATTATGATGGACAGACGTGGCTTGATCGTCGCCCGTTCCATGGGCCTCGGCGAGGCCGGCAAGATGTCCATGGACGTCAAGACGTACGACAAGGACTTCAATCCGAAGGTCAAACTGGCGTCTTTCGAGTTCCCGGTCTCCCTTCAGGCCAAGATCAACCCGTTCTCGGCGATGAACCTCCTTTATGCGCTCGACGGCCAAGGCGGCCTCTATTTCGGCAGTCAACCGGGCTATGAGATCAAGGTCCTTTCCCTCGAGGGAAAGCCCCTCAAGACGATCGGCCGGGAATACGACCCGGTCCCGATCACCAAAGAGGACAAAGACGAAATGCTCGCTCTCATCCCCAACGTTTCCGGCGTCAACGTCAGGGATATGATCCAATTCCCGGAGCATTTCCCGCCCTTCGGCAATTTCGTCCTGGCCGACGGGGGGCGTCTTCTGGTGAGAACGTATGAAAAGGGACGGGCGAAAAAAGAGTATTATTGGGACGTTTTCGACGCCGAAGGCCGCTATATCGCCAAGGTTCCCATCGTCCACGAAATTCGCTTATGGCAGGACGAGAAGGCCTATTTCTTCGTGGAAGACGAAGACGGATACAAAACCCTCAGGTGCTGCCGGGCCAGCTGGGAAAAGTGAGAAGGCCGGCCGTCTCAGAGGGCGGACCGGTAGATTCCCGCCAAATCCTCTATGGTCACTTCCGCGGGCGTGATGAGCACGTCGCCCTTGATGATCGTTTTGCGGGCGAACGCGAGGATCTCGTCCTCGCGGAGGCCGTATTCTGATAGCTTGGTGGGGACACCCAGCCCGCTCAGGAAGGTTGAAATCCCTCCCTGTGGGGCAAAGAGCCCATCGATCGTCCGGATCCGGTCGGGGATGCGGCCCGCCCGACGGAGGAATTCGAGGACCGGCGCCAGAAGAACGGCGCTGGCCCGGCCGTGCGGGATTCCGTAGAACATCGTCAGCGGATAGCCCATGATATGGGGCAGGATCGTGCTTCCGTGGGTGATGGCCACCCCGGCCAGCATCGCCGCGTAGGACATCTGGTCCACGGACCCGGGGACCTTGCGGACGGCGGGAGCGAGGTGGGCGAGGACGGCCCCGGCGGCCTCGAGCGCCAGCGTATCGCTCAGCGGAGAAGCGATCGTCGAGAGATAGGCCTCCACGGCATGAGCCAGAACGTCGAGGCCGGTGTTGAGGGCCACGGTTTCGGGCATGCCTGCCGCCAGTTCCGGATCGACGATCGCGACGGCGGGGAAGATCGAAGGATGACCGTAGCCGACCTTGTTCCCGGCCCGGGGGTCGGTGAAGACGGCATAGGGAGTGACCTCGCTCCCCGTGCCGGAAGTCGTGGGGATGGCGATGACCGGGAGCGCGGGGCTCGAGGGCTTATCGCCGGCCAGCAGCCCTCGCAGGTCTCCGTCGTGGGCGGCGCTCAGGGCGATGCCCTTTGCCGCGTCCATGGGCGATCCGCCGCCGAGCCCGACGATGAGCCGTGCGCCGAGATCCCTGGCTTCTTTTGTGCCGGCCTCGACCGTGGCCAGGGAGGGATTCTCCTCCACTCCGTCGAAAACCCGGACGTCGCGTCCCGCCAGCCCCCGCCTCACGGCGTCCAAGGCCGGAGTTCGTGTCGCCACTCCCCGGTCGGTGACGACGAGGACGCGGCGAGCCTCGCCGGGGATGTGGGGACCGATGTCCCGGACCCGTCCCCTCCCGAACAGGACCTTCGTGGGCAGGTGGAAATCGAAACCGTTCACGGCTTGGCCTTTTCCACGGGATGGCGGATGATGGTCCGAAGCTTCTCCGGGGCGGAGCGCCGCGGATCGCCGATGTAGATCTCGTGATGCCTGCCGCGCAGCTTATACCCCTGTTCCTCGACGAAAAGGCGCAGCCGCTCGATCGTCGGCCCTTCGGCCGCGTACGGCCCGACATGCATGACCTGGGCCGCCCGTCCTTCGGCGAACTTCTCGAACCGGACCTCCGGGAGCCCGGGGAACTTGGCTTTTTTCTTGACCGCCGCGACCGCCTCGCCGACGTCTTTCTTCGTCACGATGTCCGGCAAGGCGATGAAGATCGTCCACTTCCAGTTTTCACGCTTGTCCCTGAGGAAGTCGGCGACGTCGTTGGCGCACCACAGCCCCTCGAGGGCCATTACCGGGTAATCGACGGCTTTGTCCTTCTTGAATGAGAACTTGAGCGTGTAAGCGACGCTGTAGAGCGAGCCGACGGCCTCTTGGAACGCCGGTCCGTTCGGGTCGCCCGTTCCATCGACCATGAGATCATTCATCGGCGGGACATCGATGATCGAGGGCGTTGCGGCCGACGCGGTGTAGTACGGCTTGAGCGTTTTCTTGAGGTCGATCGTTTTCAGGCTCTTGCTCCTTCCCTTTTTCATACCACGCTTTTGATAAAAAGTTAACTGATCCTTGACAACTCCGCCTTGCCCGGAATGGATATTCGTATCGCCCGGGCGAATATCCGGAGGTCAGGGCCGGATGCTGAGGGTGATCTTGAAGACGCCCCGTTCTTCATGTGGATAAAAGCGGCTGGCCGGGTCCCAGCGCCTTTCCCAGTTCTTCGAGTAGACGAGGTATATCGTGTTCCCCGGAGAGATTTCCCAGCGGAAACGGGTGTTGATGCCGAGTTCGTTCGAATCGTCGTCGTACTGGACGTAGTTCATCAGCCCCAGCCGGGGCGTGAGGTAGAAATCGGCCTTGAACTGGTAGACGTTCTCCTCAAAGTTCCCCTGGGGCAGCCGGCCGCGGACGAGGTTGGCGTCGAGCCCCAACGTGGCGAAACCCTTGAACTTGAGGCTGAAGCCGAGCTCGACGTCGTCGTAGTGCCCGGAATAAAACTCCCCGAACTTCCACTCCAGGCCTACGGACCAGGGCCTGTGGGACGCGGTCTCGAACTGGACGCCGTAGTTGGTGAACGTGTAGGCGCCCGGGGGCAGGATGACGCCGTCGGAGACTTCCCAATCTTCGCGGAGGAGATCGAAGTTAGGGACGACGTTGAACTCAAGATGCTCGCCGCTCTCCGTCTGCAAGTTGAGCGGGGCGGTGAAGATGCGTCGCGTCTCGAGGACGCCCTGGAGGTCCCAGGTAAAGGAGAACCGGAGCTCGTAGAATAACTGGCGGACGAGGCGGCCGACAAGGCCCTTTTCGGGCCTGGGCATGTAGTTGACGCCCAGGTTGAAGACCCGGATGTTCTTCCGCGGCAGGAAACCGATGCCCGGGTCGAGGGCGTCGCCGTAGGAGTTGTAGGTGGCGGCGATGTCCCAGAGGTCGTTGGGGTAGTCGAGCTTGAAGCCGAATCCCTCGTGCCGGCCCGCCGGATTCTCGTTCCAGTTGTAGACGAACCAGCCGCCGGCGAGGAAGTTCTTGTCCTTCATGAAACGCGAGGTCTGGTAGACGAGGTCGAAACCGGCGAGCGAGTTCTTCGCACCCGTCGGGCTGCCGTCCGTGAAGATGAGGCCGATCTTGCTCTCGGCCAGGATGTTCTGGGAGACGCGGGCGGCCAGGAAGTTCTCGGCGGGAAGGCCGTTCTGAGCGTCCGTCCGGACATCGAGGACCTGGAGGTTGGTGTTCCCGAGCTTGCCGTAGGCCTTCGTCCCGAAGACGACCGGGACCTGCCGGCCTTCGAAAAGCCCGATCCGGCGGCTGAAGAACGGCGCAAAGCCGCCGCCCGCGCTCGTCGTCCCGAAGTTGAAGATCTCCGAGCCCTCCAGGAAGAATGTCCGTTTTTCCGGGAAGTAGAGGGGGAACCGGGTCAGGTTGACCCGGCGCTCGTCGACCTCGGTCTCGGCAAAGTCCATGTTGTAGCTGAAGGCGCCGACGAAGTTGGGCGTAAAGTTCTTGTAGAGGTCGAAGCCGCCCTCCCGGGTCCAGTCAGTCGGCTCGCCGGACTCGTGGTTCCTGGATGCGCTCGCCAAGCCGTAGGGCTTGAACGTCAGGCCCAATCCTTGTTTGACCCCGGCGACGCCTTCGAGGGCGGCGGCTTCTGCGGGATTGGTGAAGAAGCTATCGCCGCGGGCTCCCGAAAGGCGGTCGGTCTCCTGCTTGCGGGCGATGACGCGCTCGACGTTGACCCCCCAGCTGGCCAACTCGGGCTTGAAGGAGATCGTCTTGAACGGGATCCGGACCTCCGCCGACCAGCCGTCTTTGCCGATGATGCTCCGCGCGTCCCAGATGCCGTCCCAGGCGAGGCTCGAATGCTCGCCGGTGGCCAAGCCTTCGCTCCGGGCGCCGCGGGGATTGACGGAGAAAAAATAGGCGTTGCGGCGGTCCTGGAAGGGGTCGAGGAGGACGCGCACGGCGTCTTCGCTCTCGCCTTCCTCGTCACCGTCGTAGGACATGGAATTGGCTGAAATGCGAGCCGGTTCGCGGTCGTAGCAGAAAACGCCGACGTAGAGGCTGTTTTCGTCGAAGATAATGCGGAGCTCGGTTTTTTCGGAGGGCTCGTCGCCCGGCCGGGGGAAGACCATTTTGAATCCCGAAAAAACGGGGGCTTTCTGCCAGACCTCGTCGTCGAGACGGCCGTCGAGGTTGGGGCCCTTCTCCACCCGGACGGCGTGGATCGCAGCGGCTTCGGATGATGGGGTTTGAGGGGCGGCGAAGGACAGCAAAGGACCGAGGGCGGCGAGAGCGGCCAGGACCGGACCCGGTTTCATGCTGATTTCTTTCCCCTAAAGAGCGGCAGTATGCCAAAATCGGGGAAAGACCGGGGCGAATCGGCCGCTCAGGCGGTGGCTCCCTTTTTCTTGCCGAAGCGCAGCTTCATGGTCAGGATCTTGTCGCTCGAAAAGACCCGGGCGGCGAAGACGACCAGGACGACGAAAACGACGAGCATATAGGCGAGTCCGCCGAAGATCAGGCCGTAGTTGCCGAGGTAGAGGTTCTGCGAGACCAGGAACGGGTGCGAGAAGGGGATGGCCAGGATGAAGATCTTCACCGGGAGGGGGACCGTGTTGATGTCGGCGAAGAGGGAGATGAAATACGGGATCATGACCATGAACATCAGGGGCATGATCATGTTCTGGGCGCTGCGGAAGTCCTCGGCCAGGACACCGAGGATCATGGCGATGGCCAGGGCGACCAGAATGGCCAGGAAAAGGGCCACACCGAGCACGATGTAGCCCGAGGTGTTAAAGTAAAGGCCCAGCTGGCGCATCATCGCGGCGCCTCCTCCGCCGCCGGCCTGGGCGCCGGCCCGGGCGGCCTCCTCGCCGATGCCGCCGACGAAGCTTTTAAAGCCGAACATGTAGATGCCGGCCGAGAGCAGGCCGACAAGGCCGGCGGCGAGCATCTTGGCGGTGATGATCGAGGTCCTGCGGATGGGCACGGTCAACAGGGTTTCCAGGGTCTTGTTCTGCTTTTCCATGGCTATGGCCGAAATGACCATCTGCGAGGAGTAGATGACGATCATCATCAGGACGACGGGGATGAGAAGGGACTGCTGGGAGATAAGGCCGGCGACCGTGCCGGCCGACCCCTCGGCCATGCGATCCCTGACGACGACGTAATCCTTGCTCTTGATCGGGTTTTTGAGGCTCTGCGGATCGAATTCGGGGAGCTTATCCTTGAGGAAATTATTGGACAGGACGTTGTTCAACGCCGAGATGACCCCGCCGACGACGATCTGGCCCCGGGCGCCGATGAGCGAGAACGTCCTCATGAAGGAATAGGTCTCGATCTCGCTCGGCCTGAGGCCCTTGAGGGAATCGCCGAAGCCGGCCGGGATGACGAGCAGGAGCTTCGAATCCCCGGCCTTGGCCGCCTCGAGGGCTTGCTCCTTGGCCTTCCCGGACTGGTCGAGGATCTTGAACCGTGCCGATTCGAGGCCCTTGAGCAGGGCCTGGGAGGCCGGTGAACCGTCCATGTCGAGCGCCGAGATCGTCTGGACGCCGATGGCCTTCTGGACCTCCTTGCGGCTGACCTGGCCGATGAAGTTGAACAGGATGATGGTGAACGCGAGGGAGATGATGAGCTGGGCGGTCACCAGCTCCTTGATCTCTTTCTTGAGAAGGTTGAGGAATCTTTTCATCGGAGGGAACTCCTGAAGACTTCTTCCATGTTCTTGGCCTGGTGTCTTTCCTTCAGCTCGTCGGGCGTCCCGGAATCGAGGATGCGGCCCTTGTCGATCAAGGCCACGCGGTCGGAAAGGAACTCGATCTCGAGCATGTTGTGGGAGGACAGGAGGACGGACGTCCCCTCTTTGACGTAGCGCCGGACGATCTCCCGGACCTCCAGGGCGTTGAGGACGTCGAGGCCGGAGGTCGGCTCGTCGAGGATGGCCAGGACGGGCCTGGTCATCAGGGCCCGGGCCAGCAGGATCTTCCGGGTCATGCCCTTGCTGTAGGTCCCGACCTTGGTCCTCAGCCGGTCGCCGAGCTCCGTGATCTCGACGGCGCGGTCGACGAACTCCTTCTCCTCTTCCGGCGTCCGGGCGTAGAAGTTGGCCATGAAGTGGAGGTAGTCCAGGCCCTTCATGTTCTTGTAGGCGCCGGCTTCCTCCGGAAGATAGCTGATCTTCTCCCGGACGAGGTCCGGTTCTTTGTGGAGGTCGTGGTTGAGGAAGGAGATCGTTCCGTCGGTGGGCGTGAGAAGCGTGGCGATGATCCTCAACGTGGTCGTCTTGCCGGCCCCGTTCGGGCCGATCAGGGCGAACACCTCTCCCGGCCGGACCTCGAAATCGATGCCCGCCAGGGCCATCTGTTTTCCGTAGGATTTTTTCAATCCCCTGACGGTCAGGACATTATCCATGGGCGACTCCCTAAAGGTGGCGTGAAAATAACGGACCTATTCTATCGGATACGCGGAGGGAAGTAAACGGTTTTGCGATTATTCGAGGTTGACGTCCTCGTGGTAGTCCACGGAAACCCTGGCCCGGGAGCCGGGCCGGGTCCCGAGGAGCGCGATCGCGCGCAGGAACGTCCGGTTGCGGCGCTTCCAGGTCCGGTTGAGGTTCCGGGCGTAGTGGGCGATCGCGACGCCGAGCCACTGGCCGGCGGCGATCTTCCGGACCGTCTCCTTCAGCGAATAGAACTTCCTGTGGGCGAAGATCTGCGCTTTCTGGAGGTCGGGGAGCGAGAAACGCGCCGGCTGGAAGACGGCGTGATGGGCGTCGTAGAGGGCCCAGTCGTGGAAACGGATCCGGTTCTCCGAAGTGATCCGGTCGTAAAAGGCGGAGCCGGGAAGGGGGGTCAGGATGAGGAACTGGGTCGAGGTCAGGCGGGCCCTCTTGGCGAACCGGACCGTCTTGCGGACCGATTTCCAGTCGTCCTGGTCGAAGCCGAGCACGAACATGCCGTGGATGTGGATCCGGCAGCGGCGGAAGACCTTGACGGCCCGGGCGATCTCGGCCACGGTCTGGCTTTTTTTCATGCCCTCGAGGCTGTCCGGGTTGACGGATTCGAAGCCGATGTAAACGGTGTGGCAGCCGGCCTTCTTCATGAGGCGGACGAGATCCGGGTCCCGGGCGATGTCGGCCCGGACCTGGGTCGTCCACTTGAACATGAACCTCTCGCGGATCATGGCCTCGCACAGGTCGCGGGTCCGCTTCGGATCGGCCGCGAAGTTGTCGTCGTAGAAAAAAATGAGGGTCTTCCGGTCGTTGTAAAGGCGGAGCTCCTCGATGATGTTCTCAATCGATCGGAAACGGTATTTCCGGCCGAACATGCCGGTCACGGAGCAGAAGGAGCAGTCGAAGGGGCACCCCCGCGACGTCAGGACGGGGATGGACGACATGTGCTTCGTGCCCTTGGCGTCGGGGCGGAGAAGGGAAAAGTCGGGGAAGGGGATGCGGTCGAGGTCAGAGGCCCGGGGCGCCATCGGGTTGTGGACGACATTTCCCGCGGCGTCCTTGTAGGAAAGGTTGGGGACATCGGCGAAACCCTCGCCGCGCTCCCGGGCGTCGATGAAGGCCGCGAGGGCCGCCTCGCCTTCGCCCCGGACGACGAAGTCGGCGTGCTCCAGGGCCTCCTCGGTGAGGTAGGTCACGTGGGGACCGCCCATGAGGACGGGGATGCCCTTCGCCCGGGCCCGGTCGGCGATGGCGTAGGCCCGGGGCGCGGTCGAGGTGATGGTCGAGATGCCGACGAGGTCGGCCGAGGCGACCGCGTCGAAATCGATCTTCCGGAAATCCTCGACGTAGACCTCGACGTCCCAGCCGCGCTTCTTCATCATCGTCCCCAGGATGAGCGTCCCCAAGCGGGGCAGGGGGAACTGGCTGAAGATGTGGAGGTTCGGCGCCTGCGGTTCGACGAAGACGATCTTAGGCATCGTCTCCCTCCTTGGCTTTTTTTCCCCGTTTACAATTCTTAGCCTGGATGGCCAGGATGTCTTTTCTCTTCTTCTTGAGGAGGTCCTGCCAGCGTTCGATGCCCTCCTCGAGGAGCTTCATCTTGTCGAAAAGCCCTTGGATGGCCCCGAGCATGGCCTCGAGCTTTTTCTCCACATCGGGCCGGGGGAAGGAATTGGGGGCGGCCTCGATGGCCAGGAGCGTCCGGACGTCGTTTGAGACCGCCTTGACCTCATCGAGAGTATAGCCGAAGAGCTGGAGGTCGCGGATGAGCTTGCAGAGGAAAACGTAGGATTCCGAATAGAGCCGGAAACCGCCCTCCGTTCGCATGTCGGGCTCGATGATGCCCTTGTCTTCCCAGTGCTTGATCGTCCTCGGGCTGACGCCGGACCGCTCGGCCAGATTGCCGACCGTGAGGAGGCGGCCCTTGTCCGGGTCCCGCTTACGGCCGCGCTCGTCATGGGGAAGGCCGACCTTCTTGATGATCTTCAGGATCTCCTCTGTCCCGTAACCGAGGTCGGCGAGCCTCCGGATGTGGGCGACGCGCTCGAGGCTCCCGGCAGCGAAGAGGGGGGCCTTGCCGTCGCCGAAGCCGTCCGGCTTGAAGAGCTTGGCCTTGGCCCATTCGGCGAGGCGGTCGGGGGCGACGCCCGCCTTGCGGGCCAGGTCGTCGAGCGTGAGGACATCTTTGTTCATAATATACCTATACGTTTAGTTATGTATTAAATATCAATCAACATGAACGCATAGGAATATATTATCTATGGAGGAGCTTGTCAAGGGAAAAATTACGGCCAAACTCTTCCGGAGGGGAGAGATCCCCGGGCCTTGGAGAGCTGCCGCTCCGCCATCTTCTTGAGGCGGTCGGCATCAGCCGCGGGAGGCGCTGGCCAGGTCGCCTGTCCGACCCTTGCCAAAACATCTTTGGAGTCCGTCACCGGCGGAGGGAAGGGGCGAAGGCCGGCCGCCCATTCGTCCCACTGTCCCAGGACCTCCTCGAGGCGCCGGAGCGCGAGCTCGGTCTGCCGGATGGTCTCTCCGACATCGCCGACGAAACCGGCGATGCCACTGGCGAGTTTCTTCATCAGGTCCTCGATCCCCGCAGGCGGATCGGGCTTGAGGTAATCCTTTTGAAAATTGACCACGAGCCCCTGCAGGCGCTGGGCAGACTGCCAGAGCTCCCGCGTCCTCAGCCGGACGAGCGCCGTGTCGGCCCCTATCCCGGCCGTCGCTCTCTCGAACTTTTCCCTGTCGGATGCGCGGACAAGCCGGGGCCTCCCCCGCAACGTTTCGAGCATTTCGAGCCGGGCCTCGACCTCGTCCCAGCCTGTGGCGATGTCGTTCGCGGCCGAGCGGCAAAATGATCCGTGGAATTCGGCTTCGGCCATGAAGGCCCGCAGTTCGTCCCATTGGACGGCGAGTCCGCCCCCCCTGAATTCGGCCTGGATCCGGGCCACGAGCGCTTCGCCGTCCATCCCGGCGTGTATGCCCTCGTGCATCAGCCCGCCGGCGAACATGTGGGCGTTCTCTTCGCGGAGTCCCTCGAGGAGCCGGGAGTAGAGGGCTTCACCGAGAATTTTCCGGAGACGCTTTTTCGAAACCTCGTCTCGAAAATGGGATTCGAGCCTTCCCGTCTTCTCCTGGAAGGCCGCGGCCTCGCCCCCGCCGGCCGCGTCGAGCATCCGCCCGTACTCGCCGACGATCGAGCCGTCCGCGAAGGTCCGTCGGTTGGCTACGCTCAGCAAAAGGTAGGCCGAATCGTGGATCTCCATGAACAGCCGGCCGTCCGGACCGAAGCCGTGGGTCATGAAGTAGGTCCCGGGCTCGACGTAATAGACGCTCGCGGGAAAGTACCGGCGGGCCCGGTCCCATGCGTCGCGATATCCCCCCTCGACCCATTCTCTGCCGGGGAATCGGGCGCGCAGGACATCGAGCGGCGAGTCGAGAACGGCCTGGATGACCACCCTCCTGGGGTCTGCCGGCGGCATATCCTTGAAGAGCGTCCGTTCGGGAGTTTGTCCCCAGAGAAATGGCAGGGCCGCGAGATAAAGGACGGCTCCTTGCAGGAATGTTCTCGCCGGGCAGGCGGACGGCGTCATTGCAGCCTTGTCGGAGATTTCCGGCCCCGCATAAAACCCCGCGGCGGGGTTTCGGGCCGGAAGGAGAGGGTCTTGTCCGTTAGAGCACGGTCTCAGGACGTTTCCCGGGCGGGATCGTCCGGACCGGGCGGCGCCGCCGGGGCCTCGTCCGGCGTCAGCTCCTGGGATTCCCCAGTGGGCGCATCCAATTTTCCCAGGCGTCTCAACCGCTTTTCTTCCTGTTTTTTGAGGCGCCTCAGCTCTTTGCCTCTTTTTTCGCTCTTAAATGCTCTGTTTCCTCTGGCCACCAAGCCTCCTTGCTCTAAGATTTCTCTTATCATACAGAGAAAGTCCCGCCCGTTCAAGTGTCCCGGACGGCTGTCCGCGGAATTCCTCTTCCGCCGGACGACTCCTCTCTGTTATAATCCGGGCATGCCTGAACTTCAAGGAACGAACATTCTCTTTCGCCGGTGGGACGCATCTCCGTCGCCCGCGTCCCCCAAAGCCGTGTTTCTCCTCGTCCATGGCCTCGGCGCTCACTCGGCCCGCTGGAATTTTCTGGCCGGCCACTTCGCCGAACGCGGCTTCGCCTCCTACGCCGTCGAGCTCCGCGGCTTCGGCCGGACGCCTGAACGGCCCCGGGGCCACATCGGCTCCTTCCGTGTCTGGGACCGGGACGTCCTGGAACTGCGGGACATCATCGGGAAGGACTTTCCGGGCAGAAAGGCCTTCCTGCTCGGCGAGAGCATGGGCGGCCTTCTCGCCTTCAACCTGGCCTGCCGGAACGCCGACAAGTTCGCCGGCCAGGTCCTGATCGCCCCGGCCTTCAAGAACGGGATGAAGTTCCCCCTGAGCACCTATCTCAAGCTCGTCGCTTTCATCCTCTTCAAGCCGACCAGGATGATTGACTTACCCTTCACCTCGGAGATGGTCAGCCGCGACACGGAGTATCTCCAGGTCATGAATGCGAATCCGGACGAGCTGCGCATGGCCAGCCTGAAGTGCCTGTTCAATTTTATGCCCGAACAGGCCGGGTCGGGGAAGCGCGCCAAAAAACTCGCCGTCCCCACGCTCTTCCTCATCCCGGGGATCGACCTTCTGGTCGACGAGCGGGCCGGGCGGAAGATGTTCCGGAAGCTCCCGCTCGCCGATAAGACCCTCCTCGAGTACCCGGACATGCTCCACGCGCTGTCGATCGACCTCGGCCGGGAAAAGGTTTTCAAGGATGTTCTAGACTGGGTCGCCCCAAGGGTTTGACGTGGGCCACGTTCTGGCCATCGACCAGGGCACGACCGGGAGCCGGGCCATCGTCTTCGACCGGCGCGGTCGGGCCGTCGGCGCGGCTTACGAAGAGTTCCCGCAATATTTCCCCCGCCCCGGATGGGTCGAGCACGATCCCGAGGAGATCTGGCGGAGCGTTTACCGGACCGTTCAGAAGGCCCTTGCCGCCGTCCCCGGCCGGACGATCGCCGCCGTCGGCATCACCAACCAGCGCGAGACGACGGTCGTCTGGGACCGAAAAACGGGCCGGCCCGTCGGGAACGCGATCGTCTGGCAGTGCCGCCGCACGGCCGGCCGCTGCCGCGAACTCAACGCGCGGAAGGGCCTCGCCCGCCTCGTCCGGACTAAAACGGGCCTGCCGATCGATGCCTACTTCTCGGCCACCAAGGCGGAGTGGATCCTCGACCGGGGCGGCCTGCGCGAGCGGGCCGGGCGCGGCGGCCTCGCCTTCGGCACGACGGATTCCTGGGTCCTCTGGAAGCTCACCGGCGGCGCGAGCCACGCCACCGATCCCACCAACGCCTCCCGGACCATGCTCTTCAATATCCATAAGCTCGATTGGGATGACGACCTCCTGCGCCTTTTCGGCATCCCCGCCGGCATCTTGCCCTGCGTCCTGCCGTCCTCGGGCGAATTCGGCCGGACGATCCGCCTGGGCCGGCTCCCGGCCGGGATCCCCATCATGGGGGTCGCCGGGGACCAGCAGGCCGCGCTTTTCGGCCAGGCCGGCTTCAGGCCCGGAGCGATCAAAAACACCTACGGCACGGGCTCGTTCATCCTGCTCAACACCGGGCGAAAGCCCGTCGAATCGAAGCACGGCCTGATCACGACGGTCGCCTGCGGTCCGGGCGGAAAAACCGCCTACGCCCTCGAAGGGTCCGTGTTCGTCGCCGGGGCAGCCCTCCAGTGGCTGCGCGACGAGCTCGGCCTCATCGCCTCGGCCGCCGAATCGGAAGCCGCGGCCGGGGCGGTCGAGGACAACGCCGGGGTTTATTTCGTTCCGGCCTTCGTCGGGCTCGGGGCTCCCTACTGGGACGCCGAGGCGCGGGGGACCATCGTTGGACTGACCCGCGGCGCCAACCGGAACCACCTCGTCCGGGCGGCCGTCGAAGCGATGGCCTACTCGACGCGCGACGTCCTCGAAACGATGCGGCAGGATTCGGGGCTGAAGATCCGCGAGCTGCGGGTCGACGGCGGCGCTTCGGTCAACGACTTTCTCTGCCGTTTCCAGGCCGATATCCTCGGCATTCCGGTCGTCCGCCCGAAGGCCGTGGAGACGACGTCGCTCGGAGCGGCCTACCTGGCCGGCCTGGGCGCCGGTTTGTGGGAGACGACGACCGATATCGAGCGCCTCTCGGTCGACGAACGGAAGTTCACGCCGGCGATGAGCCGGCCCTTCGCCGACAGGCTCTACGCGGGCTGGCTGGCCGCTGTGCGCAAGGCCCGGGCGGCCTGAGCATATCGAGAATATAACGGGGGCTTTTCCCCATAATGATAAATGTCCCCGCGAGGCTGCGATGGATATCGCCCCGACGACCCCCGTAGCGGAGGGGGCCCCATCGCTTGAGATGGGGGGACCGCCGGGACAGGTCCCCCGGGGGCCGGGGGGCTAGGGGTGATATCCTGAGCGAAGCTGAAGAGGGGACATCCTTCTGATTGGAACGAGTGCTTTTTCAAGGAGGCGCCCATGAGACGCTTGATCGGTCGGTTCGTAATCGCGGCTTTCTTCATCTCTGTGCTCGTAATCGCGGTTTCTGCCGCGAGCGAATGGCGGCCCGATTGGCCCGTCCTCAAGACCTATGACCGGGACCACATCGACAAGATCGCCCTTCCCCTTGGCGGCATCGGCACGGGCACGGTCAGCCTCGGCGGCCGCGGCAACCTCGTCGACTGGGAGATCATGAACCGGCCGGCCAAGGGCTATATTCCGTTCGTCGGGCAGCAGCTCGGGCCGTTCTTCGCCATTCGCGTCTCTTCCGGAGACTCGTCGTTCACCCGCGCCCTCGAGGGCCCGCTTCCGCTCTACGCCTACGAAGCGTCCCACGGGTCGACGGCCGTGAACCACGGCCTGCCCCGCTTCCGCGAGGCCTCCTTTGCCGCCGCCTACCCGCTCGGCCAAGTGCTCCTCTCCGACCCTGCCTCTCCCGTGGACGTCCGCCTCGAAGCCTGGAACCCCCTGGTTCCGGGCGACGCGGAGGCGAGCGGGATACCCGTGGCCGTCCTGCGCTGCGTGATCATCAACAAGACCGACAAGCCCCTCCGGGCCGCGGTTTGCGGGACGCTCCCCAACTTCATCGGGGCCGACGGGTCGAAACTCGGCCAGGACTGGAAGAGCGACCCGCTCACGGCCGGCCCCAAGAAGAACAAGAACGAATTCCGGGCGACCGCAGGCCTGCGCGGCATCTTTATGTCCTCGGACGGGGTCGACCCCAAGGACGAGGCCTTCGGGTCGATCGCCCTCGCCGCCCCCGCGGGGACCCGCGGCACGAGCCGGACCGCCTGGCTCGCCGCGGGATGGGGGACGCCGCTCCTTGATTTTTGGGACGATTTCTCGGCCGACGGGATGCTCGACCCGCGTCCCGAAGCGGGGGAGGACATGCCGTTCGGGTCGCTCACGGTTGAATTGGACATCCCGGCCAACGGCAGCGCCGAAACGACGTTCCTCCTCGCCTGGCACTTCCCTAATCGGCGGACGTGGTCGCCCAAGGGAACGCCGGACGACCTCATCGGCAACTATTACACGACGAAGTGGAGCGACGCCTGGGCTGTGGCCGAGGATTTCGCGGGCCGGTCGGCCGGGCTCGAGGCCCGGACGGTCGAGTTCGTCCGCGCCTTCGCGACGAGCACGCTCCCGGCCGAGGTCAAGGAAGCGGCCCTGTTCAACCTGAGCACCCTCCGGACGCAGACGTGCTTCCGGACGCCGGACGGCCGGTTTTTCGGCTTCGAAGGGTCGAGCAACCAGTCCGGCTGCTGTTTCGGGTCGTGCACGCACGTTTGGAACTACGACCAGGCCACCGCTTTTCTTTTCGGCCGGCTCTCCCGCTCCATGCGCGAAACGGAGTTCCTCGAGGCGACCGACGAACAGGGCCTGATGAGTTTCCGCGTCCGCCTGCCGATCGCCCGGGCCCGCGAATACGGCAAGGCCGCCGCCGACGGCCAGATGGGCTGCATCATGAAGGCCTACCGCGAATGGAAGCTCTCCGGCGACGACGCCTGGCTCGGCCGGCTTTGGCCATCGGTCAAGCGGGCACTTGCGTTCGCCTGGATCAAGGGCGGCTGGGACGCCGACCGGGACGGCGTCATGGAGGGCTGTCAGCACAACACCATGGACGTCGAATACTACGGCCCGAACCCGCAGATGGAGATCTGGTACCTGGGCGCGCTCCGGGCCGCCGAAGAGATGGCCAAGAGGGCCGGCGACAAGCCCTTCGCCAAACTCTGCCGGGAGCTTTTCGACAAGGGCCGGGCCTGGACCGACGCGAGCCTTTTCAACGGCGAATATTACGAGCACCATGTCCGCCCGCCGCGGAGCGTCGAGGACGTGGCCCCGAGCCTGAGGCTCGACATGGGCGCCAAGGACATCGCCGAGCCGGACTACCAGCTCGGCCAGGGATGCCTCGTCGACCAGCTCGTCGGCCAGTTCATGGCCCACGTCTGCGGGCTGGGCTATCTCGTCGACGCCGCCCACGCCAAAACGACGCTCCAGAGCATCATGAAGTACAACACGCGGGACGGTTTCGCCGACCACTTCAACTGCCTGCGGTCGTTCGTCCTGGGCGACGAGACGGCCCTCCTCATGGCCAGCTACCCGAAGGGACGGCCGAAGAACCCGTTCCCGTATTTCACAGAGGTCATGACCGGCTTCGAATACACGGCCGCCGTCGGGATGCTTTATGAAGGAGATGCGGAAAACGGCCTGAAGGTCATCCGGGACATCCGGGCCCGCTACGACGGGAAGAAGCGCAGCCCCTTCGACGAAGCGGAATGCGGCCACCACTACGCCCGGGCCATGGCCAGCTGGGCGGCCGTGTTGGCCCTCACCGGCTTCGAGTGGAACGGCGTGGAGAAGGCGATGACCTTCGGCGCGAACGAAGGGACGTTCTTCTGGTCGAACGGCGACGCCTGGGGGACATGCCGGGTCGGGGTCGGCGGCAAAACCGCCGAACTCACCGTCCTCCACGGCGGCCTTTCCCTGAGATCGTTCAAGCTGGGGAGCGCCGCGCCGCGGACCTTCAAGCAGCCAAAAAGTATCAATGCGGGCGAGACGGTCCGGCTTGATTTTTAAATGTTCATCCACCGATTCCGGGTGTTTTGGGACGGTGATGATGGTCGCCCTGAAGACCCCCGTAGCGGAGGGGGTCCCATCGCTCAACGATGGGGGAACCGCCGGGACTGGTTCCCGGGGGGCCGGGGGTAAAAGGGCGACCTTCATCGCCGGCGCTGGAAATAACCCGGAATCGGGAGATGAACCCTATTTAATGGGGCGCGAGTGAAACATCCGGCCTGTGGAGGCGTATTACAGGTCGTAGGAATCACGCACAAAGGAGTCACGGATGTTCAAGAAAAGCGTTCTCATGATCGCAGCCCTGGTCCTGGCGGCCCTCATCTTCGTCGTCCCCGCCTGGCCCGGGACCCTGCCCACGTCGGTCATCCCCGACGGCGCCCGCTGGGTGGCCCACCTGGACATGGAAAAGTTCATCGCCACCAAGCTCTACGAATACCTGGAGAAAGACGGCAAGTTCGATATCAAGAGCCGGGACCTCAACCGGTGGTTCAAGATCGACGTGCCCAAAGACATCACCGGCCTGACCATTTTCGGGCTCGATCCCGGCGACAAACAGGCCGTCTTCGCCGTCGCGGGGAAGTTCGACAAGGCGGGCCTCCTGGCCCAGCTCGCCCTCGATAAGGAGCATCAGGAAACGCCTTACGGCGCCTACACGCTTTATTCGACGGGCAGCGACGAGTACGGCGCCTTCATCAACGACGGCCTGATCGTCTTCTCCGAGAACCGGGAAGCCATCGAAAAGGTCCTGGACACGGCGGCGGGGAAAACGAAAAGCTTCGCTTCTTCCAAGCTTAACGCTTCCTTCAAGGACGTTTCCTCGGGCGCCTTCCTCAGCGGAGTCGTCGAGGACCTGTCCGGCTTGGGCAAGGGGATCAACCAGTCCAAGTTCGTCGGGAAGGCCAGCATGATGTTCTTCCTGGCCCAGGAAAAACAGGACAACCTTCAGGTCCGGGTCCAGGTCACGGCGGATACCCCGGAGAGCGCCAAGAACATGGCCGATATGGCCCAGGGTCTCATCGCCTTGGTCCGGCTCGGACAGGGGGAAGGCCCCGGGGCCGTCCCGGCTTCCCTTGTCGAGGGTCTCCGGGTTAAATTGGATGGGAAGACCGTCCGCCTGGAACTCGACATGCCGTCGCGGGAAGTCGCGAACATGGCGTCGCGCGGACGGGGACTGGACTTCTTCGACTGAGCCCCGGCACTCAGATGCCCCTGCTCTCAGGCCATCGGGATACCTGAGAGCAGGGACTCCTGAGGAACGGGAATACGGGGAGAGCATGATCGACCCCGACCCGATCGAACAGAAGACCGACGAGGAGCTGGCCC